>Ga0209475_10001951_pt1 | contig 22829 bp, 19 predicted proteins | sample tdDd471_FD_187128 | JGI IMG/M metagenome (GOLD analysis project Ga0209475, IMG submission 187128) | Marine sediment microbial communities from the Atlantic coast under amendment with organic carbon and nitrate - tdDd47.1 (SPAdes)... | ecosystem: Environmental > Aquatic > Marine > Coastal >... | reverse complement strand
GATGATGTCACGCAATGTTGTTCCCATTGGGACTTCAACCAATCCTGGATTATTTATTTTACCACCTAGCGCAAATACTTTTGTACCTGATGATTTTTCTGTACCCATTGATTTATACCAATCAACACCTTTAACAAGGATTTGTGGAATGTTTGCAAATGTACCAACGTTATTAATAACTGTAGGTTTTTTGAATACACCCTTTTGTGATGGGAATGGTGGTTTTGGTCTTGGTTCGCCTCTTTCACCTTCGATAGATGCTATCAATGCAGTTTCTTCACCACATACAAATGCACCAGCGCCTAGACGTAATTCTATTTTGAAATCTACGCCAGTTCCCATTATATTTTTGCCTAACAAACCTTTTTCTTCAGCTTGTTTAATAGCTATTTTTAACCTTTCAACTGCTAGTGGATATTCTGCACGGATATAGATATAGCCAACAGTAGCACCAATTGTAAATCCAGCTATAGCCATAGCTTCTAGCAATGCATGTGGGTCACCTTCTAGAACAGAACGGTTCATGAATGCACCAGGATCACCTTCATCAGCATTACATACAACATATTTTTGGTCAGCTTCACCTAAAGTGAACTTCCATTTAAGTCCAGTAGGGAACCCTGCACCACCACGACCACGTAAGCCTGATGCTAATAATGTGTCTATAACGTCCATGTTTGACATAGATGTTAAAACTTTATCTAATGCTTCGTATCCGCCTCTAGCAATATACTCATCAATATCTTCTGGGTTAATTGTTCCACAGTTTTGTAAAACAACTCTTGTTTGAGCTTTGAAATAGCTAATGTCTTCAATAGAAGTAGCGTTTTCTTTGTCAACAGCACCCACTGTATACTCAGTAACGATTTTACCGCCTTTAATGTGCTCATCAATTACTCTTTGGCACTTCTCAGGAGTCATCAATACATAAGTTGTACGCTTTTTGCCTTCATATACTTCAAACATTGGCTCAAGTCTACATGTACCTATACAACCTGTTAATTTTACAATAGTGTTGTCTAATTCTTTTGTTTCTTCTACTAATAAATCATATACTGGCTTTGCACCCGCTGCAATTCCGCATGTTGCCATACCAACTGCTATACGCATACCTTCACGTGAATCGTCAAGATAATTTTCTGCAAGGGTGCTAGCTTTGATTTGCTCTAAATCTTTTTTTGTAATCATTTTAAACACCTCCTAGTTAGTATTTCTTTAGAATTTCTGGGATCTCATCAACTGTTAACTGACCATAAACATCATCGTCTATCATCATAACAGGTGCTAATCCGCAGCATCCTAGGCAACGAGTACCTATTAATGTAAATTTTCCATCTTTTGTTGTGTCACCAGTTTTAACATTTAGCTCTTGTTCTAGTTTGTCAAGTAGTGCTTGTGCACCTTTAACATAGCAAGCTGTTCCCAAGCATAAGCCGACATTATGTTCGCCTTGCTTTTCTAGGTTAAACTGTGAATAGAATGTTGCAACCCCATAAACTTCTGTTAGTGGAACTTCTACGCCTATAGCGATGAATTTTTGAACATCGAATGGTAAGTATCCGAAGATATCTTGTGCCTTTTGCATTACTGGCATCAATATACCTTTTTCGCCTTTCATCTCATCAATATAGCTTTGAAGTTCATCAAATTTTGCTTTATCTGACATTGAAAACCCTCCCATTAAATTTTGACTAATTTATGATACTAAAATTAATTCCAAAAAAATAAAACTGTGTGATTATTTTAACAAATTAGATTGACAAAATATTAACAATCAGCTTGTACTAATTATAACATATTCACAATTTACATAAAATAAAAACACCTTAATTTACCTATAATTCTTATTTAAAATATAAAACATTATTATTATTTGCTATATTTTGCAGATATTTGTCAAATAATCTCTAAAAATAAGGTTATCCGATAAAATATATCGATAATTATTTATCTATTAAGGGATGTAATAAAAAAGAACCAACTATTTGGTTCTTTATTTTTATAGTGCTTATGGAATTAAATGATTAATGTCTCTTGGGAATAGGGTAGAGTATCTTATGTTGTCAAGACCAATCAATTGCATTGTCAACCTCTCTAGTCCTAATCCTAATCCTCCATGTGGAGGTGTACCATATTTATGTGTCATTAAATAACTTTCAAATTCTTCCATATCCATCTGGAGCTTTTGCATTTTTTCAATTTGCATATCATAGTCATTAATACGTTGGCCACCTGTTGTTATCTCTAATCCATTTAGTAGTAAATCAAAACTTAATGTTACATCTGTGTTCTCAGGATCATCCATTGTATAAAATGGTCTTGTTTGAGACGGATAGTGAGTAACAAATACAAAAGGTGTACCGTGCTCTTCCATTGCCCACTTGCCCAACAAACGTTCTTCATCTGGCTCTAAATCCTTATATGTACGTATTGGACGATTAAATTTTTCAGCTATTAACTCTTTAGCCTCATGGAATTTAATTGCTGGAATGTTTTCAGTAGATGGAAGCTCAACTTTAAGTAGTTCAAGTTCCTCTTTATATTCTCTTCCTAAAAGCTCAAATGTATATTTAAGCATTGCTGCTTCCATATTCATAATGTCATAGAAGCTATCTATAAAACCCATTTCAAAGTCTAATGATGTATATTCGTTTAAATGTCGTGATGTATCATGCTTTTCTGCTCTAAAAACAGGACCTACTTCAAAAACCCTTCCAAATACAGGTACCATTGCCTGCTTATAAAACTGTGGACTTTGTGCTAAAAATGCCATTTTATCAAAGTATTCAAGCTTAAATATATTTGCTCCACCTTCTGCACCTTGTGCTACTATTTTAGGTGAATGGAATTCTGTAAAGCTTTGAGATGTCAAGTACTCACGAAATCCTCTACATATTCCCTCCTGTATTTTGTATATTGCTCTAACGCTTGGATTACGCAAAACAGCTGGTCTATGTTTTAAATGATTATCCATGTGAAGATTAACTTTGCCTTTATTAATAGGCACTGGAGATAAACTCTTTGCCTTTGATACAACATTAATCTCTTTACCATGTATTTCAAAGCCTAGTTTTGAACGCTTATCCTCTACAACGCTGCCTTTTATTTTTACCCAATCTCCCTCATGGCATTTATAGTCGCCTGATCCATCAATATCCCAAACAACTTGAACAACTTGATTTAATGTTCTTACTAATATAAAGCAGAAACCACCCATATCTCTTAATTTATGAACTGCTCCCTCTATTTCAACAATATCTTTAGATTGTCTAATCTCATCTAATGTAGTTATTTTCTTAACGTCACCGTTAACTTTAATCATTATTCTTATCCTTCCGTTTTACACATACGATACAATATTTACCTTAATTTATAGTATAATTATTAATATTACATTATATTATACCTATATATGCTTTTAAGTCAACTTATAATTCACTTTGCTAAAGCATAATTTTTTCTTGTGTTTATATAATTAACTAATGTTAAATAATAATTTATGCAATAAAACTATTATCATACTAGTTAGTGTGTATTTTATTATTAATTCAATAAGTATCTAATGCTGATTTTGCGCTATATTATATTTATTATTTACTTAAATACACTATTCTTTATTAATTGAATTAGCATTATGCCATACATATTTAAGCTATCATATAAAAATGCTGACATTTATTATTAATGTCAGCATTTATAATCTAATAAATATCTTTAGTATTAGTTAGCTATAACCTCTGGTAGCTCTTTCCATCCCATAATCTCACAGATAATTATTGGAATGTCCTGTATACCGGTTGTTTTTTCAAATTCCTCGCTTTTCACACCAGTCGTGTAGCATGGAACCAACTGCCATGAATGATACTCTGTTGTAAACTCTATTCCAAGTTCAAGGCTTGTTTGAAGCGTAACATAGTTATATAGATTAGCTCTATCCATATCAGTATCTCCCCAAGGAGATTCTTGTGCTATATTAATATATTTAGTTATCTTAGATCCATAAACATCTACGTCCCATGTATTATCTAAGAAATCAACCACTTGATCAGCATCATTTGACCATGTAAAGTTAGGCATTGTTTTAAACTGAGCAAACTTATCTTCTCTGTATTTATATTCACCTGTTTCATGGTCAGCAGTTAATATAACTAATGTTTCGTATGGATGCTCGTTATAAAATTCCATTATAGTTTTTAAAGTATCGTTTAGTACTCGTATTTGAGATATGTTCCCAAACTGTGAACCATTATGGCTTCTTTTATCAATCATTGCTTCTTCAATCATCATAACAAACCCATTTGGATTTTGGCTAAGTGTTTGTATTCCACCCTTAGTCATATCAACTAAAGAAGGTACATATTCACACTTTTCAACATTATCTGGATCCATCTTTTGTGTTTCATAAGCCATAGTACTCTCAGAGAATACACTAATAGACTTTTCATCACTAAATGTTCCCTCGTCTACTTGCTGTAAAAAGTTTGTAGCCCCTGACATACCTAAATATGGTGTATATCCTAGTTCTTCTACCAAAACAGGAAATGCTGAATCTCGACTAGCATTAGGAACATCTTGAGCTTGCTTGTATCTACAATCAATTGACTTAAATGAAGAATAGTATGACTTTGGTACAAGTCTCATTAATCCACCACCTGCAATGTAGTCAACATTACAATTAGCTATCCTAGAAGCTAAATCGTCAAAGTTTAATCTCCAGTCATCATGAGTTAAAAATGTAGCAGGTGTTGCATCAAGTAAAAAAGAATTTGTTACTACACCTGTAGACATTCCATTAGCTTTTGCTCTATCCATAATAGTATACAAATCTTGATATTCAGTATTTTGCGAGATATAGCTTGGAGGTGATACATATCCCGTGGCTATTGCTGTGCCACCAGATGCAGATTCACCTCTGCCATCCACCCATTTTTGTTGTGGAAAGCTTTCCCATACTGCACCAACATTCATATCTTCACTTTGTAGTCTTGCATATATTTCACCCATCATCATGGCACCTCTACCAAAACCATCGCCAATTACTATAAATATATACTTAGGTGTTGTAGGTAATGGAGTAGGGCTGGGTGTTGGTACAGGAGTTTCTGTCACAACAGGTGTTGGCTCTTGCGTTACAATAATTGTAGGTTCTAATGTTGTAGATGCGCTTAATTGCTCGTTTTTGTTATTAAGATTTAAGCAAGATGTCAAAAATAACGAAACTATAATTATTATATAAAATATTTTTTTCATTTTCTCTCTTATTTCTCCATTTGTTATTCTTCTGGTACTATAATCTCTGGCAATGCTTCCCATCCCATAAATTCACAAATTGTAATTGGGATTTGCTTAATGTGAGTACTGCCTTCAAATTCTTCACTGCCTTTTCCTATAATATATAAAGGTACTGGTTGTCCTGAATGCTCTCCTGTCCTTATTCGTGTACCATACTTTTTACATATATCCAATGTTACAGCACTATACAAACGCATTCTGTTTTTTTCCACAGTATCCCAACGGTTCAAATTAGCAATGCTTATTTGAGTATTTAGATTTTCTGAGTATGAGTTTACTTCCCACTCATCTTTGATAAACTTCGCCATCTCTTTACCATCATCTGTCCAAGTAAAGTTTGCGCTTGCTTTCCATTCATTAAGTGACACATCATCATAAGTATAGTTGCCTGTTTCATGGTCTGCTGTTAGTATTATAAGTGTTTCCTCTGGATGTTCATTATAGAATCCCACCAAGTGCTCTAGTAAATCATCTAGTACGCTAACTTCGTAAGTCATCATTTCTTGATTACTCTTATGTCCAGTTTTGTCTATGAGCGCACTTTCTATCATCATAACAAACCCATCAGGATTCTGGCTAAGAGATTGGATGCCCGCTTCTGTCAATTCAATTAAAGATGGAACATTGTCATATAAGTGTGAGCCTGTTTTTTTATACTTATATTGTTCATATGGCATAATTCCACCTGTATATATACCTATAGATTTTTTAGGGGTAAAGCTATTGCTTGCAACACTTTCCTGCATTTCCAGTGCACCCTCCATACCAAAATAGGTTTCATAACCCATTTCTATTAAAGTTGGTATAACTTCTTCAGGTCCATTTAATTTTGGAATATATCCTAGACTATCTTCTTTTCCAAATGAGTTAGCAAAACTTTCAGGCAAGATATATGATAACCCTCCACCTGCCATATAGTCAACATTACTCTGTGGAAAGCACTTGGTAATTCCTGTGAAACTGTATCTATTTGTTATATGTCCTAAAAATGTTGCTGGTGTAGCATCTACTAAATTAGAATTTGTAATTACTCCTGTTGCTAATCCATTTTCTTTTGCTCTATCCATAATAGTATATAGAGCATTGCCATCTACATCTTTGCCTATAAACCAAGGATCAGTTTCCACTCCTGATGCGATAGCAGTTCCACCAGATGCAGACTCACCCATAGCTGTCACATAACTTTGATATGAAAAACTTTCCCATACAGCACCTTTATTCATATCTTCATTTTCTAGTCGTGCATATATTTCACCTAAAGTCATGGCACCTCTTCCAAAACCATCACCAATAACTATAAATATATATTTAGGCTTTGTTGGCACAGGTGTAGGACTAGGAGTAATCTCAATTGTTGGTGTAGGTTCAGAAGTAGGTGTATTTGTAACTGAAATCATTTCAGTAGCTTTTAATGCTTCCTCTGTTTGAATTCCTGCTTGATTACAAGATATTAAAAATAACATCGCTAAAAGCAATATAACAATTTTTTTATTGTTCATAAATGACCTCTCATTCCTAGCAAAAATTATACCATAGTTAGCATAAGATAACAACATTAAAGCAACATATGTCATTTACTTAAAGTAACTTTTTAATTAATTTGCTCCATCTACATAAGTTATGATACAATTTTAGAAGGAGGAATTACTAAATGATATTAAAAAATTGGAAAATTAAAGAGAACTTTATAAAAGTACTAAAAATTTATCCTGTCGTCTTAAGCTGCTTTTTTGTAATTGGAGCTTTAGGAGTATTGTTAATCCACAACTATAATGTCGATGAAGAACTAATCTTGAAAATCAATTTCTCTATTGCTATATTTGCAGGTTTCGCACTAATTCTAAAAGCATTAAAACTACAGTTTGATAAGTTTAATAAAAAGACATATTCCATTCTTTTACTTATTTGCCTAGGACTATCTATAGGCTACTATTTTACATTAAACATTGATAACGAGTGGTCTATGATAAGAACATTCATAATATTATTCATTCAAGGGCTGCTTTTTATATCTTTACCTTTTGTAAAAAATGATGATAAAGCTGAACATTTTGTTAACTTAGCTGCAGGTAGATTGATAATATCTGGATTATTATATGGTATAGCATATGGAGGTATAGCTGGAATACTATTTGCCTTAGAAGAACTTTTCGGTTTAGATATATCTTATAAAGTATATTCTGACTTTGCCGTGGTTTTAGCTACAACTTTCCTACCTATGCTTTGGCTATTTGGTCTTAATTATCAAGTAGAGCCATCAAAGAAAAAGCTTTACAAAGTACTATTATCTTACGTATGTATCCCATTACTATTAGTATATTCAGCTGTTGTATATGGTTTCATTATTATTAAAATCGTATTTGCCGGATTTGTTATGCCTAGTTCAATAGTTGGTCATTTAGTATTATGGTATAGCTTCGTAAGTATAGTAGTTACATATCTTGCAAGACCGTATAAAGATAATTCAATAACAAAGTTTTTCTACAAGTGGTATCCCCTTATATCAGTTCTACCAGTTATAGTTATGTTTATTGCAATATTTCTAAGAATAAATCAATATGGTATAACTATTAGTAGATACTATCTATTACTTGGCGGTATTTGGCTTGCATTAATGGTTGCATATTTAATCTTTGTTCGCTTTGCTAAAAAGAAAAGATTAAACATCGTTATCACACTATCAATCGGACTTTTTGCCCTTATTAGTATACTAGAGCCAATATCTGCATACACCACAGCAGAAAACTCACAACTTAACAGATTAGAAAGCATTGTAACAAAATACAGCGATGGAAATACTATAGACATTGATAGTATGAGTGATGATGAACTAAAGCAAGCTCAAAGCATTCTTAATTATCTGGATTGGCAGCACGATTATAATTTTTATTATGATAGTGAAGAACTTGATACAGACTTTGAGTTTTTAACAAATAAGCAAGTAAATGAAATACTTGATGTTAACATATACTATGATGGTAATAATAGAGATAGTAGACGATACATATACATAAGCAATCAAGAGAAAGATGGAATTGAGCCTGTAATAGATATACAAGGATATAACTATCTTTTTACTATTGCTAGTTATTCATTTTATGGTAATGATTTTATTGAACATAATAGATACAAAATAGAAGTTGTAGAAGAAAAAGATGATAATCAAACAGTACTTAATAGTTATATAAGAATATACATGGATGATGACCTCATAGAAGAATTATCATTAATAGAGTGCTTTGGAGATAAATTGTTGGAAAAGAAAGAAACTTTCGGTGATGATGAAAGTGACTTTGTATATGAGAACCAAGATAAATCCGTTAAGATAGTATTAACTAGTGTGGATTTTTGGTATAACAATGAAGCTGCAATAAGTGGATTTAATGGATATATATTAATAAAATAAGTAAATATATTTATAATAATATGAGTCTGCTAATTACTAATTAGCAGACTCTTTTATTTAGCAAATTATGGTTATTGTTCCCATAAAGTTTGACGAAAATCTGCTTATTTTAATAAAATAAGCGTAATTGCGCGCATAATCTTGACAGGTAGTTAAAAAGACTATAAAATAGAATAATCGATAGTAATAGGACTCATCTAGTGTATTTGTAGTGGTGAGCATGTGTGTGTATAGTAACATCGCGTAATGATTATATAGATTTTATTTTTTTTAATATACTCAAAGGTCAATTTTAATAAACACAAACACGTAAACTCAAAACTAATAAGAAATTAAAGATGGACGTCCGTTAATAATAAAAGGAGGTACATCGTTTGAGCGTGCAACAAGTATTCCTATTCGTTGCTTTTATTTTTGTATCGCTAGCGATTGGCATAGCCGTTGGTTACACTGTAAGAAAATCATTGGCAGAGAAAAAGCTTGGCAGAGCTGAAGATGTAGCTAACAAACTGTTAGACGAAGCTATGCAAAAAGCTGAAGCAAACAAAAAAGTAACTATAATTGAAGCAAGAGAAGAAGTACATAGGCTTAGAAATGAAGTAGACAAGGAAGTAAGAGAACGACGCACTGAGGTTCAAAAAGCCGAAAGACGTCAACAACAAAGAGAAGATACTTTAGACAAAAAGATTCGCCAAATGGAGCAAAGAGACGAAAGAAGTCAACAGCTCCGCACTGAGGCAGAAAAAACACAAGAAAAAGCAACTGCTCTTTATAATGAGCAATTGCGAGAACTAGAAAGAATATCTGGTCATACAAAAGAAGAAGCTCACACTATTTTAATGGAAAAAGTGGAGAGAGAAACCAGATACGAAGCTGCAGTTATGATTCGTGAAATTGAAAGCGAAGCAAAACAAGAAGCTGATAAACGTTCTAGAAATATAGTAGGTTTAGCTATACAAAAATGTGCAGCTGAACATGTTGCAGAGACCACAGTATCTGTTGTGAACCTTCCAAACGACGATATGAAGGGGAGAATTATCGGTCGTGAAGGAAGAAACATTAGATCACTGGAAACAGCAACCGGTATAGACTTTATTATTGATGACACACCAGAAGCAGTAATATTGTCAGGCTTTGATCCTATTCGCAGAGAGGTAGCAAGACGTGCACTTGAAAAATTAATAGTGGATGGACGTATACACCCTGCAAGAATAGAAGAAATGGTTAACAAAGCTCGTAAGGAAGTTGATGGACTAATCCGTGAAGCTGGAGAAGCTGCAGTATTCGATATTGGTGTCCATGGAATTCATCACGATTTAGTACGCATAATTGGACGATTAAGATATCGTACAAGCTATGGCCAAAACGTATTAAAGCACTCTATTGAAGTTTCTTATCTAGCTGGATTGATGGCAGCTGAAATAGGTGCAAATATAAAACTAGCTAAAAGAGCAGGTCTGCTACATGATATTGGTAAAGCAGTTGACCATGAAGTTGAAGGACCTCACGTACAAATAGGTGCTGATTTAGCTAAAAAGTATAATGAAAGCCCAAAAGTAATTCATGCTATTATGGCTCACCATGGTGATGTAGAAGCAGAAACTATCGAGGCTATTTTGGTTCAAGCAGCAGATGCAATATCCGCAGCAAGACCAGGTGCTAGGCGTGAGACTTTGGAAAACTACATTAAACGTCTACAAGATTTAGAAAACATATCAAATTCATTTGAAGGTGTTGATAAATCATTTGCTATTCAAGCAGGTAGAGAAGTACGTATTATAGTTAAACCAGATGAAATTGATGATAAATCATCAGTAATATTAGCAAAAGATATTGCTAAAAAGATTGAATCTGATCTTGATTATCCAGGTCAAATCAAGGTAAATGTAATAAGGGAGACACGTGCAACTGAACTTGCAAAATAGATATAAATAATTATGATATATTAGGGAGCATTAATCTATAAAAAGGTATGCTCCTTTTTAATAAAAAAATACAAATATATAAGGGGAATAACTCATGGTAGATAAAAATACAAAAATCGGAGATATTGTTACTTACGGAGAAAACCAGTATAAAGTAACTGATAACAGAATTACAAAAGGCAAGGACAAGAAAAAAGCATTTATAGCAATTAACATAATAGCCATTCTTTTAATCCCTGCTACTTTTATACTTTACATTGTATCGCTCATTATTACGGGCATTAATTCTCAAAGCTTTGAGTTTGGTATTTCTGACACACTTATAAGATTCGGAATATTCTTAGTATCTTTCCTTGTCTTTATAGTAGTGCACGAATATGTACACTACCTAACATATAGATATTTAGGAAAGACACCGAAGGATAAATTAAAGTTTGGAGTAGTCCTAAAATCTGGCATGGCATACTGTATATCGTTAGTACCTAATACTATAAAAGCTTCAAGACTATCTCTAATGATGCCGTTTTATGTGTTAGTTGTACCAATAATTATCATTGCTATAATATTACAAAATGGATTTTTAATGTTACTAGCTGCTATGTTTGCAAGCGGAAGCGGTGGAGACATTTGGTATATGTGGACATTAAGAAAAGACAGCAAAGACAAATATATAATTGAAGCAATGCCGGAAGGTGATGGATATGAAATTGGATATGTAGTTATGGAGAAAATCGACTCTGAAACTATATAAGCTGTCCAATTAAAACGTTTGCACCGTTATCTATTAATGCATTTACAACTTCACCTTCAGACATATAGCCTACTGGGCACATGTTATCGTCTACAACCACCACCATATGATAACATCTTGGTTTAAATCTTGATACTACAGTATAAAGTTTAATATCAGAAGGAACAGCTATTTGCGAAACAACCATGGAACCTTGTCTCATCAAGGTTTCTTTTTTCTCAGTAACCTGAGCTATGGAAATAAACATAGCTCTTTTTCTTTCACTTAGAGATGAGATGATAAGTAAAAATCCAAAAACTATGTAAGTAGGAGCCAAACTTCCTTGTATGGCAAGTATTATTGTATAGGATGACATAGCAACACCCACTAACAGTCCCATCATACAAGCAAATATCGTTGCTGATTTTACTCCTATAAAGTTGGATAATATACTGCGAACCACTCTTCCGCCATCAAGTGGTAGGGCAGGAAGTAAATTAAAAGCTGCAATTGATAAGTTTAATGATATTAACATCCTAAATAGTTCTATACTATTTTGATTATATAGATAATAAGAGATCATTCCTAATATTAGTGACATAACAGGCCCAGCTAAAGCAATCAATATTTCGCATATAGGTGATGTCTCAAAAAGCCCATCTATCCTTGCCATTGCTCCAATAGGCAATATTTCAATACTACTAATAGAAAACCCACATATTATTGCACATACAGCATGTGCTAGTTCGTGCAGAACAATGCAAATAAAGCCTAGCAATACAAGAGGTAAACTTCCAAATAAAAATCCAGCTAGTACAGTAAACGCTACAAATGGATTTACAACTATCTTTTCAAAAAAGTTTGTTCCATTCTTTTTATATTCTTTTATTTTGGTTTTTTGTATACTCATTTTGCTAAGGTGTTGTTGTCATATGTGGAGTTATGTCAGCATACTTTGAATTTTTAAGTAAAACAAAGCCCATGCTGTCTCCAACACTTTTTCCTATCTCATCACCTTGCTCTACTTTGTCTCCAATTTCTACATCAGAAATAATTCCCATGTACAGAGTATCAAACCCATCATCATGTCTTATTCTAATGTATGGATTACTTGCACTTACCTTATCTATATAAAATACAACTCCATCTGCAGATGCGTAGCATAAACCATCGGGAACAGAATATATTAGACCTACCTTAGTATCAGAATCATCTAATAAATCTGACACCGCTTCTCCCTTTGTTGGGCTAGCAAAAGTGGTTTCACTTTCAGATACAGCAGGAATAACAGAATTGTTATTGTCAGTATCAAGGTTGAATACACTAAATATTTCATTAAATGAAAATTCATGATTTACTAAATAGTCAATGCCTTTTGTTGCATCATTAAATATCTTGTAGTCAACTGATGACATTACGAGTACGCAAACTATAACTGTCAAACTAATTAAGCTTTGTCTAACAACACGTCTGTAATAAGGACTGTTTGTTTCCTGTTTTCTATCTCGGTCATAGTCATGTTTTTGATAAGGTCTTTTGTTTCTTTTTATTGGGTGCTTTCTTTGTCCATGACTGGATAAATCTTTAACTTTTACTTCATTTAACTGTATCTTATGTTTCATAGTATATTACTCCTTAATATATTTATATTCCTTGCTTTTTACCTCTATGAATAAATTTAACTATTATTATAAAATAACTATTGACATTTAAATAGTAGTAATATATAATTACTATTGTTCCTAAAACAGTAGAAAGGGGTTAACATGGATATACAATTTAAAAAGGGTGTAATAGAGCTTTGCGTGCTATCTATGCTTCTAGAAGAAGATAGATATGGATATGAACTAGCAAGCGTACTAAGCAAGAAGATAAATATTTCTGATGGGGGAATATATCCAGTGCTTAGAAGACTAAAAGCTGAGGACAGTGTGGAAACATATTTGAGCGAATCAAGTGAAGGTCCACCTAGAAAATATTACAGACTTACAACAAAGGGAGACAGACAGAGACAGAACTTAGAAGGCGATTGGCAGGTGCTGCGCAACGGAGTAGACAGCATTGTAGAGGGAGGCTAAGATAATGAATAAAGAACAATATCTATCAAAGCTAAAAAAAATGCTACCAGAATATGAATCACAAGAAATTCTAAACGATTTCGAGGAACATTTCAGAACAGGTGCAGAAGAAGGCAAAACAGAACAAGAAATAATACAATCTTTAGGTGATCCTGTAGATATAGCCAAAGAATATGGTTATGTAGAGGATAAAGTTAGCAAATTACCAGTTGGTAACAGAGTTATTGCTCTAATTGGTTTAGTATTTTTTGATTTACTTATAGCTATCTCTGTAATAGCATCGTTATTTGCAGTATGGATTTCACTATGGGCGGTTGTTGTATCCTTAGTAGTAGCAGGCATTGCATCAATCATCAGTATATTCTTTGGAGTAGGCCCATGGTATGTTACAGTTCCTGGCGGTATAGCAATTCTTGCTTTATCCGTTATACTTGGAATTGGAATGATTTATGTAACAAAGTATGCGTTTAAAGGATTAGTATGGTACGGCAAGTTGCACGTAAGAATTGCAACAGGTGAATAGGGAGATTAAAAGAAGTTAGATAATTAAGGCTTATGCATCTATTCAATCAGTATTGTGAATAGCATTAATAAGCAAAGTAGTATAATTTATAAGACATGATTCTACATGGAGGTAAAAATGAATAATAAAGTAGTATTAAAAATTTTAGTAATATGCGGAGCTGTATTTTTAGTATTTGGTATAATTGCTGCTATCTTTGCAGCTGGTACAGCAGCAAGAGGTTGGCAAAACGAAAAATTCTTCTCAATCGGTAGAGGTGAACCATTTGAATACCATAAGAACGAGAACTTTGATTTAGATGGAGTAACACAAGTTAACGTTGGTACTGTTTCAACAGATGTTGTATTTTATCAATCAGATAGCGAATTAGAAGTTACACTAGATTGTAGTGGTTATACAAATAAAGAAACAATAACCCTTGAAACAAATCAGGTTGGAAGCGTAGTAAATGTAAAAATAAAGTATCCTAAGTATGGATGGAACAGTTGGGGTGGCATTAACATAACCCAAAGCTTACTGCAAATAGGTATACCTGAAGACTATGCTGAAAGCGTTCAAGTAAGTGGTGTTTCAAGTGAAATTAGAATGAATAGCCATTTAGCTAATTCATTTGTACAGTTTGATATTGATACAGTATCAGGTAACGCTGATGTACAATGTTTACAAATTGATGTTTTAGAGTTTGATTCTACATCTGGTGACTTAAAAGTTGAAAGAACAATACTTAACAGTGTTTCTGCAGATACAACAAGTGGAGATATGAACATTGCAAATGTTGGTTCAGAAGGTGGAAAAGTTGGCATTAGCACAATATCAGGAAGAGTAAAAATATTCTATGATGAACTGTGCGAAACAAGAGTAAATACAACAAGCGGTGATGTTCAGTTAGATATTCCTGATGATAGTAAAATTGACTTGGACTTCGACAGTGTAAGTGGAGACGTTTCAGGAGATTATAATAAGAATTCAGATGGTGTATCAGTTAATATAGATACCGTAAGCGGAGACCTAGATATATATTAAAATAAAAAGTGTTATCACTTATATAATATATAATAAGAGCCTTATCATTTTGATAAGGCTCTTTTCTAAAGTTTGCACTATTAGAATCCTTTAAAAGTTGTACCAAGGAATAGCAATCCATATGCTGCTGTCATTAACCAGAAATCATATTTTAATACTGCTGGTGGAATTAAGTCTCTAACTGCTGGAACAAATTTAGCAACTAATACTAGTACAGCTAGAATTAACGCAAGAAAATAAACGCCTCTTTTAGGTTTTGATAATTTCATAATAATACCTCGAGTTTTATTTAGTGAAGATATACACACTACACTATATAACTGGAATATATCATAGTTCTACAATATTTTCAACAATTAACTATAACCCATATATTCTTTGACATGATAAATTAATTAATATATTATTAAATTAGTCGTATCAATCACACAGCACAAAAGGAGAATTACATGCCTGAATTACCAGATTTGTATGTATACACAGAAAATCTAAGAAAGCAATTACTAAACAAAGAAATAATTGATGTTAAAACTTTTGCAGTCTACAAAATCAACGTTGACTCATAAATATTTATTGAAGCATTAAAAGACTCAACTATAATTAACATAGTCCAAGATGGAAAGGAAATAATATTTACCCTTAGCAATGGCAATAGTTTTTTAGTCCACCTAATGTCAAAAGGTATATTTACAATTAATCAAAAGCAAATTAACACTTCTTTGTTCAACAAGATAGCATCTATCTATTTTGATGACGAAACCATTCTAACTATAAGTGATGAAAAACGACTTGCAAAAATTGAGTTGAATCCAGAGAAAAAACTAGTGCCAGATGCACTATCTGAAGGTTTTTCGTTGTCCTATTTTCAATCATTGGTTTCAAAATCCCCAAGAAAAAATATAAAAGCATTATTAGTTGATCAAAAGAAAATAAGGGGGATTGGCAATGGGTATGTAGATGAAATATTGTATAATGCAAAGATATCCCCAAAATCCAAAACAGGTAAAATACCAGAGAAAGAAATCGAGTTATTATATAGTGAAATAGGTAAAACTCTACGATGGGGGATAGAAAGTATAAAAACTAATTCACCAAACACAATCTCTGGAGAACAAAGAGATTTCTTTAAGGTTCATAATAAAAAAATAAAACAGACTGAAAAATGGGAAAAAATCATGGTAGAGAAAGTAGCGTCAAAAGAAACCTACTACACTTTTTCTCAAAAGTTATTCGAGTAGAGAAAGTATATTCTTAACATATCTTTATAACAATTTATAATTACTTTTCACTGTTTTAAAATTAATAATTGTATTTATTAGGCATAATCTCTTGTTTTAACCTTAATTTGCGTTATTATAATTATAAAAAGAGAATAGGGAGATTTTTACAATTGAAATATAAGTTTAAACTTAAGCATTTGTTATATGTATTCCTTTTACTTGTTTCAATAGTTCTTACATTATTTGCTGTAAATCAGATTAAATTGAATTCACTCCTAAATAATAATAAACACTTTGAAGCGTGGCAGTTGACATATGGCAAGCCTTATTATTTTGTACTGTCAAACAAAGCAAAAGATGAACGTATCCTGTTTTTTAACACGATGGCAACTCATACACCGCAGGAAAATCTGGAAGATTTTGATGATGAATGGACGTTGCCTGATATGACCGGCTGGAGCTGTGCTGAAATTGCATGTGCGCTAAAAAATGTTGACCAGCCTTATGAAGTAAGATTTATTGAAGATTATGCAATGCGACATAATTTAGTTGTAAAGCATGAACCTGCTGCAGGAGAAACTGTATCAAGGAATGAAGCAATTGTTCTGTATGCCAACAGTGCTTTTACCAGTGAATCTAGTGCAGCTTTATATAAACATTCTGACTTAGTTATTACAGAATGTGGTGAGTGGGTTTATTTTACAGCGGACAGTAATGAGCCTTGTATTTTTAGAACACATATAGATTTTTCTGATATTGAAGTTATATATAAACTTAACAGTGGAAATTACACTAACTTCTTTGTATTAATAGCAAAGGAAAACTACATATATTTTCAGGAAAAAATTACTGAATATCAATCTGAACTAAAAAAAATTAGCAGCGACGGAAATGAAGTATTAACTTTAATAGAGGATGTTAAAAGATCGCTGTTGTTACACATTTATATGGATAAACTTTATACATCATATTATGTTCTTAATCTAAAAACTAATAAAATTGAAATACTTGATAACTCTTCTTCTATTACGTGGCTATTTACCTCCTTTAACGGTAAATCATATTTTTATGAAAATGTTGAAGATGATGTAACTAATACATACACTGGCAACATCTATCTTTTTAATATTGATGAAATAAAACATTACGGAGAGCCTATACTTGCAATTAGCGGATATATAAATTGTACAAAAGTAGATGAAACAAATTTATACGTTATTTATTCATCACAAGATGACGAGGAAGTGATAATTGCATATGACCTAGACAAGCAAATAGAATATCCTTTAGCAAATGTCTATAATCAAGGTCTTTCAGGTATTACCATGGACTCTATTGTTGTATTTAGAGATAGTTTTTATGTTCTTGGTAATGATATATTTGACAACAAATATGACATCGTAAGCAAAGAACGAGAGAGCATTACAATAGCGACAATGAGTGATTATACATACGATGCAACTCCTTCATCTATAATATGCGGTAACTATTTAATTAATACTACATATTTCAGAAATACAGAAAGTATGTTTAATATGACTACTTTTGAGTATGAGCATAATGGAAACTTAGAAAAAATAAAGGATTATTAGATTTATGAAGAAAGCAAAAAGATATTTTATTATATACGATTTATATGCGGTTTTATTGGTTTTGGTTTTTATTTTATTTGATGGATTAAGCAGAAGTACATTTCTTCTTTATAACGGTAAAGTAGATTATGTATATGTATTATATAATATTTTAGGAATCCTTGTCTTCTTATTAATATGCATTGCCCTTTTTTCAAGAGTATACACAATAACTGATAATTACTTTATTAAAGGGCTTATATTCATAAAAAAAATTAAATGGTCTGATATTACTAATATTGAACAAGAAAAATTATTAAGAATAAAATATGTAAGTGAAAAAGAAGAACATAAGATTTGCAGCATTAGATTTTTTTGCATTAACAATAATAAGAAAAAATATATTTTATTAGTAAATGATATAATTAAAAATTACAATATTTCAAAGAATGATAAAAATTCTATATCTGCTCAAGAAATATTAGACAATATACAAGATCAAAAAATACACACTATTATTGATAAAAATTACAAATTTATAAATAAGAGAGGTTTTCTTTTAGTATTTATACTCTTTTTTATATATGGAACAGGTGACAGCATTTTTAATTTCTTTAATAGTTTTGGTGGTATAAAAGATATTTCAATGTTTTTTTCTAAAGAATTATATTACTTTTATATTGGAATTCACATTATTCTTTTAGTAAAAATAATTTTAAAATTATTAGTTGCCATATATCTATTATCCAAAAAGATAGTTGCCATAAAAATCGTACAATATTACTATTTTTTCGAAATTGCCTTAATTGGCATCTCCAGAATTCTTATGGTATATTCTGCAGCCAAATTCTATGAACCTACAATTCTTGTCTCATTCTTGTTTGTACTTACAGGTATTATGTCATCTACTGCATTTGCTTTATTAGCAAAAAGATATTTTACTACTTCAATAAGAGTAAAATCAGCATATATAGAATAATAAAATATTTAACAACAAAGTTATATGGATAATAAAAGACCGATTTCTTAATCGGTCTTTCTATATATTTGCTTTATTCTTTAGGTTTCATAGTAGGGAATAGCAATACGTCCCTTATTGATGCAGAATCAGTATAGAGCATTATCAATCTGTCTAAACCTATTCCTAAACCACCAGTAGGAGGCATACCATATTCCATAGCTGTTACAAAGTCTTCATCTATTGTAAAGTCTTCATCACCATGCTTTGCAATTGCTTGTTTTTCAAATCTTTCTCTTTGATCAATAGGGTCGTTAAGCTCTGTGAATGCATTACCCAACTCACGCCTTGTCACAAATATTTCAAACCTAGCTGTTAGATGTGGTTTATCTGAAATTTTCTTAGCTAGTGGTGAGACCTCTATTGGATAGTTATAGATAAATGTAGGTTGTACTAAATTGTCTTCAACCTTTTCTTCAAATACTTCATTCAATACTTCTCCCCATGTTGCATTATCTTCAACATGTACACCAATTTCTTTAGCTGATGCTCTTGCTTTTTGATCATCCAGTTCAAAGCTATCAAAATCTATACCTGAATACTTTTTAACTGCTTCTACCATACTCAATCTTTCAAATGGGCCATTAAGATTTATAGTTTCTCCTTGATATTCTATTTCTCTCTTGCCAATAACTGTATCAGCAATATGGATAAACATATCTTCAGTTATCTGCATCATACCTTCTAAATCAGTATAAGCTTGATATATTTCAATAGATGTAAATTCAGGATTATGCCTTGGACTCATTCCTTCATTTCTGAAAATACGTCCAATTTCATATACCTTATCTAAACCACCCACAATAAGTCTTTTTAGCGCAAGCTCTGTCTCAACTCTTAAAAACATATCAATATCCAAAGTATTGTGATGTGTTCTGAATGGTTTTGCAGCAGAGTTTGTTGTATGATTGCTTAAAACAGGAGTTTCCACTTCCAAAAAGTCGCGCTCATCCATAAAGTTTCTAATCTCTTTCATTATCTTTGAGCGAGCAACAAATACATCCCTAACTTCTGGATTAACAATTAAATCAACATATCTTTGGCGATATCTTAAATCCAAATCTTTAAGGCCATGATACTTTTCAGGTAATGGCAACAACGATTTTGAAAGCAGCGTAACTACTGTCGCTTCTATAGAAATTTCACCTTTTTGAGTTCTAAAAACCTTGCCTGTAACACCAACAATATCACCGATGTCCATCTTTTTGAAACGTTTATATTCATCTTCACCTAGTAAATCACGTTTTACATAGATTTGAATTTTACCTTTTACGTCCTGTACATGACCAAAGCTAGCTTTACCCATTATACGCTTACTCATTAATCTTCCAGCAATTTTTACAATATTGCCTTCAAGTTTCTCAAATTCATCAGCTATGTTTTTTGAGTATGCATTTACGTCAAATTCAGTTTGTAAAAAAGGATCTAATCCTGCTTCTCTTAGATTTTTAAGCTTCTCGTGACGAACCTTTATAATTTCCTTTTCGTTTACTTGTGACCGTGCATTGTTTTGGTTGTCAGACATGTTTTACCTCTCTTGTCTTGTTTTATCTTAAGCGTGTACCTCTAATATTTTTAAGTGCTTTTCTCCTCTTGGTGTAGTAATGGTTACATTATCACCAACAGATTTACCTGTTAAAGCAGTTCCTATCGGAGATTCATTAGAAATCTTACCTGAGAATGGGTCAGCTTCGTTTGGTCCTACAATAGTGTATGTTATCCTCTTTTTACTATCTAAATCCTTTAGCTCTACTACTGCACCAACTATTACTGATTTACCATCAATGTCCGCTGCGCTTATTACCTGTGCATGACGCAAGGTACCCTCTATTTTTACGATTTCACCTTCTAGGAAAGCTTGATCATTTTTTGCTTCTATGTATTCGGAGTTCTCTGATAAATCTCCAAGAGCAATTGCTGCCTTTATTCTTTCTGCAATTTCACTGCGTCTTTCAGATGTTAAATACTCCAGGCGATCTTCTAGCTTTTTAATGCCTTCAGTTGTTAAATATATAGGTTTGGTTGACATAGAATGTTCCCCCTTGTTATTAGATGTAAGTATAAATAAATTAATATACTTTTTAGCATCAAAATATTACTTATTTAGAATCTTTTTTAAATATATAGACTCCCAGTAATTATCAAATTATAATAACGAGAGGGAAGAATGTCAAGGTAATTTTTTTAAATTGTAATAATTTGTAATATTTTCTACGACTATACTAAATACTTAACATATTTACCTATGTATATCAAAAATCCCCCATATAAAATGAGGGATAAGTTATTATATTCCTTTCATCCAGCATCTTCTTCTTCTGTGCTGTCTTTTTTCAAACCCTTTCCATTGAGATTGAACTTTTTCATTATCTTCGAGCTCAGGGTTGCTTTCTGCATATTTCATATCATACTTTATTGCCGTCTGCATTATTGCATCCATCAATATAGCATTTATACCTTTACCTTGGAGTTCTGGTACTACACCGATTAAGTACATGTCCATAGTGTCATTCTTTTTAAGTGCACGCAGGAAATGTAGTAAACCAAGCGGGAACATATTTCCTTTTGCTTTTTGAGCGGCCTTTGTTAATGAAGGGAAGCATATTCCAAATGCAACGATATTGTCATCTTTGTCTGCAACCATTTTAATAAATTCAGGATTAACAATTCCAATAAACTCTTTTATTATCTCATCTACTTGAGCTTCATTCAACAGAGCTGCACCATACAAAACAATATATGCTTTGTTCCATACGTCAAACAACTCTTTTGCATGTTTTAGCAAATCCTTTGTTTTAGTAAACTCTAATAATTTATATCCAGCTTTTTTCTGTAGCATTTGAGATATAGTATGTATACGCTTATCTACCTTCGTAGGAACCTTAAATCTATATTCTACCCAATCTGTATCCTTTAAATAACCATGATGCTTCATATGGTCTACATAGTATTCATAGTTATATAAAGTAACAAATGTGCCCATCTCATCAAAACCTTCAATTAGCATGCCTTCTTGGTCAAGGTCAGAATAACCTAGTGGTCCAACACACTTATTTGCAGAATATTCTTCTTTACCCCAAGCTTCCACAGCCTTTAGTAATTCACCAGATACTTCATAATCATCGATAAAATCAAATCTAGTAAAGCGTACACCCTTTTCATTCCATTGCTCGTTTGTTTTAAAGTTAACAATTGCACCTACTCGTCCAACTAACTTACCACCCTTATATGCTAAAAAGTATTTGGATTTACAAAACTCATGAGCCGCTTGCTTACCTGGTGTAATAACATCCATTTCACTTGCTTTAAATGGAGGGGCCCAATATTTACATCCTTTATATAAATTATAAAAGAAATGTACAAATTCTTTTCGTTGTTTCTTTGTTTCTACTGTTTTTATCTCTACCATGTCATTCTCCCATTTCCCAAGTTATTAATTAACTATTTATTCTTTAGATTTGTAAGCTAATGCTAAAGTACCCGGTCCACAGTGTGTGCCTATTACTGGGCCAATGTTTTGCATTAATACATTTTCACAGTCTATTTTTTCACAGATTGATTTTTTCATCAGCTCTGCATCACTTAAGCTATCTGCATGTATTATTAATATTTCAGCATTTTTATCCTCAGTTATCTCTTCGCTTACTAATGTAGTTATTTTAGATATAGCTTTTCTTCTTCCCTTTTCACTAAGGAATTTTACTATCTCTCCACTATCACTTTCGGTCAATATAGGCTTAATGCTTAACATTGTTCCAATAGCTGCAACAGTTGGAGATACACGTCCACCTCTTTTTAGATGATTAATATCATCAACCATAAAATAGACTTTGTATTTTAGTTTGTTTGCATCAATCCATTGATATAGATCTTCGATGGACAAACCTTGATCGTATTTTTTAAATGCATCCATAACAAGAAGAGCCATAGGAGCTGAAATACGTAAAGTATCTACAACATATATTTTTCTATCTGGATATTTCTCTTGTAATTGACTACATGCTACACTTAAATAATTAAATGCTGATGATAGCTTTGAAGAG
>Ga0209475_10001945_pt1 | contig 22889 bp, 22 predicted proteins | sample tdDd471_FD_187128 | JGI IMG/M metagenome (GOLD analysis project Ga0209475, IMG submission 187128) | Marine sediment microbial communities from the Atlantic coast under amendment with organic carbon and nitrate - tdDd47.1 (SPAdes)... | ecosystem: Environmental > Aquatic > Marine > Coastal >... | reverse complement strand
CCGTCATCGGGCGGGCGGGCGGCCTGCCGATCAAGGCGGTCTACGCCTATTCGAAGCCGGAATGGACCGCGCTGGTCACCCAGCCCGGCAGCGGCATCACCAAGATCGAGGACCTGAAGGGCAAACGCGTCGCGGTCACCCGCGGCACAGACCCGCATATCTTCCTGCTCCGCGCCCTGGATTCGGTCGGTTTGACCGAAAAGGACATCAAACCGGTCCTGCTGCAGCATCCGGACGGCTACCGCGCCTTGGCGAAGGGACAGGTCGATGCCTGGGCGGGGCTGGATCCGCACATGGCCAAGGGTGAACTGGAAGGCGGCGCGACGCTGTTCTACCGCAACGCGGACCTGAACACCTACGGCATCCTGAATGTCCGGGAAGAATTCGCCGCCCAGTACCCCGACCTTGTGAAGCGGGTTCTGGCGGTCTACGAACGCGGACGACAATACGCCATCGCGCATCCGGACGAATTGGCCGACGCGCTCGTCGCCGCGGCGAAGATCGACCGCAGCGTTGCCGTGAAGCAGCTGACGGAACGGACCGACATCACCAATCCCGTCGTCGGGCCGGCCCACCGGGAAACCTTCCTGGCCGCCGGGGACATCCTGCAAAAGATCGGCGTGATCAAGGACGGAATTTCGGTCGCGCAGGTCGTCGATGACCTGATCGACAGCAGCTACATCCAGTCCCTTCCGGGCAATTGATGGCCGGGCCCGAGGAAACGATGACCGATATCTCGATCAAATCCGATAGCGGGCCCGCGAAACGGAGGGCGGCGGAACTTTCCGCCGCCCGTCCGATTGCCGGCTCCAACCTGGCGCTCGGCCTGGTGGGGCCGATCCTCATATTGGCCCTGTGGCACGGTTTGGGCGCAGCCGGCGTGTTCGACCCCAACCTCGTGCCGACACCGGCGGCGGTGTGGTCGGAATTCCAAGGGCTAGCCGTTTCCGGCGACCTGACCGTCCATGTTCTCGTCACCGTCGAACGTCTGTTCTACGGCTTTGTCGCGGGCACGATCGCGGCGACCGTGTTCGGCGCGCTCACGGGGTATTCGCCCCTTGCCCGGCGGCTGCTGGACCCGACGATTCAGGCCTTGAAGGCCGTTCCGTCGCTTGCCTGGGTGCCGCTCTTCATTCTGTGGTTCGGCATTTTCGAGGAATCGAAAATTTCCCTCATCGCCATCGGCGCCTTCTTTCCGATCTATCTGAACCTGATGACCGGCATCCAGGGCGTCGACCGGAAATTGGCCGAAGTCGGCCGCCTCTATGGGTTGAGCCGCTTCGCACTGGTCCGCCGCATCCTGATTCCGGCGACCCTGCCCGCCTATTTCACAGGATTGCGCGGGGGCCTCGCGCTGGCCTGGATGTTCGTCGTCGCCGCCGAGTTGATGGGAGCCAGCGAAGGATTGGGCTTCCTGATGATCGACGGGCAGATGACCGGCCGCCCGGAAGTCATCGTCGGCGCGCTGATCCTGTTCGCCATCGCCGGCAAGCTCAGCGACCTCCTTCTGGTCAAGATCACGAACCGCCTGCTCTCCTGGCAGGACACCATCGGCAGCACCGAAGGCAGTATCAAAGGCAGCAGTGGGGGCAAGACCAATGCTTGAAATTTTCGCCGTCTCCAAATCCTTTCCGGATGCCGCCGGCGCTGTGAAACCGGCGCTCGACCCCGTGACGCTTTCGGTCGGGGAGCACGAGATCGTCTCGCTCGTCGGCACGTCCGGCTGCGGCAAGTCGACCCTGCTGCGCATCCTGTCCGGCCTGGATCATCCGACGGCGGGCCGCGTCACCTTGTCCGGCAAGCTGCACGACCGCCCGACGGAAGACATCGCCATGGTGTTTCAAGAACCGCGCCTGATGCCGTGGCTGACCGTGGCGCAGAATATCCGCCTCGTTCTGCACGACCTGCCCAAGGGGGAACAGGATGTGCGGATCGCCGACGTGCTGGAGAAGGTGCACCTGACCGAGGCGCGGGACGCCTATCCGAAACAGCTATCCGGCGGCATGGCGCAACGCGTGGGCATCGCCCGGGCGCTTGCCCGCCGGCCCAGCATCCTGCTGCTGGACGAACCGTTCGGGGCTTTGGACAGTTTTACGCGGCAGAAACTGCAGGACCATCTGCTCTCGCTCTGGGCGGATGACCGGTTCACGATGATATTCGTCACCCACGACGTGGAGGAAGCGATCATCCTGTCCGACCGCGTCGTCATCCTGAAAGGACAGCCGGGGGCCGTGGACAAGATCGTCGAGGTCGACCTGCCGCAACCGCGCCTCCGGTCCGACCCCGCCATCGCGCCGCTGAAGCAGGAAATCGTCGCCGCGCTCGACCTGTCCTGAGGGCGGCGGCCGAAACATTCGGCGGGCTATGCCGCCGGAACCAGCATCCAGATGGCAAGCAGCGGGCCGTCGCCCGACCGCATCGCATGCACGATGCCCGGCGGGTTGTGGAACAGGCCGCCGGCGCCGGGCCGGCGCCATTCCGTCTCAGCGTTGCGAAACGCGCCGTCGGAAAGCACGAGATACAGTTCCTCCGGCGGGTGGGTATGGTCGGGATACCGGACATCCGGCGCCAGCAAGCTGGCACCGACATAGACATCCTTGTGCTCGGCCAAACCGCCCGGACCGACGATCAATACATTGCCGTGACCGTCGGGGAAGTTCGCGCTGCCGGTGCCGGCCTCATCCTCCCGGCAAAACCAGGATAGATGCGGTTCGATCGCCTTCAGCCCTTCGGTGACGCCATGCAGCCGGTCGTCGGGGGCGCCCGGCCGACCCGCCGCTTCGTCGAACCAGGAACAGACAGGGACCCGCACGCCTTTTCGTTCTTCCCGGACCGATACGTCCGCACAGGCCTCGCGTGTTCCGGAAAACACGCGCCGGGCCCCGTCGCCGTCCAGGGCCGGTTCGACCGCGGCGAAAAGACTGTCGAGGAAATCGCGAAGGCTGATATCAAGTTGTGCCGTGTTCAAGGCGTCCCCCCAACCGGGCATGGCGGATCAGTATGGACAGTCCTTGCGCCCACAATTGGAGCCGCCAACCGGAACATAGGCGCCGCAGACAGGGCATTTTTCCGTGTCTTCCACCGCGCCGTCCGTGCGGCCGGTCTTCTGGCGCATCGATTTCCGCAAGCGCTCGCCCATCGTGCGCTCGCCGGTCCGGCGCGCGCCTTCATCGATCCGCTGCGTCCGCGAATAAAATTTGAAACCCTGCCAGACGATCACGACAAGCGCGATCAGGACGAGCAGCTTTCCGATTGAAAATCCCAACATGATGAATCCCTAAGCGGCGTCGGCCTTATGGTCAATTGCCCTAGAGCCCAAGCCGGGCCCACCAGGAGCGGCGCTCCGCCGACTGGAACAAAGCGTCAGGCAACGCGCCGGCAAGGTCCGACCCGAAGCCTTCCGGGCCGTGCAGGCCCACAAGGCGCTGAATCCAGCTCTTGCGCGGTGTCATGACCGGCAGTTTCACGTTATCGCCGAACTTTCCCCGGCAGATCGTGCGAATTTCACCCAGCCCATCGACCAAGCCTAGCTCCAGCGCCTGCCGGCCGGTCCAGAATTCTCCGCTGAACAGTTTCTTGTCCGTTGCCTTCAGACGGTCGCCGCGCCGTTCCTTCACCCAGCCGGTGAATTGGTCGTGGATGTCCTTCTGAAGCGTCAGCAGCCGTTTGATGTCGTCCTGGTTTTCCGGCTGGAAGGGATCCAGCTGGGATTTCGCTTCGCCCGCCGTATAGACGCGGCGTTCGATCCCCGCCTTTTCAAGCAGCGCGGGAAAGCCGAACCCGGCGGAGATGACACCGATGGAGCCGACCACGGAGGCATCGGCGGCGTAGATTTCGTCGGCGGCGCAGGCCAGCCAATAGCCGCCGGAAGCGGCCGCGTCCTCGCAAAAGGCGATGATTTTCCGGTCCTTTTCCGCCGCCAGCAACCGGATGCGCTTGGCGATCAGGTCCGACTGCACCGGCGACCCGCCCGGCGAATTGACGATCAGGGCGACGGCCACCGCGTTCTTTTCCTCGAAAGCCTTGTCGATCGGCTCAGCGAGGTCAGCCAGGGTCAGCCCGCTTTTCTGGAACCGCCCGGCGTCACCGACGACCCCGGTCAACCGAATGACCGGAACCACCGGCGCCATTTCCATCCGGTCGGCGAGTTTCTGCCCGATGAACGGAATTTTCCGGACAAACGGATACGATTTGCCGGCGTTCCCTTTTTCGCCGGCGCCCGATTGTCCGCCGCCGGTTTCCTGCGTCTCAGTCATGCCGTCCCCAATGCCGTCGCTGTGGTCCAACCCAGGGTTTTACCCTTCTTCGGGCGGACGGCAAGCCTCCGCCAGAATCCATTCCCGGAACTTCCGGACCGGCGTTCGCATCGGAACGCCCTTCCGCGTCACCAGATAATAGTCCAAGGGCACTTCGTCCCCCGGCCCCAAGGGCAACACCAGGCGGCCGGCCTTCAAATCCTCTTCCATCAGCGACACGACACCGAGGAAGACGCCCTGGCCCTCGATCGCGGCCTGATGGCCGAGGTGCTTGATGGTGAAAAACGACCGGCTGTCCAGGTGGACGTCCTCCATCCCCATGGCGCGCAGCCATTCGCTCCATTCGTCCGGGTCGCTGTCGTCGATCAACTGGTGGTTCAACAGGTCGCTCGGCTTTTCCAGCGGCGGCGCCTTGGCAAGATAGGCGGGCGAACAGACCGGGGCGAGCGTGCCGCCGATGATCCGTTCCGCGGTCAGGCCGGGCCACTCGCCGGACCCGTAGCGCACCCCCAGATCCACATCCTCGCGGGCGAGGTCGACCAATTCCGTCTCGGGAGAGATGCGAACGGCCACGTCCGGATGCTGCGACCGGAACCGGTTGAGCCGCGGCACCATCCAACGCGAGGCGAAGGTCGGCGTCGTCGTGACATTGACCGGGCCGGTGTCGTTGACGGCCTTGACCTGCCGGGTGGCATCCAAGATGCCTTCGAACGCGTTCAGCAGGGCTGCGGCGTACATCGCGCCGCATTCCGTCAGCGCCACCGAGCGCCCGACCCGTTTCATCAGCTTAACCCCCAGCCATTCCTCAAGGGCGCGGATCTGCTGACTGACGGCGGCATGGGTGACATTCAGCTCGGCCGCGGCCTGGCTGACGCTCAGGTGTCTGGCCGTCGCTTCGAAAGCGCGGATGGCGGTCAATGAGGGGAGTTTCGCGTGCATGGCCATAATGTAAGATTAACTTACATATTTGCAATAATTCCTGACTGGAAAAACTTTCTCCGAAGGCGCAACTAATTGTTAACAAATCGAGCGTAGAAAGCGTCCCCACGGACAACGGCCCGATACACACTTTGCTGTTATGGAGATTTGAAATGAAGACCTTTGGTTTCGACTATCTGATGGTTGCCACTTTGGCCGACACCCGCGCCGACAACGAGCGCCAGGCCCAGTATTTCCGCGAGCTTCGCCGTGAAGCCGAATTGCAGGAGCGGAGCCGCCACGCCTGGAAGATGCGCCGTCAGGCCCTTCGCGCCTTGCTGGCTTCGGTCGTCAAGCGGCTGCCGCATGGCGGCAATGGCGGCCAGGTCGCCACGGCGTCCTGACACGCGGCGTATCGGGGCGTTCTGGAATTTGAAGTATTGTAATTACAGCTAATAGATTGCGGCCATTTTTGAAATTTTATTACCAGGCCGCCGGCCATTTGGGCCGCGTTATTTCAAAAAGCGAATATTACAGTGCGAGGGATGAATGAACGGCCGGCTGCGGAAGGGGGAGACCCCATCGGCGCCGGCCGCTTCCTTTTGCGGTCCCGAGGCCAGCCGAAAACCACCCGGCCTCGAATGCGCCGGACGCGTCAGCCCAAGACCACCCGGATGCCGGTGACCTCGATCGCCGGATCGATCGCCTTCACATTCACGACCACGCCATCGACCGGCGGCGAACTGCCGAACGAGACATCCAGACTGTTGCCACTGGATTGCTGCAACAGGTTCGTGCCCTCGTTTGTCGTGTTTCCGACCTGGTTGACCGTGATCTGCAACAGGCCCGCATTGATATCCGACAAGGCGTCGCCATTCACGAAAGTGCCGGTGAATTCGATGGAAACCCGCGGGATCGGAATATTCGCCTCGGTATTGGCGATGAACTCGTAGCGTTCCAGTCCGTCGCGGATAAACCGTTCGACCCCGGAAGCCGATGTCGAAATGGCCGTGGTGACCAATTCACCGCGGGTACCGCTGCCGGAATCGACCCCGACAACACTGAGATAATCGAGATTCTCAAATTCGTCGGCGACATATTGCAGGTTCTGGAAATCCGCCACCGACAGTTCGTGGACCTGCCCGCCGGCAAGTTCCGAACCGTTCAGGAAAAGGCGCCCCGTGGGATCCACCAAAGTGTTTTCCTCACCCCGGCGCACGCTGCCGCTGAGCCGGACCAACACCGTGTCCGGCGTCGAAGAGGAATTGCCGATCACAAGATCGCTGACGTTCAGGGTCGCATCGCCGGCGATGGCGACCCGGCTGCTCAACAATTGAGTGAGCCCCGCATCCAGCGTCAGCCCCGACGTTTCGGTCGCGAACAACTCGTTCAGCTTCGGCCTGTTCGACGTGCTGGCGAAGGGCGTCCTCGGTCCCTCGGAACTGATCCCGAAACGGGCCTGAAGGTCCCGCAGGACCTTTTCCGGCGAGCGGCGGAGAAATTCGTTTTCCGGCTTGTCGCGGAACCGCAGCCGGTTTTGCACGGTCCGGGCATCTACCCGCGCGGGCTCTTCCTTCAAGCGATCGAAAATGCGCTGCTCCAGCAGAATGTTCTGCTGGTCGATCACATTCGCGATCGGCTGGAACAGGAAATCCGCCGTCGACGTGGAGAAACCCGGGATGACCGTCTGTTCATTCCTGCCGATCTGCGAGAATCCGGTAGGATTCAGCAGCCTGCTCAAGGAGGCGGCAAGAACGACATTGCTTTGGTTACGTGAAACGGACTCAACCATTTCCTTAGCCTTTCTGGCTCCATCTCAGCCATGCCTATCAGGCATGCAAACTCCGTTCCACATTCCTTCTGGAGGGCACACGGATTTCGAGAGCGGAATTCATAGCACAAAATCGGTTCAGGGGAAAGCGTTCCCATCGCGCAGGACGGCGTCCGCCTGGGGGGTATAGGACTGCCCTTCGCCATGCAGAACCAGGCCCGGCAACACGGACGAACCGCCGCGCACGCCCTTGCGCGCCCGCACGATCACCCGCTTGGCGGCGGCCCCGGCGCGCGGCCAGAGCGGCAGGATCTCCACATCCCCCGCCTTGCCGTGCAGCGCGGCCAATATCGCATCCAGCCGGTCCGCCCTGTGAATGATCGTGAAACCGCCCTTGTGCCTGAGCAAGGCCATGGCGCAGGCGATCCACTCGGCAAGGTTTGCCCCGCTTTCGACATTCGACCGCGATTTGTCCGCGTTGGGGGATTTGTCCGCGGCGAGCGCGTCAAGATAGGGCGGATTGGTGAAAACCTGATCGAAGGATCCGATCTCGCCCCCGATCGCGGTTGGGCTGCCGACGGCCGCCTGAACGATCTCCATCCGGTCGGCCAACCCGTTCAGTTCGGCATTCGACCGGGCGAGCGCCGCGGCGCCGGGATCAACCTCGATGCCGACGCCTTGCGCGCCCGGCACCCGATGGAGGTAACAGAGCAGCGCCGCGCCGGTTCCCGTGCCGAGGTCGAGCACCCGACCGCCCCGACCAACGCCGGGCACGGCGGCGGCGAGCAGAACGGGGTCGATCGCGGCGCGGTAGCCGAGGCGTTTCTGGCGCAGGCGGACCGCGCCGTTCAGCAGCGCGTCTTCGGTTATGTCCAAGCCGCTGTCACCCAAACCCGCGAACCCCCACCGTAATACCGGTCTGCTGTTCCGCTCACCAATGCTCCCCGGCGTCGTCGAGAATGCGGACCGCCCTGTCGTAATCCGCCTCATCGACCATCAGGCGCCTTGGGAATGCGCCGATCGACCCTTCAACCGCGCTGACATAGCCATCCATCATCAAGGGTTCTATATCCGCGTCCCGCAGCAAGGCGGTCAGGAAGGACAGCCGGACCGGATCGGTACTCCGTAACAATTCCCGCATTCCCATCCTCTCAAGAACCGTTCATGACACCAACCGCGCGCACGGTTTCGCGGCATCAACCATCCGGACGGCATCCCGCATCATCAGGATACCGTGAATCGGCCGGAAAACCGCCTGTATTCAACCAACTGCGGCGATGTGCGGCTTGACCCGTCTTGCCCCCTGTCTATGTTGCGCACTATCGGCTGTAAAGCAGCCGGTTGGCAGGTCGGGCCCTTTGGACGGGACCGCAATGGAATATGCCGCCTGATCCGGTCGGCAGGAGGGGACATGGGGCTCGTCGTTGACATCAACAAGGACCGCGAAGGGGGGCGGAAGCCGTCCATAGACGCCTTGCAACGCCTTGTCGGCGAAGACCTGCAGAAGGTCAATCAGCATATCCTGACCAATATGCAGAGCCCCGTCGCGTTGATCCCCCAGTTGGCGAGCCATCTGATCGCCGCCGGCGGAAAGCGCCTGCGCCCGATGCTGACCCTGGCGGCGGCCAATCTGTGCGGCTACACGGGCACGCGCCATATCGGGCTGTCGGCCTGTGTCGAATTCATTCACACGGCAACCTTGTTGCATGATGACGTGGTCGACGAATCTGAACTGCGGCGCGGCCAGGAAAGCGCAAATGCGGTCTGGGGCAATCAGGCCTCCGTCCTCGTCGGCGATTTCCTGTTCTCCCGCGCCTTCCAGCTGATGGTCGCGGACGGGTCCCTGCAGGTCCTGAAAATTCTTTCCGATGCGTCGGCGATCATCGCCGAGGGCGAAGTCCTTCAGCTGATGACGGCGAACGACCCGCAGGCGTCCGAGGAAGCCTATCTGGAAGTGATCCGGTCCAAGACCGCGACCTTGTTCGCGGCGGCGAGCCGCGTCGGCGCGGTCGTTGCGGACAGGCCCAAAATTCAGGAAGAGGCATTGGAATCCTTCGGCATGAACCTGGGCATCGCCTTTCAGCTGATCGACGACGTCCTGGATTATTCCGCCAAGCAGGCGCAGCTGGGCAAGACCGTCGGCGATGATTTCCGCGAGGGGAAAGTCACCCTGCCGGTCATCCTGGCCTGGCGCCGCGGGTCCGAGGAAGAGCGCGATTTCTGGCGCCGGACGGTCGAACGCCTGGACCAGACCGAGGACGATCTTGGCACGGCAATAGGATTGATGACGAAACACCGGTCGCTGAACGATACGGTCGAGCGCGCCCGCCACTATGCATCCATCGCCAAGGATTCGCTCGGCATCTTCCCGGATGGCGACATGAAATCGGCGATGCTCGACGTCGTCGATTTCTGCGTCGAACGCGCTTACTGATCCGATCGTCCCTCATTCCTCGTCCTACATACCTGGGCGGCCGAACTCCGCAGGCCGAGACGGGCGAGCGCCGCTTCCGCCTCCCGCGTCATTGAGGACACGATCTCGCCAGCCGGCAGGATGCGGTCGATATTGCCCGCCGATTGTCCGGCCGTCAGGCAGGTGAGTTCGATATCCCCCCGGAATTCGGTCGTCGGCAATATCGCGCTGAAGTGCGGCATGTCCATCGCCGCGCCGCGCAATACCGTCGTTCCGGCCGGGCCGCCTTCCTGTTCCGTCGGATCGTCGGCCGCGCGGTCCAAAGCCGCCCGCAGGCCGTCGTTGACGATGGCGCGCACCGGCTGATCCGGCCATTCCGGGCCATACAGCGTGGTGATCACCGTATCGCCGACATCCGCCGCCACGACCCGGTCCTTGTAGTCGTCATGCGCGGCCGATTCCACGGCGGCGAGGAAACGGCTGCCGCACCATACCGCATCCGCGCCGAGCACCAGCGCGGCGGCCATGGTGGCGCCGTCGACGATGCCGCCCGCCGCCAACATCGGCATCTCGGGATAGAACCGCCTGATGCGCGGGAAGAGAGTCATCGTCGAGGCTTCGGACCGATTATGGCCGCCGGCCTCCGCCCCCTGGACGATCAGTCCGTCCACGCCGAGCGCGACGGCGGCCTCCGCCTCGGCGACGCCGCCGATCTGCATCCACACTGTCGTGCCCGCCCGGCGCAACCTCGCGCATTGAGCCGCGGTCGGCGGCGACCAGAAGAAGATCGCCAGCGCAACCTTTTCGTCCACAACGATGCCGATATGGTCGTCGGTCACGAAGTCGCCGATCAGGTCGACGCCAAAGGGTCGATCGGTCGACGCCCTGCATTCCCGCACCATTCGGCGCAGCGCTTCCGGCGGGGCGATGTCGCAACCGATCGTACCCAGGCCGCCCGCATTGCTGACCGCGGCGGCCAAGCCCGGCCCGGCAACCATCGCCATGCCGGCATTTACGATCGGCGTCGTCATGCCGAACCGGCGGGTTATGCTCGTATTCCACATGTCTCGGTTTTCCTTATCGAATGCCATGTCGGTTCGGTCACGCGACGAGGGTTGCTTCGTGATTGAGCGCGGCGGCGACGGCCCCGACCGTCAGCGGGTCGTCCCCGACGCCCTGTCCGAACCGCGCAGTCCGGGAAAGCCGCGTGATCAGGGAAGAGGCGTTTTCCCCGGCCGGCGGAAGATGGCTGGTCAGCAGGGTATTCGCCCCCAGACCGGCGAGCGCCGAGAAGGCGCCGTCCAGGCTCCCCTCCTCCCAGCCAGCGATCCAGGGCGCATCGATTGACGACCAGACCGAGAGCCCTTCCGCCAAGTCCCGATCCCCGATTTCGGCCAGATCCGCGACCGGTTTGGGAAGCAAGGCGCCGAGACAATCGCCGACGAAGAGCGCGCCGTCACCGGTCGTGACGAAGCCCATGGTTTCCGGCGCATCGTAGTAGGGCGGCCTGAGCGGAACGAAATCCTGCCCGCCGACCCGCAACCTGGCCCCCGGCGCCAACAAGTGAACGCGATCCACCGCCATTCCGGCGAGTTGCATTTTTCCCATGCCGAGGAAGTTCGTCACGATCACAGCATTCGGCGCCGCCGCCAGCACCGCCTGGAGGTTCCCGATATGATCGAAATCCATATGGCTGAGCCAGATCCAGCGGAGCCGCGCGGGGTCGATCGCTGCCGACAGGTGGCGGAGAAACGCGTCGCCCAGGGGCGCGAGACCGGTATCGACCAGGACCGGCTCAGGCCCGTCCAGGACGAAACAGTTCACCGGCAGCCCACCCATTTCGGGCACGGGCAGCCAGGCGGGCAGTGCGGTCCATCCGTTCGCCAGAGCACGCGGCGCCATCATCATCGGTTGCAGATTATCGGTCACGGTCGATCCTTTCATTTTAAATAAACACATATGTTTTGTGAAAATGTTCCCTAGAGACCATGTTCCGCCTTGTCAACAATTGGGTGAACAATTATGTTCATTTAATGTCAAGAAAACGCCCCTACCGCATGACCGAGCGCGCTCGGCAGCAAGAGGAAACCCGGCAGAAGATCGTCGAGGCCACGATGCATCTGCACGAGGAACTCGGCCCGCGGGCGACCACGATCAGCGCAATCGCCGATCGCGCCGGGGTGCAGCGCCTGACGGTCTACCGTCACTTCGAGGACGAGACGGCGCTGTTCGCGGCCTGCACGGCGCATTGGCTGGGTCTCAATCCGCCACCGGACCCGGCGACATGGAGCTCCGTTGCGGATGCCGGGGACCGTGCGCGCGCCGCGATCGGCGCTTTCTACCGCTACTATGCGGCAACCTGGCGGATGTGGACGGTCTCGTACCGGGACCTGGGGGAGGTTCCGGCCCTGCGCGGGCCGATGGCGCAATTCCAAGCCCATATCGCCGTTGTTGCCGACGACCTCACAGGGCGTTTCGCCGTGACGGGGGACAGGCAACGCTTCGTCGCGGCAACAATGCGCCACATCCTCGCCTTCCCGACCTGGGCGTCCCTCAACGATCTCGGTCTGAGCGAGGAGGACAAGGTGGGCTTGGCGCTAAACTGGATCGCCGGTACAGGATCGTCCTAGCGCACTGGCCGCGGTTGCCGCCGCGGTATAGAAGAGATGCACTCGCAACCGACGGATTCACCCCCATGCCCGAACCGACAGTGCGTCAGGCCGGCGAAGCGGATGCCAAGGCTCTGGCACTGCTCTACGAACAGTTTTACACGGAAGACGGAATTAAAACCGGCCCGGACGATATTCGCCGCAATCTGTCCGCCATGCTGGCGGATGACCGCGCCGCGATTTGGGTGGCGGAGAATGCCGGAGAGATCGTCGGGTTTTCGTCGGCGACCTTGACCCTCGGTGTCGAGTTCGGCTGGGCGTCCGAGCTTGAGGACCTGTACATACTTCCCGAATTCCGAGGCAAGGGGCTTGCCCGGACGATCCTTCAGGCTGCGGTGAATTGGGCGGAAGAAAACGGCGCGACCGAGGTCATTCTGGTCATCACGCCGGAAGCCGAGGCGGATCAAGGTCTGGTCGGCTTCTACGATAAGCTCGGCTTCCGCAAATCGGACCGTATCGTCATGTATAAAAGCGGCAACCAGTAGCCGCACAGGCCGCCGAAATCCTGTGCGTCCCCAGCGGTCCACCGCCGTCAGGGAATCAAGGATTCCATGAAGGGTGGCAGGGCGAAGGCCGCCTGATGAACGGCCGGGCTGTAGTACTGCGTCGGCACCTTGCACCGGGCGAAGCGTTCGGCCAATTCGGCGCCGGTCGCCGCACCGCTCAGATCCGTATTCTTGCTGGCCCAGGTCAAGGCCATCTGTCCGCCGATATAGGTCGGCGTCACCGTCAAATAAGTGCCGATTTTCGGGAACAGCTTGCCCAGCAGTTCAAGCGTATCCGTGAATTCCTTCGGCTGATAGATCGGCACGCCGGTCTGGAAAACGGCAACGCCGCGATCGCTCAGCGCATCCTTCAGCCTGCCGTAGAAGGTTTCCCCGAACAGGACTTCGGCGGGACCGACCGGGTCGGGGCGGTCCGCGATGATCAGGTCGTACCGGTCTTTCGCCGCGGGCAAGGCAAGAAAGTCGAAGGCATCGACCGCATGCACGTTGAGGCGCGGATCATCGAAGACGCCATTATGCACCTTGGGCAGATGCTGTCTGGAGAGTTCGATCACCCGGCCGTCGATGTCGACCAGATCCACCGACTTCACGCCGGAATGTTTCAGGATCTCCTCGGCCACCGCGCCGTCGCCCCCGCCGACGATCATCGCATGTTCGATGCCGTCGAGCGCGTAGATCGACGGATGGGCGAGCATTTCCGAATAGGTGAACTCATCCAGCTCGGTCAGTTGGATGATGCCGTCCAGAACCAGGACCCGGCCATGCATGACGCTGTCGAAGATCAACAGGTCCTGGAAGTCGGTCTTTTCCTCCACCACCATGCCGGCCACGCCGAACTGTTGCGCGTATCCTTCGTAGAGGGTTTCGGAAACGGTCTTGGGCCCAGACATGGTCATAGTTAAGCGGCCTCGCTCACCTTGTCTTGCGCGATCGTGGGCTCGGACCCGGCTTCCCAGAACGGGCGGCCCGCCACTTCGACATAGAGGTCGGAATGGAAGCCGTTGAACCGGGTGCGGTAGGCGTTCGAATACGCCCCCATCTTGCCGATTTCCAGCCAGTCGCCGGTTTTCACGTCATCGGGAATATAGAACGGACCCGGGCAGGAATCGATACTGTCGCAGGTCGGCCCGAAGATCTGGAAGGCGGCGGCCTCTCCTTCAACGATTTCCGAGGCGCCGAAACCATCCGGGCGCAGCGCCTGGATCGGGAAGACCGGGCCGAGGTATTTCAGTTCGGACAGACCGCCGAAGACACCGTCATTGAGGAACAGGTCGTGCCGCCGGCGAAGGTCGACGCGGACCAGCATGGACTGGCCGACACCGACAAGGCCGCGGCCCGGTTCGCAACGCAGCGCGACCTCGCCTTCAAACGAGAGTTCGGCGATCGCCGCGCCGATTTCGTCCACATAGGTCTGGAAGTCGCCTTCGGTGCCGGTATAGATCGCCGGGAAGCCGCCGCCGACATCGAGGACATCCAACGGCACATTCGCCAGGGCCTGCACGCGACGGCAGATTTCCAATGCCTGGCGGAAGGCTTGCGGGTTGGTGCAATAGGAACCGACATGGAAGGTAAGGCCGGTGCGGAAACCGCGACGGGATATTTCAGCCAGAAGCTGGGCCGCCTCCTCGACGGGTGCGCCGAACTTGCCGGTCAGGTCCATCGCCGCCTGCCCGCGGGGCATTTCCACACGGACAACCAGCGTGGTATCGGCCGTATCGTTCGCACCGACGGCCGTGACAATCTTTTCAAGCTCATCGGCATGGTCCAGCGCGAAGGCCTTCACACCGTGAATGCGGTAGGCGGCGGCAATCGCATGCGCCGGCTTCACCGGATGCATGAAGTGGCATTCGGCGTCAGGGAACATGCCCCGGATCAGCTCGATTTCGGTCAGCGAAGCAGTATCGAAATGGCGGACGCCGCCTTCATACAAGGCGCGAAGGACCAACGGATGATCGTTGCATTTCACCGCATAGAGAACGTCGCCCGGAAAGGCGGCGACGGCCGTCGCGGCGGTTTCCGCCAAGACGTCGGAATAGATGAGATGCACTGGAACTTCCGGCGAAAACTCGGAGACAAAAGAGTATACGTCGCGATGGGCTTCGCGCATTTTTCGACCCTCCCAATTAAGACCGACCATGGTCAACCGGGGAATCGAGCCTCTGCGCGCTCAACCGAACTCACCCGCGGCACTACCCGCAGTCGCAAGCCCACGTTGGCTCTCATCCGTTGCAGCGCTCATATCGGATCAAACGCGTTTCGTGTCCAGTAAGAAAGTCGCCTTCGACCAAAAAAATTGTCAGGTCGGTCATGCAATATTTGCATGGTACCGGCACAATGTCAGAATTGGCGGTCAAGCGGTGTAGCAAGGGGGAGACAGAAATGGGTCTCGCGGAACTCGTACTTTCGATCGCCGCGATCATCGCGGTGAATTTCGCCGCCTGGATCACGCCAGGCCCGAACATGATCGCCGTGATCAGTGCCGCGGTTTCCTCCGGCCGGCGGGCAGGCATCACCACGGGCTTGGGCCTGTCGCTTGGCGCCGTCATTTGGGCCGGCTTGGCGTTGGCCGGCGTCACGGCGCTGTTCGAGATATTTCCCGGCATCGCCCTCGCGCTCCGCCTGTTGGGCGCAAGCTATCTCCTCTGGCTTGGCCTGAAGGCGCTGCGGGCTGCCGCCGCGAATGACTGCGGCGCCCTTCAACAGACGAAAAGAACGTCCCATAGCGCCTTCCTGACGGGCCTGTCCGTAAGCCTGACCAACCCGAAGGCGGCCTTGTTCTTCGGTTCGATACTGACGGCTTTCGTGCCAGCCGGCGCATCGGATGCCTATCTGCTCGGCGTGGTCGTCCTGTGCGGGGTGCTGGCCGTCTGCTTCCATTCGACAACCGCCTTCCTGTTTTCAACACCCTTCGCGATCCGAAAATTCAATGCGGCCAGCCGGCAAATCACAGCCGGCTTCGGCATCGTTTTTTCCGGGTTGGGATTAACAGTCGCCTATGACGCGTTGAAACGGTAGCTCCCCCCCTTTTCGAAACCGAATAGCATACCCATTTCCTATTTCATTGGTGCATGAGCGCGCGCGGCAACGGGCCAGCGGCGTTTCGCTGCACCCTTCCCTGGAGAACCTCGATGAACCTCGCGCTAGGTGCGGGTTTCTTGACTGTGACCGTACTGCTCTTTTCATGGGCCTACGGCACCTTCCGCACTGCCAATCCAATCCCTGAATCGACAAATGTGAACGAATTCGTGGTCGTCACGCTGTCCGTTATCCTGACCGGTCTGTTCGCACTGACCTGTGCCTTTGCAGTTGCCACGGCACTTGAGTTCACCGCCACGATTGCCGAACTCGACGCCGTCTATATCTCTGTCATCGCCGTCTGCGCAGCGCTTTGCTGGTTCCTGCCGAACCGGATCATCGCTTATGCGCGTTCCCGCCAGAAAGACCCGACCGGCACGTCTCCGGAAGGAACCGTTTCGGCGTTTCCCGCAAAGGGCGGCGGACGGAAAAAGGGCGCCGCCGCGCCCGATAGGCACCGCAAAGCGGCTTGATGCATGACACATGATGGGTGCAGCCGGAGACAGCTGCACCCTCATGCGTCAATCCGCTATATCCTGAAGCGCTCCGGTCCTGAAAAGATCGCTGGCGCTCTGATACCAGGCCACGGCCTCCTCGATCAGGTCGCTGTCGGCCGGGACGTTCTGGCGAGCCGCCGTGCCGGTTTCCGTCAGGGCCGCCGCATCGTCGACGACGACCGGCTGCCGCTTGACGTCCAGTTCGACGAGTTTCCCCGCCTTCAGGTAACCGAGCTTCTGGTAGGTGCTGATGAAGGCCCGTTCGCGCCCCTCTTCCAAAACCGCCATGTCGTATCCCATGAACCGGCTGTCATACGGCACGCCCAGCCAGCCGAGCAGCGTCGGCGGCACGTCGATCTGGCTCATCAGCCGCGGCATTTCTCCGGCCTCCAGCAAGGCCGGCGCGTACCAGATCATCGGGATATGATAGCGGGACGGCGGCAGGTCGGTCTTGCCCGACGCCTTTGCGGTATGGTCGGCGACAATGACGAACAGGGTATTGTCGAACCAGGGCCTCGATCGGGCGCGGCGGATGAAATCCCCGATCGCCCAATCGGTGTACTTCACCGCCCCTTCGCGGTGCCCCTGTTCAAGGTCGATCCGATCCTCCGGGAACGTGTAGGGTCGATGGTTCGAGGTCGTCATGACATGGGCGAAGAACCGGTCGCCCTGTGCATGGGTCTGATCCAGCTTCGCGAGGGCCAGCGAAAAGAGGTCCTCATCCGCCACGCCCCATACATTCTCGTGATGCGGCTCTATCCCTGCATCTGCAAGATCGGCGCGGTCCACGACCGTATAACCGTTCGCCCCAAAATAGGCGTTCATATTGTCGAAGAAACCATAGCCGCCGTATATCCAGAAGGACTGCCAGCCGTTCTCCCCCAATTCCTCGCCCAAATTCTCCAACCCCTGATTCCCGGGCCGGCGGACGATGCTCTGCCCCGGTGTCGGCGGCGTTCCGAGCGACAGCGCCTCCAGCCCCCGCACCGTCCTGGTTCCGGTCGCGTAGAGATTGGTGAACGACAGGCCGGCCTTCGCCAGTGCATCGAGCTCGGGTGTCAGGTTCTGGCTATTGCCGAAAGCGCCCAGGAACTCGGCGGAGAGACTCTCCACGCTGATCAGAACGAGGTTCACCTCGCGCAGCGGATGGGCGGGCTCGACCTCCCGGTCGATCCCGTTCGCGTTCAGGAAGCGCGTGTTCCGTTGTTTCAGCAAACGGCGGATCGTCCGGTCCAAATCCGCTTCGGGCAGGGTCGGGTAGTATCGTGCATAGTCCAACTCGTTGAACCGATAGGCATGGAACAGCGCGTAGAGCCCGTTATTGGACAATTGACCGACATGGGCGTTTTCGGCCGATTCCGCGAAATCCTGATCCAACCCGATAAAACCGGCGAAGGCGGCCACGACGAGAAGTCCCGTTTGGGCGAGCCGGACGCGGAGCGGCCTGAAGGAAGCCGGGCGGTTCGGCCATGTCAGGCGGCAAAACGCCAGGCTGACGGCAAAGATACCGGCCAGCCAAAGCCCGACGGGATAGCTTTCCTGGATATTGCCGATGACCTCATGCGTATAGACGAGGTAGTCCACGGCGATGAAGTCGAAACGGCTGGCGAATTCTCCCCAGAAGGCGAATTCGGCCGCGGCGACGCCCAGGAAGAAGGACAGGAACGCCCCGGCCCATAACACGGCCCAGACCGCCTCGACCTTCGCGAACCATTTCATCCTGACCAAAAAGGGACGAACGGCCTCATAGAGCATCCAGGGCAGCAGGATGAAGGTCAGCGCCGCACCGTCGTAGAGAAGGCCGACAAACAGGACCCGCGCCCATTCCGCGAAGGCATAGTGTTCCGCGCTGAAAACAGCCAAGCCGATCCGCGTGCCGAAAGAAACAAGCAGAAACAGGACCGCCACCCAAAGGGCGCGGGCTTCACCTAGTACAAACATGATTGAATGAAAGGCCCCGGAGACGATGAAAGGATCAAGAATGATCTATCCATAACCGTTGCCGCTTACGGCAAACTTACGGCGCGCGCCGAGCGATCAGTTAAGAGCGAGCCTTTCGGCAATGCGGTAGTCGAGCAGAAGACTGTCGAAGGTTTCTATGACCGCAAGTTCGGCGATTCTGGTTTCGAAAAGGGTTCTCCCGGCCTGACCGTCGATGAAGTTCAGCAGTTCGGCGGATTCCGCGTCACTCAAATGGTCCGTGAGATTGAAGAACCCAAGCCCGAAGAAATCCGATTGGCGTAAGCCTGCCGCCGCCTGGAATGTGTGGAGGACGTTTTCATCGCCCGACCGTTCCGGATAGACCGGCAAATAGAACCGTCCCGAATTGATCGATGCGCCGGCCCATAGCGCGGCAACCCGCACGCTGAACGGCGGAAAGGAAGCGGCCGCTTCCCGGAAGCGCCGGATGTCGTCGTCATTTTGCAAAGGCGATATGGTGAAATGCAGGCGATCCATCCTCACCTCGAAGGATTGGAAGTCGATCTTTTGCCCGAACGTGGTTGCGGCAACCCTCTCGATCATCTCCCCGACCGCGGCAGCGTTCCCGAAAACGTCCCGATCGATAAAAGCGACGAGCGACTTTCGCGGTTTCGGGAAACGGCCCAGCTTGACGTCGCCGCCCTCGCTTTCCCGCACCACATCCTTGTGGTTCGGATTGACCAGCGGCAAATGCATCAATCGGTACGCGCGATCCAATTCCAGCACGCCGCCGCGATAGCGGCTTCGCTCGTAGGACAAACCGCCATCCCCGACATAGACAGTCCGCGCAGGGGATGGGCGACGATCCTGCATCAGCCTTTCGGCACGCGCCGGGCGGCCGTCTCGATGCTTCTGGAGTCGATGGCGAAGTGGTTGTAGAGGTCGCCGGGCGTGCCGGTCTGACCGAAATTGTCGACGCCGAGCGGGGCGACGGAATGGCCGCGAACCGCGCCGAGCCAGGCAAGCGCCGCCGGGTGCCCGTCGATCACGGTGCAGAACCGCGCATTCCCTGCAAGCGGTTCCAGCAGATCCTCGACATGCGCCATCTCGCCGCCGTCGGTCCCTTGGACCCGTGCCCGTTCGACGCGCTGCCAGTCGTTGTAGAGACGCGCCGCGGATGTGACGGCCAACAAGCCCGCCCCCGGGAATTGGTCGGCCAGGGCGGCATGGGCCTCGATCGCCTGCGGCGCGACCGCGCCGGTATAGACGATGGCCAGGCGGGCATCCGGGTCCGGCTTCTTCATCCAATACCCGCCTAGGGTAATTTGACGTTTGGTCTCCGCGTCCAGCTCGCGCTTCGGCTGGTCCATCGGGCGCGTCGACAGGCGCAGATAGATCGCGCCGCCGTCTTCGTCCTGCATGTAGTTGAAGCCGAACCGCATGATCTCCGCCAACTCGTCCGCGAAGGACGGTTCGAAGCCGAGCAGGCCGGGCTGTCCCATGCCGATCAGCGGCGTGGAGATGGACTGATGCGCGCCCCCTTCCGGCGCGAGCGTCACCCCGCTGGGCGTCGCCACCAGCATGAAGCGCGCGCCCATGTAACAGGCGTAGTTCAGGGAATCGAGGCCGCGGGCGATGAACGGATCGTACAGCGTGCCGATCGGCAGCAGCCGGCCGCCGAACAGGCTTTCCGACAAGCCGAGCGCGGCAAGGTTCAGGAACAGGTCGTTTTCGGCGATGCCGAGTTCGATATGCTGGCCCTTGGGCGAACGGTTCCATTTCTGGGCCGACGGCACCTTGCGTTCGCGGAACGCGTCTTCCTTCTGGTGGCGCCCGAACAATCCGCGCTGGTTCACCCAGGGCCCCAGATTGGTGGAGACCGTCACATCCGGCGAGGTGGTGACGATCCGGTCGGCCAGCATCCCGCCTTCGCGGGCGATCTCGTTGAGAATGCGGCCGAAGGCTTCCTGGGTCGAGGTGCGTTCCTGCCGCGGCATCGAAAGCGCGGCCGGCACCGGGATGCGCTGATCCTTCAACCGGTACGTCTTGCGCCGCGTATAGGGTGCGCGCGCCATCTGGGACTTCAACTCCGCCTCCGGCACCGAAACGCCTTCGAACTTGTCCCATTCATGGCCTTCGCGGACATTCTGCGCCTTGCGGAAGGCATCCATCTGGTCCGGCGTCATCAAGCCCGCATGGTTGTCCTTGTGGCCCATAAGCGGCAGGCCGTAGCCCTTGATCGTATAGAAGATGAAACAGGTCGGGCGGTCGTCCTTCACCTGGTCGAAGGCATGCAGCACCGCCTCCATGCTGTGCCCGCCCAGATTGCTCATCACGGCGTGCAGTTCGTCGTCCGAATAGCCGTTCAGCAGGTCGTGCAGATCGCCGATATCCGGCTCGTCGGCGCGGATATCCTCAAGGATCTGCCGGCGCCAGGCCGGGCCGCCCTGGAAGGCGAGCGCCGAATAGACGTCGTTCGGGCATTCGTTGATGAATTTCTTCAGCAGGCGGCCGCCCGGCTTCTTGAAGGCGTCCATCTGCAACCGGCCGTATTTGACCGTGATGACGTTCCAACCGACCGAGCGGAACATGCGCCCGATCACCCGGAACAGATGCTCGTTCACCACGCCGTCCAGGCTCTGCCGGTTATAGTCGATGACCCACCAGCAGTTCCGGATGTCGTGCTTCCAGGTATCCATCAGGCATTCATAGACATTGCCCTCGTCCAGTTCGGCGTCGCCGACGATGGCGATCATCCGGCCGGGGTCCCGCTCCTGCGGGGTGATCCCCTTCATGCGCAGATAGTCCTGGGTCAGCGCCGCGAAATTCGTCACCGCCGCGCCCAAACCGACCGAGCCGGTAGAAAAATCGACCGTGTCGTTGTCCTTGGTCCGGGACGGATAGGATTGCGCCCCGCCGAAACCGCGGAAGGCTTCCAGCTTCTCCTGCGTCTGATTGCCCAGGAGGTATTGGATGGCATGCATCACCGGACTGCCATGCGGCTTCACGGCAATGCGGTCGTTTTCGTTCATGACGTGGAAATAAAGCGCCGTCAGGATGGTGTTGATGGAGGCACACGAGGACTGATGCCCGCCGACCTTCACGCCCTCCGGATTGGGCCGCAGGTGATTGGCGTTATGGATCGTCCAGGTGCTGAGCCACCGGACGCGGCGTTCGAGTTCCTCGAGCACACGGATGTCGTCCACGGTATAGCTGGGCGCCGCGCCTGTGCCCGCGTCGATAATTGATCCGTCAGCCGCCATTGTCTCTTCCCATCGAACGAAATCACTCTTTCGGCCCAGGCGTTCCCCGGGACCGATCCGGCCTTAATATAGGCTTCCGGCGGGGATTTCCCCATTGGGGATGGAATAACAGTCATGCCCGCCATTCGAAATAGGTCAATTGCCGGCAAGGCGGTTCTCTCCAACGTCGCGTTATCCGTGTTCAAAACCCGGCCGGCATGGTCTACCGTTCAGCGATGCGAATGTTTTCCCATGCCGAGCGGCCGGTTCATCTGGGCCGATATCCGATGGAGCGCTTGCCCCGCCTGACGGCGGGCGCCGGTGCCGTTGCCGCCGTGCCGAAGCAGGTACCGGCGCTTTCCGGTCCGGCGGATACACTGCCCCATGTCTTCGGGCCCTATGAGGCGCTTTACCGCCAGAATCGGGACGGCCCGAAAGCCCCCGCGACCGCCCCCATTCCGGAAGACCCGCAGGTTCGCACGGACAATCTGAAAGCCGGGTGTTATTTCCTGGACGCCGCCGGGGCCGGAACCTGCCGGATACCCGATGGCGCCCGGGAAGCAGGCCTGCCCGACGGGCATGACCACGCACTCGTCATCCTGATCGCGCATGGGCCGATGCCCGACCCGAACGAGGCCGCCTTTCCGTGGCTCGACGGGGCCGCCGATGCCGTGGCGGACCTGCGCGCGGCGGAAATCGCGGTCTGCCTTGCCGGATATCTGCGGAACATGGGTTATGCCGCACGGGCGCATTTCTCCTTCCCCGATTGTGCGGAGGTGGATATCGCGGCGCTCGGCCAGCAATGCGGGTTGACGGAAGCATCAGACGGAAGGGCGAGCCATCCTTTCATCGGAACCGGCTTCCGGCTCGCCGCCGTCACCACGGATTTCGCGGTCGCGGACGAGAGGCCGCTGGCGGCACGCGGCATGCTGGAAGCGATCAAGATGAAAGGTCCGGGCTGGTGGCTGGGCCTCGGCGGCACGGCGACGCCGTTCGACGGATCGGGCAGCCGCGCGCTGCATCTGGGTCCCTATCCGATGGAAAAGATCCGCCGGGTGGATCGGCCCACGACAATGGTCGACGAAGCAAAGATCAAACGTGTCGCGAAACGGGCGGAGTTCTTCCAGCGCGCCCTGATGGGCGATCTGGGGGAAAAGGCGCAGCGGGAGCGCAACCGCTTCGCGGTGAAGAACCCCTATGCCTTCGCCATGGTGCCCCTGATCCGGGGCATGGTCCCCTTCCAGCACGGGGAATGCGCCGGGGCGCCCGGCCCGGGAACGGAGGATGCCGAGCACAACGCACGCGCGGTGAAAGGCCTCGCCTATCATCTGGGCGCCGACATGGTCGGGATCTGCGAGGCGAAGGATTACGCCTGGTACACCCATGACGCCGAGGGCAGGCCGGTCCCGGTTCGGCACAAATACGCCGTCGTCATGCTGATCGACCAGGGTTTCGAAACCATGGAGGGGTCGAGCGGCGACGATTGGATATCCGGGGCGCAATCGATGCGGTCCTATATGCGCGGCGCCCAGATCGCCGGCGTCATGGCGGCCCATCTGCGCCGCCTGGGCCATGACGCGCGGTCCCAGACCAATGCGGATTCCGAGGTGCTGCACATCCCG
>Ga0209475_10001943_pt1 | contig 22905 bp, 21 predicted proteins | sample tdDd471_FD_187128 | JGI IMG/M metagenome (GOLD analysis project Ga0209475, IMG submission 187128) | Marine sediment microbial communities from the Atlantic coast under amendment with organic carbon and nitrate - tdDd47.1 (SPAdes)... | ecosystem: Environmental > Aquatic > Marine > Coastal >... | reverse complement strand
ATCAATATTTGTTTTTAAATCAAAAAATGTTTTTGCCCAGGTATTTCCGTTTTCATGTTTTACAATCAAGAAGGATTGAGGTGTAGAAAGAAGTACTGATTCCATTATGGAACAGAGAAATGATATGAATAGAGCAAGAAATAAATAGAATAAAAGTAATATCATGTTTTTTCTTACAAATTTATAACATTGGTTTTTTTACGGCGATGTTCTTTTTCAAAATAATGCCACTTAAAGTGTGGGATATGCAGCGTTGTTGAATTCTGTTGATTTATAGGTCTTCATTATCTCCATGATTTATATCTTTTTTTTTAGCTCCTTTTATTTTATTACTCTTGATTTTTCCAAATTGTCAATTAGAGTTTTAAATGTATCAATTAGTTCAATTATCATTTCCCTGTCCCCAGTTCTTCTTTGGATTACACTTATTAGCTCTGAGGATTCAGATTTTAGATTTGATTTATATGACATTGAAAAAATATTATGCTTCAGCATAGATTCTTGAATTTCTTTAGAAATAATTCTTTTTATTATGTCAGAGCGATTACTTTTAACTAAATAATGTTTGTCAAACTTACCCCAACCTAATTCAATTTCGGGCTTACTAAATTTCTTAATAATTCGTTCAAATAAGTCTTCCCAACTTAAACTGAATTTGAAGTTGATACTTGAAGAAAATGAGATAGTAAACTTTAAAGGCCGGGTATCAGAAACAGAAATCCTAATTTCATACTTTTTATGAGGAATTGAAATGTTATGTATTTCCAGTTCATTACCTGAATTAAATTTAATCTTAAAATCCCCATTATACTCCTTCGCAATTTCTTTCCAAACTGCTCTTTTGGGGAAATTGTCAGTATAACCTAATGAAGGTCCTTTAATGACTTTTTGAATAATATTTTCTTCTTTCTCTTTATTCATTAATTTTTTACTAATTGCCCCCAGAGTCTTGTATGTGAAACGTAGCGCGTAAAAAGATACTACATTTTCTGATTAACACAGAGCCGAATTTTTATATTTGGCGGTTTTTGCAAATAAGCACAGACCTTTAGATTTAGTACTTATTAGCTATGAATTATACACGTTATTACAAGCAGTGTTTCTGTGTTTCGTTAATTTGTCCGTTATTTTTTTCTGCAAGAACATTCGTGATGCTCGTTAATATATTTAATTGATTCTATGCAGAGTTCTTGTAAAGTCGGAATGTTTATGTCCTCAAGTTTTTTTACATAAATACAAGCTTTGCCCATTTTGAATTTACCAAGGTCGGTTAAAAGTTTTTTGCTTCTTTCTGTTGCAGAATAGACGTAGAGTGAAAACGCTACTTTTCTTGGGGAAAATCCAAGAATTGGTGCATCTCCTTCGTGTCCGCTTGCATATTTGTAATGATAGTTATCGAATCCGATAATGGTCGGTCCCCACATTTTGGGTTCAGAGCCAGACCATTCTTGCATTAATTCTATCAAACGAAAACTATCGGCTTTTTTCTGTTCGTTGTCCACGTATGAATTTACAAAATCCATTACGTCTTTCCCTGTGTATGTGGTCTTTGTTTTTGACATAGTTCCGATTTTGATTATTGCCTTAAAACCTTTTCCATCTTTCTTCCTTTCGCCAATTCATCCACTAACTTGTCTAAATATCTTGTTTGTTTTGTTAATGGATTTTCAATTTCTTCTATCCGATAACCACAAATTACTCCTTTTATTAATTGTGCGTTGGGGTTTAATTTTGCTCTTTTAAAAAATGTTTCAAAAGTTACTTTCTCATCGATAAGTTCACGCAGTTTTTTGTCATCAAAACCCGTCAACCATTCCATCACTTGATGTAATTCTTCTTTTGTCCGACCTTTTTTCTCAACTTTATTAACATAAAGAGGATATACGGAGGCGAATGTCATTTTTGCAATTCGTGCATCATGTTCTGGTGTTGTTTTCATATTGTATGTTTTAATGTTTTCTGCGAACTGTTGTCTGATCTGATTGCGTGTCGTCTATAGTTGCTGGTAACATATTGGGTGTATGTTGCAGTGTATAGTTCAACTAGTGGATATGTGTACTGGTGTTTTTATTTCTCATTTATCTTTAGTGTAAAGGTACACATACACATCCAAATTGGCGTGTAAAGTGCACCTTTGTATGTTTTTATTTTTATGCGCACCTGCTTCATTTGTAAACTCCCTAATACAAAATATCATCCCTTAAATTCATCAGCCTCTGGCTGTGGTCCGAGGCAAAATCGAAGAGCATATTCCCGTCTTTTTTGTACATGATCACATAATTCAGGTCGAACCAGATAATGGCTTTTCCTACCCGGGCACCGTCAAGGATGTCCAGTTGTGCATCGCCGTTTTCGAGGGAAATGATTTTTACTTTTGCATCGTCTTTTACACGCAACATGTCGAAATAAACATCCTTCCCATTGTCGGTTTTCACGGTAACAATGCCATCTTCATTTTTAAGGAAACGGATGCGTCCAATGCTGTTGTAAATTCCCTTGGCCAGAATTTTAAATTCAGGGTTTTGCTCATCAAGTACTTTTTGGGCATCTGATCCGGGAATGGAAACTCCGCTGCTCTTGATTAAATTCAATACGGCAAAAAGGCCAGCAATGGTTTTGTCGTAGTCCTGCCCGATCAGTTTGTCGTGTTCTTCCTTGATGGCCTTCACCGCATTGAATTCGGTGAGTTCATCAAAGGAAATTTCGCTTACATTCATCCCGGTGTTTTTGTTGAAAGCCCCGACAAAATAAACCTCTCCTTCACCACCCAGATGGAGGCCGTAGTTATTATAATCCCCGGTTTCGAAATAAAGGTCGTTGCCCCGGTGCTTTCCCTGTGTGCTGAATTTTGATACGAAGTTAAGGTAGTTTTGCTGGTTCACCGTGTCGATGTTTGCTTTTTCAAGCCACAGGAGTTGGCCTTCGTTGTTGAGTTTTGCAACAAATACATCCGAAATCTCACCGGTTTCCAGCCTTTGGCCGTTAAGCTCCATAACGCCCCTGAATGTACCGGCAACATAAGTATTGCCTTCATCATCGGGTATAATGGTGTAGCCAAAAGCTGCGCCTTCAACATCTGCCGAGGCAAACCACAAAGGAGTCATGTCGTGGTCAATTTTCATGGCAAACACCGACGGATTGCTGTTGCCGTTTACCTTGATTTCGGAGTATGAAAAACTTTCGGTGATGTAACCGGTTAGTGTTGTGTTTCCATCGCTATCAATAATAATATCTCCTGTGTTGGTGGCGCGGTTTCCTCCTGCAGCAATAACCGATTGCCAGATTTTGTCTTCGGCACTTCGTATGCCGTAATTGTTGGTTATGTTAATCACCTCGGCTGTTTCGGTGGCGAATTGGGGCATGGTTAAACCAACAGGCGCATTAATGTAAGTGGGGTCGGAAACCACGTAATTTACTCCATTGTAGCTTACATAATCGCCCCCCACACTTTCGTTAAATTTAACCGCCGTAGCGATATGGCCGGGGTAGTTCAATCCGATTACCTCCAGGCCAAGCAAGCTTTTTACCAGGTAGGCAAACAATACCGAGCGGTCTTCGCAATCGCAATACGGATAATAAAAAACTTCTTCGGCAAAGAAAAATTTCTCGTAGCCAAACTGATCGCGGTCGGTTTTATATTTGAATGCCGTTTGAACGAAATTCAATAACAGGTTAACGGCCTCTAATTCGGTTTTACCCTGGATCAATGGAAGCAAGTTGATGGCCAGGGATTCTTTTGCCGTTGGTGAAACCACAGCATCAAAATAAACTTTAATATCGGCCAGGGGGTAATCTTCGTAAAACTTGATAATATTGCCGTTGTAAATAATACTTATGGGCGCTTCAGCTCCCTCGTAAGTAAAATCGAAAGTTTTTTCCACCAGGTTTTCACCCAGGGTCATGGGTTTGTAAATGTTCAGGTCGAAGGATTTTTGAGCATCCTGAAAATCTGTTTCATAGGTGTATAGTTCCAGCAACTCACCTTTCATCAGGTAGTAGTTCAGGTTATCCAGTTGAAAGAAATTCTTTCCATAAACCTGGTTGATCACAGGCAATAAGAGGAAAACATCGTTTTCGGAAAAGGCAATTTTAACCCTGTATCCCGACCTCAGCAAAACAAACCAGGTTACGAGTTCAGTTGTTTTTTCGTCCATTTCTGCGATCACTGTGGCAGCATCCTTCACCAAAAGGTAATAACCCCAGTCGTTCAGGTTCATCTGTTCTTTATACTCGATAAACTGATCCACAAGGTGGTTGTAATTGGTACTGCTCATCGCAGTAAAATAGTTACTTATAGATTCTTCATTAACCTGACCTTCAAATTCCCTACCCAGATCTTTGTCATAATCAAAAAGTACAGGCATGCCATAAAAATCGAAATTTTTTGAGTGGGCCGGGAAGTCTTCGGGCTCTTGTTTGCTGATGCGTGGCAAAATAGGTTTGGGTGCCTGGTCGGGTTTTATTTTGAGTTCGGGAACAATGGTAGGCAATGCCTCAGGAGGTTTGGGCCTGTCGGGTTCAACATATGTTGGAGCAATATCCGGTTTGGGTTCTTCCGGAATATCCAGCCCCTTGAATACCTGGAATTGTGTCCACCGGGTTTTGAGGTAGTCGGCAAATTCCTTGTCATGTTGCTCTACATATTTATTAAATTCATCTGCTAACTGTTGAATTTGTTTTTCGCGATCCTCTTTGAATTGTTGCAATTCCTGTTCGCGCTGCTTTTTATACTCCTCAAAGGTTTGGGCTTTTGCAACTGTGGAAAAGCCAAATACCACTGCTGATATCAGCAGAATGATGATGGTAAATTTCTTTTTCATAATATATGTTTTTGCGTTTCTCGTTTAGCGTTTGGCGTTTTGCTCTATATCTTCTGATCTTTGCACTTAGCTTCTCAGCTCCATGCCCTATTCCTGACCAAGCCACGAATCGTATTGTTCCATTTTACCGGTCACCTTTTCGATGTAATTCCTGGTTTCTTTGTACGGTAAATTATCTTTCAGGTGAGCATAAAGCTCATTATATTCCATACTGTTAATGCGATTGATGATATCCGTTTTGCCGCCTGTTCCTTTAAAAGATTTGTACACATTTCCGGTGCCTGTGTTGTAGGCAGCTATTGAGCACAAGAGCCGGTTTTCGTTGTTAGTAATATTTTTGAAATAATGAGTCATCAGCAGTCTGAAATAGGCCGTACCCAATTCGATATTATTCCCGGGGAGGTATAGATATTCACCGGATATAATCGTATCTTTTTTGTACAAATAATTGTAGGCATCACGCCCGGCAAACCTGGGAACAATCTGCATTAATCCGTAAGCAGGAACATATGACCTTGCCATAGGATTAAATGTGGATTCGGTGTCGATAATAGCGTAAATAAGGCGCGGCGGTATTTCAAATCGTTCGGCATGATCGTCGATTGAACTTTTGAATTTATTTGCCCTTACCTGGATGTGATCGGGAACCAGCGGAATGTTTACCTGAACTTTAACCCGTTCAATACCGTCAGTGCCGGTGATTGTTTCGTAAGCAATATCATCGGCACCTGTTTGCTCATCCGCAAAGACTTCGGCGTTTTGTGTACTTACCGGTTTTCCTGAACGGGTTTTTAATTGCCCCTCAAGCAATCCTCCATCTGCTTCGTCACCACTATCGCCGAAAGTTGTGCAGGTATTGTAAACCATGTCTTTTACTGCATGGCTTAAACTGTTTTTTACCAGTTCCTTATTTGAGGCTTCTTCCGGGGTGAGTAAGATCTCGATTTTGGCTGTCCCATCTTCAAAATTTACATCGGTTCGGTTTTTTTTATTTTCCGAGTAGTCAACCCATTCTTTACTGGTGCTTACTTTTATATCGTTTTTCCCCCACAAGGTTTCGAGTTCCTGTTTGAGTTTTTCTATACCTTCCCTTTCTTTGCGGGCGTATTCTTCGTATTCCCTGGTGTAGGTTTCCTTGAATTTGTTCAGTTCTTTTTCACGCTCTTTTTTATATTCTTCAAATGATTGTGCAGAGGCTTTTTGCTGACAGGTAAGCCCGGCAAGAATTAAAAATAATAATATGGTAAACTTACGCCTGAACATGAATTCGTCTGTTTTTTATTGAGGATGAAAATTGTTCTCTATCCGGCTTAGTGGTTTCTTTTAGGGTTTTGCTCGTCGCTTTACATTTAGTTTTACAAATAGTGTGTTGTCCTTAATGAAAATGGCTGCTTGTTCAAAATTGAGTTGAATGTTTGAAATCTCTCTGCTAAGGTTTTGAAACTTTCCGCTATACTGATCGCCCATCCGTTTGATTTCGGAAGTGTTTTTTTCAACCATCTCGATTTGACGCAAAATACCTGAAAGGTAAGCATTCCAAAGGCCGTCGCTCAAATCGGTATAACTGTAATTTAGCAACTCATCATCTGATATTGTGATTTCCTGTGGAAAATAGTATTTAAACCTTCCGTAGTCGAAATCAAGTTCCACGCTATTGTGTGTTGAACTGATGAGGATACTCTTCCGCGTGTTATGGCAGCTAAAAGCCGAAGAATGTTTATCCCGGAGATCCAGCTCGAAATTATAGGTGCTGTAAACGAAGAGGTCATCATATTCTCCTTCTTCTGACAGGAAATAATCGGCCATAACCTGTCCTTTGATGTCCATCGTGTTTATTCCGGAATTGTCAATACCTGCAATAACAATCGCCTCACCGTATTCGGTGAAAGTCTGTTCATAAATTTTTAAGTGAGAAAGGTTATAACTTATGGTGGATTCAACCTTTGAAAAGGATGTGAATTTACCCACGATTTCATCGAAACCGATTTCGTTGGAATAAACATCGGTAATATTTTGGACATTGGCTCCACTGAATAATGACAACAGGCCGAGCGCTCGTATCCTGGCTTGTTCCATGGCCAGGGCTGTGTCGAGGCCGGGATCGGAAATACCGAAAACAAACAAGGGGTCAGTAATATTTAAATTATCGAAACTGAGCATCCAAGCAGGCAGCTCGGCAGGTGGAAGGTGTAAAACAAACTTTGTGTCCTGCTCATCAATATTTTTATCCTGATCTCCATCACCAAGCTCCTTATCAAAAGTTTTCTTGAAGTTTTCGTATTGTTTTTCAATTTCCTGCTCGCTTTTGTTTTTGCCTTTGCTTGTTTCAAATTGCGAAAAAGCAAACAAACTGCAAAGCATCATACATATAAACAGGTCAAATTGTTTCATAATTGCAAGGGAATTATGACAAGCAAAATACTGGTGATATTTTGAAAAAATCCGGCTCCACCCTTATGCAGTTTTGCTGAATGGAGCCGGAAATTATGAATTTTAAAAATGGATTGTGCCGGAATCCAGACAGGAAGTGTTTAGTTTCCGTCTTTAAAGCTCTCCATTTCCTTCTCGAGTTCCTCTTTGAACTTTTCGTACTGGAAGTCGATCTCAAGTTTGGTGTCACTCGAAAGCCTGTCTTTCATGGCATTTGCAATTTCATCACCTGCCAGTTCGATGGCGAGATAAGTTTTGTAGGTACCCTGCTTGGTTTTTGTTTGCTTCTCGCAGATGGTTTTAATTCCCGACAATTCCTGCTTGATCACTTCCCTTGAAAGCCCTTCATACTTTTCTCGTATATCTTCGACATTGTTGGCTTCGTGCGAAGAAAAATAATTGTCGATTACAGCTTTAACAGTAGTTTCTATCGAACCTGCCAATTCCTGCTTGCAATTGCTCATCGCTTTCTTTTTCGACATTACTTGGTCGGTGCTTTCACCAAGGCTGTTGGCCCTGAAGAAATCCTTGTCGGTGAAATACTCAGGTCCTGAACAGTAAGTCTGGATAAGAACTTCATCATCGTTGGTAGCCTGGACTTCTTTTTTGGATTTGCAACTTTGCATGCCCGGAGCAATAATGACTGCTGCTAAAACCATCATTAAAATGGTACGTAATGCATTCTTTTTCATAATTAGATCTTTTGATTAAACATTATTAATTTATTTCGCGTGTGTATTGTTTGTTTGCAAAATCTGTGCCTGACAATCCATTTCGTGTTCCTGCTTTCTTATCCTGACTCCTGAACTCCTGTCTTCCAACTTCTGTCATCCGACTTCCAGCCCTCCCTACATTCTCGTGTAAGTATACTTATGTTCAAATATTGCCGTGCCTGATGAGTGCTCTATAACTTCCTCTTTAGATAAAATTAAATAATTATCACTTAGTTCATTGATAACATACTCTGTTTCGCTGCCTTCTAGTATAATTTTCAACCTGGTCTGATTTGCATTCATCAGCCATGTTCCTGAGATTGTCTGAGGTTCATTTTCGCCGCATTTAATTTCACCCTCATCCTTTACAGCAGTACCATCCGTATTAAAAACCGTAAAATCATCATGAGCACACACAGGTAATAATGCATACAGATCGGAAATCATTTCACCCTGTACTTCATAAGGCGGTGTGGTGGTCCATGCGGTGAGATTCCATTGTTTCCCGGTAAGTAATAGCTTTGGTGAGTCTTCCTCCTTGTCACACCTGGTACTGCCAACAGCCAGTGCCAATACGAGTACAAAAAACAAAATGTGTTTGATTGATTTTTTCATTAAGCCAGTGATAGAAACTTATATTTGTACAAACCTATTGAAAATATTCCAAAAACTGAAAATAATTTAAGCAATTAATAACAGAAATATTATTGGGCCCGAACTGCTTATATGAAATGGTCTGTTTTTGAGAGCCCTACAGGGCTTTTACAGGTCTGAATTGTAAATTGTTCAAAATTATACCTGATAATTGTAAGGCGATTTTCTATTTTTTCATAATTTTGAATGATCAATTTTGGGCATTTTAGTTCTTTGTCTGTTTTGCTTAACCAAAAAAAATACAATTATTCATGAATCAATCTCTCATAAAAAAAACATTACTGATCACTATGGCACTTTTTATTGCTACTCAGTATTATTCCTGTAAAAAAATTGACCTTGTACGAGAGGTCATGGTAAACACTTTAGAAGCAACTGGTGTTGAAGTAAACAGCGCAACCCTGAGAGGTGAGATCATCGACCTGGGTGAGGGGAATATTACCAGCTATGGGTTTTGCTATTCTTCTGAAACAAATAATCCTACCATGGCAAATGAACTACTTATTGTAGAGATTAACCCAGAAGTTGGTATTTATGGGGCTCCGGCTACCGGACTTGATAATAATACCACTTACTATTACAGATCGTTTGCCGAGGAGGGTAGTGGAGGGAAAGTAAGTTATGGTGGTGCACTGTCGTTTACCACTTTGTTGGGGGATATTGATCTGCCTTCAGTTGTTACTGATGAAGTATATGACATCTCAGAAACTTCAGCATCCTGCTCTGGCAATGTTACTGATGATGGTGGTGGCACGGTTTCCAGAAGAGGTTTTTGTATCAGCCAGCAGGAAAACCCAACCATTGATGACATATATTCTGAGAATGGCTCAGGAACCGGAGAGTTCACAAATCGGTTTCTTGGTTTAACGGTAAACACTATGTATTATGTCAGGGCATTTGCTGAAAATTCCAAAGGAATAGCATATGGAAACCAGTTGAGTTTTACAACACAGAATGGGGGAGGGCCTTCATTCGAGTGGTTGTTTTACGATGACGGAACCAACTATGAAAGTATCGGGCTTACCGATGGAGGTGACTTTGATGTGGCTATAAAGTTCGAGCCCGAGCAGATTCAAAATTATGATGGTTGGAAGATCACCAAATTTAAGTTTTTCCCAATCAATTCTTTCCCAACCACCTATAGTTTTGAAGTATACACAGGCAATGATGGTACAAATCTTGAATACCTGCAGGATGTATTAATTGTTACACCCAATGAATGGAATGAAGTGATTTTAGATGATCCCTACATCATTGATGCAAGTAAGCCTTTGTACCCGGGATATTGGATACAAAATCAGCCCATGGGTGAATTTCCGGCCGGAACTGATGATGGCCCTGCGATTACCGGAAGTGGAGACCTGATTTCTTTGGATGGAGTACAATCATGGATTGCAATTTCCATCGCCAATCCTGATTTGGATTATAACTGGAACCTTCAGATTTATATTACAAATGCCAGTGGCGAAGAACAATTACTGGTTCCCGGTATCCCTGATGATCCTCACAAGAAAATCAAAAATGCTCCACTGCCAGGAATTTCATCAAGCAATCAATCGAATCGTTAAACCGTAAATCAAGAAAAGATGAAGAATATATATAGAATTTCAATTCAATTAATCAGTCTTTGTACACTTGTTTTATTTAGCATTGGTGCCATGGCCCAATCGAAAGCCAAAGTAGAAAATGTAGATTTTTTCCTTGAGAATGAAAATCTTGTCATTACTTATGATATTGTCAAAAGTAAATCGGGGGAGACCTTTAATGTAAAAGTGAACATCATAACCACCACTGGAAAAAACATCAGTGCTTTTGCATTGAGTGGCGACGTTGGACCAGGAGTTTATGGCGGTAGTGGCAAAAAAATAGTTTGGGATCTGAACAAGGACAATGCCTATATTGACGATGAGATTTCAGTTGAAGTGTTTATCGAGTCGGAATTGACCTCCAATAAAGCCAAGCCAGCTGAAACAGCAAAAGCAGTTAGTGTTGGAGGTGCACTGCTCAGGTCGGCAGTTTTTCCGGGATGGGGCAACCGTCATATTAAAGGTAAAGGAGCTTACTGGTTGATGGGATTGCTTGGATATGGTGCTGTTGGGGGATCTATATATATGAACAACCAGGCTGACAAGGCTTACACCGATTACAAGAATTCTAGGGTGGCAGGTGAGCGTGATCAATTGTATAAGGATGCTGAGGATTACCATCAAAACCAGCAAACATTAATGTATGCAGCTGCTGGTATTTGGGTGATCGATTTGATATGGACCGGCATCCAGGCCGGCAATGCCAATAAAAGGGCAAAACAGTCAAAGGTCGACATGGGATACTATTATAATCCTGTTGTTCGTGGGCCAATGGTATCGTTCACATACAGTTTTTAAATGGAGTACTTTTAAATCAGCAAAATATGAAAAGATATTTACTTATTCTGGTGTTTGGTTTTCTCATTGCAGGGATATCATTTGGGCAGGTAAGTTCCGGAAAGAGCCAGTCGAAAAAGATATCCTTTAAAAAGAAAACAAATACAGGAATCAGGGAATTACCCGACCTGATTATCGCCGAAGAAAAGTTTACGGATGAAAACAAAAACAATGTTATCAATGCCAGCGAAGAGTGTCTGATTTCGTTTAAAGTAGAAAACATCGGCAAGGGCGTTGCACAGGAGGTGCTGGTCAGGGCTTATCTGAAAAATGAAGATATGTCAGGCGTAACATTCGAAGATGAAATTACACTTGGGGATATTGCCGGTGAAACTTCAAAGGAAGTGGAAATTCCCATCATGGGACAACTTGATACGCAGGACGGCTATGCCGAATTTGTTATTGAAGTACTTGAAGCCCGCGGCTTTGATGCCTTCCCGTTGGAGTTTAAAATTGAAACCAGACTTTTTGCCGAGCCCAACATTGTAATTGCCGATGCAGTCTTCAGTACTGAAGATGGTGGACAGATCAAGCTAAACTATCCCATTAACCTTAAAGTGCTGATTCAAAATATTGGTGCTGGTGGAGCCAAAAATGTAGAAATCAATTTCGAATTATCCGATCCCAACTGCTTTGTCCTCAGTGAATATACTCAGTATAACCTTAATTTTATGGAGCGGGGTGAAACGAAAGAACTCGATTTTTTGTTTACTGCTTCCAGAAGATACGAAGGCAATTCAATCCCGGTACAGGTGATTGTAAACGAAAGTTATAACCGCTATGGCGTTGACACGATATTAAATGTCGGCCTCGAGGAAAATCTGACCGCCAAAAACCAGGTGGTTATTACCGGCATTGCAACTGTGGCAACAGATATTGAAATTGCTTCACTCACTTCAGATGTGGACAAAAATATTCCAATCAACTACTCCGAGCATCCATTCAGATATGCGCTGATCATCGGTAATGAAGATTATTCAAAATTTCAGCGTGGGCTTAATTCGGAATCAAATGTAGCCTATGCACGAAACGATGCTTCAACATTTCGGGACTATACAACCAGGGTTTTGGGCGTTGATGAGAAAAACCTGTTTTTCCTAACTGATGCTACTGCTGGTGAGATGGAACAAAAGATCGACCTGATCTCTAAACTGGCTGCAAAAACCGCTGAGGAAGCTGAAATAATATTTTTTTATGCCGGGCATGGTCTACCCGATGAAGTAAGCAAAGAACCTTACCTCATTCCCGTGGATGTTTCGGGTACCAACCTTAATTCTGCGGTTAAGCTTGCTGATGTTTACAAAAAGTTAAGCGAAACAGGAGCACAGCGCATCACTTTTTTTCTGGATGCTTGTTTTAGTGGCGGTGGACGTGATGCCGGTTTGCTGGCAGCACGCTCTGTAAAAGTAAAACCCAAAGAAGAGCAGGTGGCTGGCAACATGGTGGTGTTTTCTGCGAGTAGTGGTGAGCAGTCATCCTTGCCGTTTGAAGATCAGCAACATGGCATGTTTACCTACTTTCTGTTAAAGAAACTTCAGGAAAGTAAAGGCAATGTAACTTATGGCGGTCTCGCCGATTATATTAAAGACAATGTATCGATTGAATCGTTACGGGTTAATAATAAGGAACAGGACCCTGTAGTAAAAGTTAGCATTGCGGTGCATAATGAATGGGAGAATTGGGAACTAAATTAAAGCCGGTATCGGGTATGAAAAAAATTACATTTATTCAGATACTCTTAATTATTTCATTTGTTTTTCCATTGGTAGGAATGGCCCAGAAAAAAGTCACGGTTCGGGCCAAAGGCAGCTATGTTTCAAGGGATTTAACTCCTGAACAAACCAAGGCCAAAGCCATAGAAGAGGCCAAGCGCAATGCTCTGCAAAAGGCCGGAATTACCGAAACTGTAAATTTTACTGACTTCCAGTACCAATTTGAAGACAACGAGCGCTTCCAGGAAATTTTCCAGGCCATCTCTTCCATCGAAACAGGTGGAGAGATCATCGTGGATGAAATTATCAGCGAGAAGAAATCCTTTAACGAGTTTGATAATATGGTAGTGGAGGTTGAGATTGAAGCTACTGTATATCGCCACAAAGAAAAAGCCGACAGGAAATTTTTATTTACCGTAGAAGGCGTTGATGAGGTATATAAAAATGAAAGCCTGTTGCAATTTAAATTTACTCCAACACAACCTGGCTTTCTGAAAATATTTAATGTAACCGATGAGGAAACGTACCTGCTTTATCCCTATGTTGATGATGAGTACCCTCAGTATAATGATGATCCCGACCGGGAGTTTGAGAAAAGGGAAACATCACAATTTCCAATTCATCCTGCCTACAGGGAGGGCTATACCCTGGAAATCGACAAACCCGGAAAGACCCAGGAGTTTAATATCCTTATGTTTGTTTATACCAAGGAAAACCTGCCATATATTGAAGAGGTAAATTTTACCAACATGATGAAGTGGATTTATTCCATCCCACCCAACGAAAGAGTCACCCAACAGGTAGGCTTTGTGATTAAGAAAGGGTCTTAAGTCTTGTAGGGATGTCATCCCTATCTACATCTACTCCTCAATAAATTCTATAAACTTATCGTCCATGTGCTGGTTGAACCATTTGTCAATTATAGAACGACGGAATCGCCATTCTTTACCCAACTTTGCTGCCGGTAGCTTTTTCTCCTGAGCCCACAGGTAAATTGTTTGTGGCTTCAGTCTTAAGTACCCGGCCACCTCTTCGAGGGTCATAATATCATTCTCCGGATTACTCATTGATAATTTCTTTTAATTTTAATGTATCTGACAATTTCATTTTTTCTCTGTCGATACTTTTTGGGTGGCGTCCTTTTCTTTCTTCTTTGGATTTCATTCCCAATAAATCACCAGCCGACTGAAATACGGCAAAGTAGAAGTTTCCTTCCTTTGCCCTGAATACTTCGAGAGGTAAGTTTCGGTCACCAACAAAGGGCCTGAGGTTCCATGCCAACTGTACACCGACAAAGGCAAAAATCACAACCCAGAACTTAAAAATATTGATCCCGATTTTTGGATAAACGTTTTTCTTTTCACACGAATATTTAAGTGCCTCAATAATAGTACGCATGCCAAACACCCCTGAAAAGATAAAAATCCCTACATGGAGGAGTTTCAGGAAAGAATAGTTGTTCCCTGTGATCATAAAAAAGATCACTATGGGTGCAAACGAAGCCATGATGGTGGAGAACACCACAAAGCCCGATAAAATTGTATTCACCATTTGCAATATGGTCATCTTCGATCCCAGCATGTACTGAATCACATAAAACGCAGGAAAGCATATAAACAATGCCAGGAAAAGAAGTGATGGAACTTTTATGCCGGTGATACCAGCCTGGAGAGCACTGTTATAACTTCCCATGACCAAGCCATAGAAAACAGACAGGGCAAGAATGATCAGTGTCTGGTAAAGTGCTGTTTTTGTTTGTTGCTTCTTCTGATTAAGTAACTCGAAATATGCATCCCTGTCCTGGAAGATGCCAAATACCGAAAATAGTCTTGAAGGCTTGTCCATTTTTGTATGATTTTGTTATTAAAAGGTATATAACAGTCAAAAATAATAAAAAGTATATTAAAACATAATAAAACAGTAAGAAAAGGTAATAAATAGTATTGTACGATTACGAACAGAGTATGTTTCCAACTGGACACTTGAATCACGGTATTATGTATTATGTGATGGCTAACTGATAATGCAACAAGTGCTTAAAGACTTTGGTATAATAATCGGAGATGGACTTTCAGGGAAATGAATTAAACGCTCTATCCAAAGGCTATGCTAAAAAATTATTTGATTACCGCACTCAGGAGTCTCCTGAAGAATAAACTTTTTTCTCTTATCAACATTTTTGGACTTGCGATAGGACTGGCTTGTTTTACGCTGATCATCCTTTATGTTGGTGACGAGTTGAGTTATGATAAGCACCATGATCATGCCCGGAATATTTACCGCCTCAGTCTCAAAGGAAATATGACCGGAAATAATTTTCATACAGCTACTTCCGGCGGCCCGGTGGGCGACCTCTTCCACAGTGAAATACCTGAGATTGAAGAACACGTTACTTTGTACAAATCCAGCCGACCAATATTGTTTGAGGTAGAGGAAAAGAAATTTTACCAGGATGATGTGATTTATGCCGATTCCACTTTCTTCAATATTTTTAAATACGAATTTATCAATGGAGATGCATCCACAGCACTCGACCATCCAAATTCAGTTGTTTTATCGGAAACCATGGCCAGGAAATTTTTTGGAAACCAGGATCCTATTCTCAAAACCATCCGGTGGAACAACAATCAGAATATGTTGGTCAGGGGTGTGGTGCGTGACCCGGTTTATAGATCTCACCTTAACTTTGATGTGCTGGCCTCTATGTCAACTTTTCGCAGCGACCAGAGGATGTGGGGCTTCATCAACAGTTTATGGACATTTATTACGCAAAACTATGTACGAGTTTCGGATGGAACAACTCTGGAAATGCTCAACGAAAAAATAGGTCCGGTGGCAGATTCTCACCTCAACGAAGCCGAGGAAGAATATGGCCTGAAACTCGAAATAATACCACAGCCGATAACTGACATCCACCTTACTTCAAAATTGGTTCATGAACTTGGCGACAATGGCGATATGACCCGGGTTTATATTTTTGGTGCCATTGCATTCCTTGTACTCATAGTTGCCTGCATTAATTTTGTAAACCTTAGCACTGCAAAATCTTCAAAGCGCGCACTGGAGGTAGGTGTAAGGAAGGTATTTGGAGCCAGCCGCAAAGTACTTTTCCGCCAGTTTATCAGTGAGTCTTTGATCATTGCCCTGATCAGTTTGTTGATTGCCATAATACTGGTGGAATTGTTTATGCCATTTTTTGTAAATCTTGCCGGGGTGGAATTTGGACACAACTGGCTGGGTAAATGGCCTTTTCTGCTTTTTTTATTTGGCTTAGCCATGTTGGCAGGTTTGTTATCTGGAAGCTACCCGGCCCTGTTCTTATCTGCTTACAAACCAATAAAAGTTTTAAAAGGCGATGTGTTCAGGGGTGGCAGCCGGTCGTACTTTCGCAATTCGATGGTGGTACTTCAGTTTGTGATTTCGGTATTTCTGATTTTCAGCACACTGGCAATTTACAGGCAACTTCAATTCCTGCAGACCAAGGATATTGGCATCAACAAAGAGGATGTAATCATTGTTCCCATCCGTGGTGGAGAATTAATGGCTAAATACGAAACCATGCAGGATGAATTGCGGCTAATTCCGGGAGTAAAAGATGTTTCGGCGTCCTCAAATTACTTGGGTAGCTTTGAGCAACGGAGGGGCTACTATCCTGAAGGAACCACCAGGAAGGGTTCGTGGATGATGAACAACGTGCAGGTGGACTACAACTACCTGGATATGATGAATACGAAACTGCTGATGGGACGCAGTTTTAATCCAAACCGAAAGCTTGATTCCAACGCCATAATAATCAACGAATCGTTAATGAATAAACTTGAATGGGAAGATCCCCTTGGGCGGTTCATATACCTGCCGGTAGGCGAAACTGCTGCAGAAGATACCCCATTAAAGATTGTTGGTGTTGTAAAGGATTTTAACTTCGCTTCCTTGCATGATCCTGTTGAACCACTGCTGATTCAGCTCAATCCCGCCCGGTTCAGGTACCTCGATATTAAGATCGACCAGAGGAATGTGCAGGGCATTTTGGGAATGATCGAAAGCAAGTGGCAGGAATTTACTGCCGACCAGCCTTTCGACTATTTCTTCCAGGATACACGTTTCGATAGTTTTTATGTTGCTGAAACACAAATGACCAACCTTTTTATTTATTTCTCGGTTCTGGCTCTTTTTATTGCAGCCATTGGTTTGTTTGGGCTGGCACTTTATACCACCGAAAGGCGGACCAGGGAAATTGGTATCCGCAAGGTTTTTGGTGGTTCAATACAGCAGATACTCAAACTGCTGACCCGGGAGTTTATTCGTTGGGTGGTAATCGCCAACCTGATTGCCTGGCCCCTGGCGTGGTATTTTATGCATACCTGGCTTCAAAATTTCGCCTACCAGACTAACATCGCCTGGTGGATATTTGCGCTCTCAGCTATATTCTCATTAATGATAGCACTGATTACCGTTTCATGGCAATCTATCCGGGCAACCTTACAAAATCCGGTCGAATCGTTGAGGTACCAATAGTGCGTTTAGCGTTTCGCGTCTGGTGCAGTGAGATACTTTTCGCTCAATTCATCATACACCATGATGAGTTCAGTAGTTTCTCCATTGCGTTTAAACATGCCACTTCGCCAATTTAAGGGTTCCCAGATGCAGGCACCCTTGCCCATATTGTTGGGCAGGCTGAATACCATTTCATGAACCTCACGTTTATAATCTGAATATTCAACCACATTCAGTGGTTTGTTATATCGTTCTACCAGGTCTAACATATTGCTATTTAAATCATCGAGGGTGCCATGCCACCGTGGATAATAGGAGAGGCCAATGATATCAAATTTTACCCCACGGGCGATCATATTGTCCAACCAGAAAACGGCTTCATCATGCTGTCCTCCAAGGGCGATATGCATCATTACAGGAATATTTGGATCTACAGCTTCCACACCCTCAACTCCCGCCTGCAGCAATTCGGCCAATTGATCGGGATTGCCAATGTGTCCATCGGGCCAAAGAAATCCGTGGTTGATTTCGTTTCCTATCTGAACCATGGCCGGCAAAGTTTGCTGTCGTTTCAAAGCAAAGAGAACATTTTTGGTATATGTTTTAAGCGAATCTCTCAGTGTTTCAAAATCCAAGTCGACCCAATTAAGGGGTTTGTATTGTTTCTGTGGATCGGCCCAGTAGTCGCTGTAATGAAAATCCAAAAGTAATTTCATTCCTGCCACTTTGATCCGTCTGGCCATTTCAAGTGTTTGTTCGAGTCCGCAATATCCTTTGTCGGGTGAATATCCTTCTTTATTCTCGGGGTTGACAAATACTCGCAGGCGTATATAATTGAAACCATGGTTCTTTAAAAGTTTTAAGGCATCTACCTTTTCACTATTTTCAGTAAATATTCTCCCACGATCCTCAATTTGTGGGAGGAATGAAATATCGGCGCCAATCATCCTGTCGATTGGTTTTGTTGTTGGTGGCAGCTGACTTGTCAGCGGTTTCATCATCACAAGGTCAGGTGGAATGGTATGTATTTCATGGGCTCCGGGCCAGAGTTTTTCCGACCTGGCTTCAACTTCTATTTTATCAGGTTTTGTGCCGGCAATAAACCACAGGTTGCAGATTCCGTTCGATAACTGACAAATTGAATATTCTACTCCTGATGTATCCGTGCCATGTATGAGTTCTTTTCCATCAACTGTTGTAAGCCTACCATTACCGGTAACATAAATGCGGATGGAATCGGTGGCTGAAGTGATTTCACGTACCAGGCTATCGGTAACGGCAATTCTTAACCGGGTTCGGTCGTTACCATCGGCCAACAATGTGGTGCAGTAAGCGGTGAGCATAACAGATACTGCTTTACCCGATTCAACCTGGCTGACAGCGGCATATTCAGAAGTTTTCGTTTCCGGTGTAGTACATTGGATCAATAATATGAATCCAATCAAATGGAGATAATTGGTTAATTTCATAATGGGTTGTTTGAATTAATCCTTATTTATTTTCCTGAAGCCCTTTTAATAGTTCAATCAGTGATTCAGTAAAAATTTCGTCCAGCCAATAAGTTTTAAAATACATGTCTTTCCATTGGGGATATATTTTATCCAGCACCATACACTTTCCCAAACCAAGGTAGTAAAATGTTAGTCTACCACTGGTTCCTTTCCCGCAATGTCTAATTACGTTGACCTGATTAATGTAGTTCTCATTCCATAATCCAACAAAATCCAAAGTTGTACTTAATGGCTTGTAATCTACAGCAGCAATTTCGGCCATTTTTATTTCTGTATATTTTGCAACACCTTCGGTAGCCTGTTGTAATGTTGCATATTTGTAATTGTCATTACTGCCATATTTTCCATTTAAATGATCCCGGTATGAGGCGATGACATCTTTCAACATAAAGCAATCATACATGTTTTCATCAAAGTTGTCGGAATTAATAATGTTGTAAGCTAAATAACCCTGAACATGCGCAATAGTGTTGAGCAATGTGTCATCATACGGGAAGGGGTAATCCAGCATCCACATTGCATCGTCTCCGTAAGCAATATTCAGGGATTCAATTTTTTTCTGGTACGTTTCAGAGTTTTGGTATACATGAAACATTTCATGAATAGCTGTAATAATCCATACTTCCCTGCTCATTCCTGTAATTTTAGGGCTGGACTGAACTACAGTTTGGATTCCCTGTATATCCATTGCTGCTGCACGGGCCGGCCCATCTGTTGCATGGCCAAATACGGCCATCTCTCCAATTTTTCCCAGGTATTCACCTTCGTTAAATTCTGAAGGAAAATTGATCCAGTATTCGCTATTTTCTTTCCTGTAGATAAATGGAATGTCAACTCTGGTCCACCCTGTCCAAATTTCTTCACCTTTGGTCTTCCATAAATTATATGCCTCAGTTAAAATCTCAACATCATCATTGTTGAGTGGAGCTATTTTGTTGCTTTTGTTTTGGTTAAAGACATCAAAGCCAAAAAATATGAAGCTGAAAAGTAAAATTAGTTGTGTTTTGTGTTTCATCTTTTATTCTGTAGTTGTTTCATCAAAATTAAAAACTTCTTCAATGGTCAATAGAAAGACCTTTGAAATGTCGTAGGCCAGTTTTAAGGAGGGATTGTATTTTCCCTTTTCAAGGAAAACAATGGTTTCTCTTCTCACATCAACCTTTTTGGCCAGATCCATTTGTGTCAGGTTGTGTTTTGCCCTCAACTCTTTTATCCGGTTATTCATTGAGTTTCTGCTTTACAACATATTTAGCAATTGCAAAAATTAATGCTGATAGCAAAATTCCACCACCAAGCATAGTTTCCACATCAGGAAATTTGCTCTTAAATAAAAAGATGAAAAGCCACATGTACATCGATGCCATGTAGGCTAAATATCCCGACTTGTACTTCATGAGTGTACTTAATTCATCCTCGGCAGGGATTCCTTGTTTTTCTTCTTTATCTCTCTTAACTGCGTTTACTAAAGCTATAATTCCGCCAGCAATAATGAGGATAAAAATTACAAGGTCAAGGCCCCCAAATAAATCGGTGCCTTTTTCGAGGGCGATAAACCCCCAGATAGCTGCCATAAATACTATGGAAACGATCATTAATGTTTTTCTGTTCTTTTTCATTATTTAAACTAATGTTAATTAAATCTAACACAAAGATAGAAATATATAACATTACAAAACAAATAATATTTCATTTATTTAATAAAAAAAATTGTGCTAAAGCTACAAAAGTTTTACAATGACCTGTTTAGTAATGACATAAATTAAGCGCCATAAAAAAATACTTATCTTTTTTTTGTAAAAATAATCAGAAGACAATTTTGTGAATTTGATTATGGCAGTAGTAAAAGGTGGGAATACTTATCTTAAAATTTTATTGAAGTTCTTAATTTTTTATTTCCAACGCAGTAATAATAGGATTTAAAAAAGAACTCTTTCTTTCTCACATTGGTCAATTCCTTTCTCATCATCGTTTGTATTTCAAGGCTATTCTGATGTCCTGTCCGTGTTCCTCCATATTTTTTTGAAAGAGCCAGGGTAAAAGGATTTAATCGGGCAAGCCAACCCGAAGCCAGTTGCATATCGCCAATAATAATTTCCCCACTATCCTTGACATTGGAGAGTAAATTCAAAAATGCAGCTTTATATTCCGGTATAATTGACATTCCCAGGGTACAGACACCAACATCAGCTTCTTGGTCTGGTTGGTCTCTAAATTTGGTGGCATCTGCTTCTATCAGTTCGATATTTTCCCATTTATTTTTTTCAACTTTTAGTTTTGCTTTTGCCAACATTTCAGCAGAGAAATCAACACCGATAATATTGCCTTCTTTTCCAACCTTCTGTAAAATATGGGGAAAATCTAAACCTGTCCCACAGCAAAATACAATAACCCTGTCTCCTTTTTTTAATGAAGACTCTTCAAACGCCTTCTTTTTCCATGAAGCAAAAAAGGGGGCTATTGAGAAATCATATTTATCAACCAATTTCCCTGAATAAATTTCTTCTATCTTTTTTGAATCGAAACTCATTTGAATTTTCTTTATGTTCTCTTAATGCTTAGCCCTGTTTTTTTAATTGTGTTTAGAGGATCTTCCCTTTATCCCATTCATGTTTAAGCAATGCATAAACCAAATCATCAACCCACTCTCCATTTATCAGAATACTTTCCTTGAAATGGGCTTCTTTTCTAAACCCAAGTCGTTCTACAAGGGCAATGGATTTAGTGTTTCCCGGATCGATTGAGGTTACGATGCGATGTTTTTTTAAAGTATTAAAGAGATAATTTATTGTCGCTTTGATAGCTTCGGTTGCATATCCTTTTCCCTGGAAGTTTTTATTCAAGGTACAACCGATTTCAACTTGCTTTTTCTCAGCATCCAAAAAATGGATGCCAATATCCCCAACCAGTTCATTGCGTTTTTTCTCGATGATAACCAGCTGATGCCAGGTGTCGATTACGTCAATTGCTGCTGTAACTTTATTTTTTAAGAAATCATCAACATCATTTATTGTCTCCGGAATCCATCCCTGGTATTTATTTGTAATTGCGTCTGAACGATATTCAAATATTGCCTGTGCGTCGTCTGATCTTACTGAGCGTAAGCGCATTCTCTCCGTATTAATCTCCAGATTGTTTGTCATGTTGTTGATATAGCCTGTTGTGTTGACCAACCAAATTTGGGTAAGGTAAAGATCGGCTAAAGGTGATAGTAGCTATTTACTATGAGCTCTTAAACTCCAAACGCAAAACGTTAAACCCCAAACGCTTCATTCCTAAGCCGGAGTTCCCTGATAAATAAACCGTTTGATTTTTTTTGTGGCTGTTTTTACGAACTCCTCTTTCTGTAGAATTACAGATTGAATTTTCGAGAATTTATTCACACGGGAATTCACATGTTCCTGAAGTTCCTTACGCAGATCTTCACATTTATTTTCAACATAGCCTGATACCTCCTCTTTGAGGTGCTGATATTTTTCTTCAATCTCATCGCGATTGAAATGAACCATGGCAACCAGTTTCCCTTTTTGTTGGATGACCAGCGATTCGGCTACATGCTTGAAGTTATTGATGACCGATTCGATGTCTTCGGGGTAAATGTTTTCGCCACCTGACCCTATAATTACACTTTTACTTCGACCCCGGATAAACAGGTAGTTTGTTTCATCCAGTATGCCCAGGTCACCCGTTTTAAACCAGCCATCTTCAGTTAATACTTCTTTAGTTAACTCAGGTTCTTTATAGTAGCCTTTCATTACATTTGGGCCTTTCGCCCATATTTCGCCTTCGCCGGTGAGTTTACCGGGATTGTGAATTTTAAGGGTAACACCAACAAGCGCCGGGCCGGTTGATTGCATCCTGGTATTGGTTGCATTAACACCTGCCAGCAGCGGTGATGTTTCTGTAAGTCCGTAGCCGATGGCATAGGGGAATTTGGCTTCGCGCAGGAATTTTTCCACTGTCTTATCGAGTTTGGCACCGCCAATTCCAAAAAATTTTAATTCACCACCAAAAGTTCGCATGAGTTTTTTCCCTGCCAATTGGTTGAACTTTTTACGCATGGTTGGGATGGCATACAAGGCCCTGGTCAGTTTACTCTTGTTGAATGAGGGCAATACTTTATTCCTGTATATTTTTTCGATTATCAGGGG
>Ga0209475_10001941_pt1 | contig 22928 bp, 20 predicted proteins | sample tdDd471_FD_187128 | JGI IMG/M metagenome (GOLD analysis project Ga0209475, IMG submission 187128) | Marine sediment microbial communities from the Atlantic coast under amendment with organic carbon and nitrate - tdDd47.1 (SPAdes)... | ecosystem: Environmental > Aquatic > Marine > Coastal >... | reverse complement strand
AAAAACGATTGCAATAGCAGCGACAATATTTTTATCTATAGCATCTTTTGCACTCATCTTTAACCCTGCAAATTATATCATCGGTTCGGCGTTTCTTGTATGCGCGCTCTTTTCAGCGGCACTTCCCGTGGAACCAGCAGTGGAAGAGGTAGCCCAACGAGTAGACGAAAGAAGAGGTGCTCTGGAGCTTGACGATGAAGGCACAGCCAGCGATGATGGGATCGAGCACGGTCACGCACGCGCCCCGGCAAGACCTCCAAATCATCGATCAGCACAGCTAGGTCTAGACCAGCTCGCCGAGCACCTTTTATATCATGCAGAAGTTGACAGCTCTAGTGAAGGAGAGGCACGTCCTCCCGGACTTTTGAATCCTCGCAGAGGACCCTTGGATGGGTTCTATCGAGGTCAACGATAGCGCTTTAGTTTTGTTAAGGTATTGTTAACAAATCTTTTGCTTCTCATAAATTTAAAAAGCCCATAGACTTCGCGAGAAGACAAGATACAGGAGTTGTATATGTATAAGACAGTTATGTCAGTTTTCATGGCAGTGGCGTCATTTTCCACTGTAAATCTATCTTCAGCACAGCAAACAGTCTACTCAGAAGACTACTTACCGATGGATCAGCATGTTGTTACCTCAAAAGCTGTTGATGGATCAACATTCGAGATCGAAGACAAATCGCAATGGAAAGTGTATAGCGCAGACCGTCAAAAAGTGAGCACATGGACGAATGGAGACCTTCTTAAGCTATACCCTAACAACCAGTGTTTCAGAAGTAGTAAGTATGTAATGGTTAACGCTCGTACAAAGGAAGCTGCTCGTGTAGACCTATTTTTAGGACCCATGGCAGGACTAGAACACTACAAGCGAATCGTTGCAATTGACTTTTCATATGGTGAAGTACTTGTTGAAAACGACAACGGATTTAGAACAGCATGGCAAGTGCCACTTTCAGAAATGCAAAAACTTGCCTCTTGGAAGATAAACCATACTATCATTGTTGGCTCTAACAACCCATCATGGTTTTGGGCTGATGATGTCGACTGTGTCCTCATCAACGTTGAGCGAGGAAGATTTGTTCAAGCACTACAAGTAGAATAAAGGAGGCGTCATGGCAGCAGTAAGACTTGCAGGCCAACCACCAATACCAAGAGCTGTTGAACAGCAACCAGGGTGGTTCAATTCAGAGACAACAAAAACAGTATTTGTAGCTTTCGCAATTATTGGATCGATGGCAGCATATGCGATTATACCAACACCACTCAATTTGATAGCAGGCACTGTTCTACTTGGAACAGGTATACTGGCCCTTGCTCTGCCTGTAACATCCCAGCGAGTAGCTAGAGCTGTAGGTATTGGGGCTCGAAGACCTCAAGCCCCGATGCAGCGAATTGTCGGACGGGAAAATCCACGTTGGGGAGCACGAGAGGTAGCACCTATAGATCGAGGAATCCCAGTGGCCCGAGTACCAGGCTTTCATCCTGATCGCATAGGCGCTGCTCATCGAGACGGGCCTCAAGTAGCAGCTCGACGCCATCCAGGTGAAAGGGCACACGTTTCTGAGGACTCAGCCTCAGACTCAGATTCAACTGATTCGTGGGCTGGTCGTGCTGCAATCGATGCCGCAAATATAATCGAAAGAGCAAGACGTCAAAGGCGCTCGCCACAACCTCTCCGCGCAAACCAAGGAAGAGCAGGGGGTCCTCCAAGACTATGGGTTGGACTACAGAATCCACCGCCGGATAGAGCTCCAGGGAGAGTTGATTGGTTTTTCCGAAGAGGTGAAGCGGCACCACCACCTCCTCCTCAAGCCTTGAGAGATCGAGCAGGTGCACTGGATCCACATATAGACTATTTGCCAAATCCCCTAGGAGCTCCTCCTCCAGGAGCAGCTCATCCACCAAGGCTTGCCCCAGGACGCAGGGCGCATGTCGGTTAATTATGTAGGGCGCACTTGCGCCCTTTTTTTATTTCTGGCATACATTAAGTATGGATACGAATGAAGCACCAGAAGATTTTGTCAGTCGGAGTATCATCGCTCGAAAAACTATTCGTTTTTGGGATAGGTTTTTAGCATGGCTCTTCTCTCACTCAGCTCGAAGCTATCTCAAAGGAAAACGGGTTGAAAATATCTGCATTCCCTTTCCTGAGTATACCGAGTTTTATAAAAAATACTCCCGATTTGGCACTGTACGAGGAATTATTTGTGCCGTCACCGAATTCGAAGAAGATAAAGAGATATGTAGAAAGATGCTCGAGACAATGGATTCGAAATATGACGATGTCTATTTGAAAGAACTTGTCTGCGCTGATTTTTATGGAAAAGCAATCTCATACAGGAACCTAAAAGAAGGCGATTCCTTCCCCTTTTATTCTGCACGAAAAAAACTCCCCATTACCTTCACCTTGGACACGGTCATTCCTTTATGGAATGATATTTGCGCCTTTGGGTTTATCTCATCAAATGATGAAGCTCTGCTTCTTTTTCGAGGAACCGATATCTCCTTTTTATCCACAGCGGGAAGGGCCTCAATGTTAAGTGATCTCGATCCAGAAGGTCCAGGGCTTGCTCTCTTCGAAAATGCAAAAGAAGCGCTCTCATCATGGTTACAAGTTCAAAAAGGTAATGGAAAGGAAACAAGAGTAATTGGCCACTCCCTTGGCGGTTCTCTTGCGTGTTACACACTCCTCTTTCTCCCTCACCTGCTTAGTAAAACGGCAGCTTCATTTGCGACAAACTATCCTGGTGTCAATGAAACATTACTTAAAAAGTGGGATGGGCTTGATCCCAAGCCAAAATTCTGTGGTATTGTTACAGAGGGAGATGCGGTTTCTAAGTTTGGTTTTCTTTTAAATGAAACGCTTCTTTTTACCGCAGAGCGTAAGCTACCACTCATGCAATCTCATGAGCTTCTTTTCGGCGCAGAGCCGAACTTCACGTTGTATCAGATTAATGTGATCGATGAAAATACGACAAAATCACGAGAGCTAATCTCAAAATTTCATCGAGGTACATCTTCAATCTTGTATCAAATGGGACTAAAACATATTCTTCCTAGCAAAAAGGAAGAAGAATGATTTTCTCCGAACCTATCTATGTAGAGGAATACCAAATGGCACAAGAACACAAGCTTACACTATACTACTTCAATGAATGCCCATACTGCCAAAAAGTCTTATCCTATCTGAAGCAGGCTGGCAAGACAGTTGAAATGAGGAATACTCGAGAGAGTGCAGCATTCAAGGATGAGTTGAAGCAGCAAGGAGGCAAAACCCAGGTACCATGCCTTATGATTGATGGGAAAGCGCTGTATGAGTCAGATGATATTATCGAATGGTTCCAAGAAAACTTAGAGTAGTTTCAGATTATTTGTCTCTGAAATCCACTTCATAAGTGTCGTATCCATCCAGTGAAATCCACCAACATCTAGTGGTGAGCCAATAAAGCCCATATGACCTCCATGGTTTGTTGTGGTAACTTTCACATTTTCCGGAATTATATAATTCTCGAGTGCTCTGTGGTCTATTATCGGGTCATCCTGTGCAAAAAGAATGTGGCACGGGATCTTTATCCATGGTACTCGTGGCGCTGCACTGCACGTATCGTAATACTCGCTATTACAACTATATCCAGCATTGGGACAAATATACAATTTCTCAAACTGGTAAAACGTCATTGGGTTTGGGAACTTTGGAAACGGAATGTCGGGAAACATGCGACACCGCTCTTCAACGTCGGAGAGAAGGTGGTGCATAAAGTACCTGGAGTAGATTTTATTCACATCGGAATCTAAGAGAACCACAGATGCCTCTAAGTCTACCGGAGGACTGACTCCGATAACATGCTTCACGAGCGTGGAATTGTCCTCTCTACCCAGCTCCCCTGCGAGCTTTAGCACAACATTGCCGCCAAGGGAAAACCCTATCAGAATGATGTCAGACTCAGGTGTCTCTTTTTTAACAAACTCAAGGGCAGCTTTTGCGTCATGGCTACACCCACTATGGTAAATGTTGCGGGCAAAGCCCTTGCCAGATCCACAACCACGAAGGTTCATTCGAACTGCTCGTATCCCATTACGGTTTAGCTTTCTCGCCATTCGAACAAGATATGTCGATTTGTGAGAGCCACAGAGGCCATGAATCATGAATACAGTCGGCTTATCTGGCGTCCATCCCTCGGGTGTTGAAAACTCAAGGGCTATTTTATCGCCATCTGGAAGATCTACATATCTGGTAACAGATTCGGGTTCGAAGCTAAACGCGAACATAGTACCGACTAATGTCTGCGTATGACGTCCGGTAAAAAATGGAAATGGTCTAAATCTGTGTGAGTCCGCCATCGATCCCTTATAACAACCCTATAATAGTAATTATATACTTAAATTCACTATTAATGTCACACTATTTCACCATTTTATTTAATTAAAAATGAATTCCATAATACGCGAGTAGACATTCAGTCCCTGGATTGGTGGTACCAAACGTTCCATTCGAAATGTGATAAAACTGCAACCCAAGGCGATTTTTTGACGTAAAGATATAACTGAGCTCTGCAGAGGAGCGAAACTCAAGAGGATAGCCGAGGTCCTTTCCTTTCGCCTGAAAGTAGATCCCAGGAGCAAACGATGGAGTGAAGGCCCAAGAACTTCCTAAAAAAATATCAAAAGCAAGGCCGCCAAAGAGGTATGTTGAAGCTTTAGTCGTTATAAATGCCCCAGCGAGAGGGCGAATCCAAAAATACTTGCGCCGATAAATTTCTGTATCACCGCGGTATTCGATTTGAAGTATCGGGTACTTCGTGCCTTTCACAATATTAAATACCCCAGCACCAATATTTACGAGTCTATCAGCAAAGAGTGCATTTCCTAAAAGGAGAAAGCTAATCGCGATGAAACGTATCTTCATTAATTTCTGTTGGTGAGAGGTACTCTTTAAGCACAGCTGAAAATTTTTCAGCGCTGCATGTTGTACCACAGGTGAATAAATCGATGAAGCACGCATCGTGTTCTGGATACGTATGAATACTCGCATGGCTCTCTGAGAGAAGCAGTACCATTGTCATTCCATCTGGTTCAAAAATGAAATCGCTGGTTTCAAGCACAGTTGCTCCAGATGCAAAGCAGGCTTCAACCATTTTTTCCTTCAGTCGATTAATATCCTTTAATGCTACAGGGTTACAATGTTTGTAACTTGCCACATAGTGTTTTCCAACAAATTCATATTCATCAGCGTTAATAAAACCGAAAAACAGCACACATGCGACAAGAAATTTTTTCATCATACCCCCAGGGAATACCCATTCCTAAATGAATGGTGGATTATTGATGCAAAATTAAACGGAATATAATCATTTTTATCAATGATTTTATCTATGCTTGGTGTACAATATTGGCATGGATTTAATAGTTGATAAACATACCACCCTTTTAGCCGAACTTGAGACCTTTTTCGCTGGAGCTTCTCGAGCAACACTGCGAAAAAAATTGTCGCAGAAATTGATACTTGTTAATGAAAAACCAGTCGTTAACGCTCAGCACCAACTTGTTCCAGGCGACCTCGTCCAATGCGTGAAGCCTGAAAGGACGCTCTCCGGTAATATTCCGATTTTGTACGAAGATAATGAAGTTATCGTTGTTGTCAAGCCAGAAGGTCTCCTTAGTGTAGATACGCAGAAAGACATCAATTCGCTCCACAGAAGAATTAAAAGGCACGTTAAAGCCCCTGTTGTTTACCCTGTTCACAGATTAGATAGGGATACATCAGGTCTCATTGTGTTTGCTTTAACAACAGAAGCAAGAGACAACCTTAAGGAACAACTCCAACACCGGACAATGAAACGTTGCTACCACGCAGTTGTCGATGGAAAAATGAAAGAAAAAAAAGGGACTGTCACAGTTCGCGTTCTTGAGAATAAAGACCTCACAATGCGAATTGTTGAACGAGATGGTAAAGAAGCTATCACCCATTATCGAGTTATCAAAGAATACAGAAATACCTCTCTTCTCGAATGCCGTCTAGAAACAGGCAAAAAACACCAAATTAGGATTTCTCTCTCCCACCTAGGACACCCAATTTTAGGTGATACACAGTATGGTGCACCGGAAGGGCCAAAACGAATGATGCTTCATGCCTACAAGCTCTCCTTCACGCATCCAAGCACAGGGAAACCGTTCACATTCGAGCACAAAATCGCATTGGTGTAGCGATTTTATAATCCATTTAGTATAAGTAGTGGATATGAAGAAGTTATTTAAAGATCGCTGGAATAGAAAATTAGGCGGGGTCTGTGGCGGACTTGCGGTCTATTTTGGTATTGATGCGACCATTATTCGACTTCTTTTTGCTATCATAGCACTTTTTACCCTCTTTCTTCCCGTACTTGCGATATATATCATCCTCTGGCTCCTCTTGCCAGAAGGGCCAAAGGCATACATTGAGCCTCAGGGTCGCAAGCTCTACCGCTCCAAAAAGGACCGAAAACTGGCCGGTGTCTGTGGGGGGCTTGGAACATTTTTTAAGATAGATGCAAATATTTTGAGAATACTCTTTGTTGTCGCAACCCTTTTCTCTTTCGGTGCGGTCCCGATTGTCTATGTAATTTGTATTTTTATTATCCCTGAGACTCCGGGGATTAGCCCTAAAAAGTATTAGTAAAATTTTTACTCGGGTTGCCGTTCCATCCTAATTCATGTATAATATATGTTTAGTAAAGGGGCGGAGTATTTATGAAAGGTATAAAGTGTTTATTTAAAAGAATTGTTGCACGATTGATTGACTATTCGAGTATTTCTCTAGTCACACTACTAATTGTAGCACTCTCTCCATGGTTTTTTTCTGATTTAGGCCTCGCTCTCTTTTTCCTCGCTATTCCTGTTCTCTTCGCACCTCTTGAAGCTCTGATGATTTCGAAATTTGCCACCACACCAGGAAAATCACTTCTCGGCCTTCGAATATTCCATAAGAGCGGAAGACGCCTCTCTTATAGAGAATCACTTATTCGATCGCTCTCCTTCTGCATCTTTTTATACACAGCATGTATTCCCTTTGCTCAGCTGTATTTCATCTACAAAGAGATCACGTTTTTCAAAAAGCATAAGAAGTTTTCATGGAACGTTGTTGCGGAAGCAGAGCCTAAAGATCGGATTGTAGGGGTTATTGCGATTACACTTTCCCTCTTTTCTCTTACTGGACTCGTTCTTCCGTATTCATTCAGCCACCTAGAGGAATCTGTGGTAGAAAGACATACTCCAATGTTTACAAGCATTGAAAACCTTACCCTTCCATCGGGATCACTCCTCAAGTGGAAGCATTTCGCATCGCCGAATAGTGACTTCATCATCAATTTCCCTTCTAAACCAGAGCATAACTCAAAAGATATCCCAATCCCAAATAGTGAAGAAGCTCTCGACTACCAAGAGTATACCTGCTCACCTGAAGAAAACATCACGTTTTCAATCAGCTATACAACGCTGCCATCAAGCATTCTAAAATGGAGCCCTAGTCTCGTATTGAAAGGTGCTTTAAAACTGATTTCAAAACACCTGTCGAAAGCAGATATTCATTCTAAAAATGTCGTAAAGTTCAAAAACCAATTACCGGCTCTTGAATTTACAATGAGTAAAGGAGACAACCTTGTTAAAGGTGCACTTATCTTGCTTGATACCCGTCTTTACAAAATTGAAATCGAATACGACAAAGACAACCAAGAAGCTGCAGAGAAAATCCTTCCTGAGTTTCTACAATCATTTGAAGCAAAAAGAGTTGTTTCAGAGGACTGAGACTACCCTTCCGCTGATTTATTGAGCTTTTGATAAACGCCAATTGCTACAATAAAAAATATCGCTGTCACAAGCAGTGACATCGGATAGAGCATTTTTGTAACATCACTCTTCGCTGTCTCGATTGTGAGAACAAGCCCTTCGAGAGAGAGAGCGGTTGCGATAATGACCCCAAACTCAGTCAGTGTTTTTCTCATTTCAACTGGATCTCTGTGCTCTTTATCTTTGAGTACTTCTTCCACCATGAGAAATTTTGCAACATCAATCACCGCGATCGAAAATACCACAAGTGCCACTTCATCGAGGAGTTTGTATACTGTAAACGAACCTTCATAGATTTCGCTAAAAATGTTTCCCACAGAGAGAAAAATAACAGCGAGAGAGAAGATATACAGTGTCACACATCCGATGATGTATCCGATGTTTGATAAGTGCAAAATTGTTTTTTTTCTCTTGCTATTCATGCTCGTTCCTAAAAATTGCCAACGTGAGGTCTTTCTTTTTTCGTACAAGGGGACCGTTGAAATGTCAATCTTTTTTACAAAAAGACATGAAAAGTCTACTCTCAGGATTTATGAAAGAACATACTCTTTTGAACAAATCGCTCCTTCATCATGGGCGAATTATTGATTTATATTCAGAAACAGTCCTAGTCGAAGGAAAAGAACACACCTACGATGTTGTGGAACATAAAGGAGCGGTCGTGCTTCTTCCAATTACCAATGCAGGTACCATTCTTCTTGTTTCACAATGGAGACAAGCGATTAAAGAACGAACCATCGAACTCCCTGCGGGTGTACTCGAAGACGGTGAGGATCGGATGGCAGCCGCTATCCGTGAGTGTCAGGAAGAGATCGGCTACAAACCGAAAAAAGTAACGCCGTTTCTAGAACTTATCACCACACCAGGCTTCACAAATGAAAGGCTTTTTGTATACCTTGCAGAAGAGCTCATTCCAAGTAAGCTTGATGGTGATGAAACAGAAGACATAGAAATCATTGAAATGACCGAGCAAGATATTCAAAAAGCGATTGATGAAGGCCGCATCAACGACATGAAAACACTTGCTGTATTTTATCACTATTTATTGAGGAAAAAATGAAAAGACTTTGGTGGATTACTCCCCTTGTATGCCTTGCACTTCTCTTTGCTTTTTTACCGGGCATTCTCTCCAGTTCATTCGGAACATCATTCCTAAACTGGTACCTTTCAAATAGTGAACGGAAAGTAGAGATAAGAGCCCCATCCTTCTCTTGGAGTTCACCTCAGGAAATTAAATCTCTAGACCTTGTCACCTCAGGTTCAACGACACAGTTTCTTGAAATAACATCTTCTAGCTCTTTTTTTCAGTTCCTTTCCCAGAATTTCGCTAAAACAACGATTAAACAACTCTTAATCGTCCTTGATGGAACGCCAAAAGAAGGACCTTCTTCTTCAGGTGCAATCCAGGGTGATTTCCAAATCGACTCTTTTCGAATTATTGAAAAAAGAACGAACGTACAATTTGCTGCACAAAAAGTTTCATTTGTTACGAATAAAAGCAAAACAGAACTGTATATGAATGGGGAGAGCTCATCGAAAAGCGGCAAGGGAAATGTCGCTATCGCTGCCAATATTGGCTCCCCGATTTTCTCAAAAAGCACTCCATTTTCACTGCAGTGTTCGATTAATCGACTGCCGACAGAAGTTCTAACAGCGCTTACTTCCCTTGCACTACCAGAATATACAGAAATACCGAACTCACTCTTTGGTGAATACATATCGCTCGATCTACGAGGTGACAAGCAAGGAGATGAAATACTTATTTCGTGTAAGCCGTATTCATCGAATCTCAATGGAGATATAAACGTACGAATGACCGAAGGTCTTTTTGCTTTAAGTAGGCCTGCATCGCTCTCTGGAGTTCTCCATCCATCACTACTCAACCCTCTCATAAAACAGTGGGATCTTTCACTTGAAAGCCCCATCCATTTTGGATCATCAATAGAGCGGCTCGTCGTTCCTATACAAAACCACAGGTTCAATTGGAAAAAAAGTGCTTTGACTACTTCATTACAAACGAGTAGCGGGAAAATTAGTTTTTCAGAACACCCCCACCCCTACTATTTGCAAGAGTGTGACGTCTCAATAAAGAGTGATTCATTAGAGTCTGCTGTTACTCTCTCCGGAAAAATAGAAGGCGATTACGATAAAAAAGTACTTTCAACACTTTTTGGGGATGCAACTATTCAATACCCCTTTAGCGCACAAAAAATTGAAAAACTTCAACTTCATACACAACAACTTCCTCTCCAATTACTCTCTACCCTTTCAGGTTATCCTCTTGAAACCTACCTCGGTCAATATGGGAGTGGAAGTGTCACGTATACTGGAAAAGAACTGAGCGGTGAACTCTCAACATCAGCATGTAAAACATCCCCATTTTCATTTATATCACAAGGAATACTCAAGTTACGTTCTCCATTTACAGTTAACTATCAAACACCTGATAGCCTTATCCCACCACAATTTTCTCCAATACAAGTGAATGGAACAGTCAATGCATTAACTATTAATCCGAATAATCTCGAAGAGATTGCTGGAGATGGGTCATTTTCATTCGCGCCATTCCAAGGGGAATATGAAACCCATAAATACAAGGTACGGGGTGCTACTATCGATGTGCACGCAGCCTCTTTTACCTCGATAGTATTTAAAGGATCTACCCAGCTGCAGTACAACACACAAGGGTTTTTACAGGCACTTATACCCTCAACCCTACCAATCACCTTTTCAGGGGAACTCAATGCTGCAAATCGTGATATAACAAACCTTGTGCTGAACGTTGAGAATACCCATCTTTCTGGAAATATTGAGGGTGACTTCATCAACAATACCTTCCGATTTACAAAAGATGCGACGTTTACCGTTGATCCAGCAATCCAATTAATCAATGGAAACATCTCTCGCCTTTCTACTGATGCTCCCATTATTCGTGAAACAACGCCTTGGAAAGTGGCTATTTCATCCTTAAAAGTCGATAAAAACACCTTTTCTGCCCAAGGGTTTATGCAGACAAGAGAAATAACCTTTGAAACGCAGCAGCTCCTCTTTCCAACCTCGGTAATGAATCTCGATACAACCTTTAGCTTAGGGAGTAGCAATACATATACCCTACGCGGAAAAACTGGAAAGGGTACGATTGAGTGCAAGGTGGGAACTGGCAAAAGCACATCGATCTCAGTGACTGGTGATTCTCTCCCTGTCAACGTTATTGATACGCTGCTTGACCCACAAGACTCGTATGTGTCGCTACTCGGCGATGTCGCTGATATTTCTGCCGAGTTAGAAGGAGAAGAGTACTGTGACACGGCGAAGGTAAAGCTAAAAGCGCCGCTCCTTTCGGGCTCTTTTTCATTAAAAAGAACAGGAGATATGTATGAACTACGTGGGGGTAGTGTTATCGATTGGTCGCTTACACCAGCTGGATACGCCTCAATTGTAGCACAATCAAGCCGAATGAGACTAACGACACCATCATCCATCCACATCGCTTTTGATACGTACACGTTTCCTTTTTCTAAAAACCGGTTTTTTCCAACGCAAAGCACCTTCTTATCTCCTTCTGCTATCACTGCTTCTGTAGAGATTCCTTCGATGCACTTTGTCGATTCACGAACGAAAGAACAAGTTGGATTATCAAAGCTTTCCTCATCCCTTAACAGAAAGTCAAAAACAGCACCTCTCTCATTTAATCTACATTCGAATGTTGAGGGATCTTCAAAAGACAACAAAAAGGGGAAAGTAGCTTTTACCGGAACCTTGGACGACTACACTCTTCCGAACGGTAGGGTATCGCTTGAACATGCTGATATGCAGGTCAAGGGAGATATCTCAACCATGCCTTCATCACTTTTTGACGCGCTGTTAGCAACTAGTGGTTCAGCTGCGCTTCCTCCTTCAGCACTCTTTGGTCCGACGGTCTCTATGACTATGAGAGCTGCAGTAAAAGATGGAAGAGGCCCTTTGACTATGGATGTACACTCTCCATACTTCCGCGCACAAATTGATTCTTCTATTGAAAAAGGGACTGCCTATCTTCAAAAGCCGATGACAGCAATTATTGTCATGACACCAAAACTTAGTCACGCCCTTCTCGGTTCTGTATCTGTCGATGCGCTTTCTATTGAAAAACCGATTACGCTTACTATTTCTCCACGAGGATTTGCTATCCCTCTCTCCCCTTTCTCTATTGCGCAAAGTCGTATTGGATATGGCCAACTTGATCTAGGCCAAATTATCGTACGTGATTCTGGAAACCCAACCCTTGTTGGTGATATTTTCGAAATAAAAAAACGCCCCAGTACAATCCACCTTTGGTTTGCACCGCTTGATTTCTCTATTGTTGATGGATCGATGTATATCGGACGAACAGAAATCCTTTTCGATAGAACATATGAAATTGCTGTCTGGGGAAATGTCGATCTCGTTCGAGAATATGTCAATATGACCCTTGGCCTCACCTCCCAAAGTCTACGAAAAGCGCTCGGTCTGCCATTACCACCAGACTATGTCATGCAAGTACCGTTTAAGGGTCCAATCAATGGTGCCAAAATTGACAAAGCAGCAGCCCTTGCTAAGATTGCATTCATAGTTGCCCGTGAACAAGGGAAGAAGTCAGATAACGTTTATGGAAACATCTTTGGGATTCTTGGAGATCTAGCGGACGATCAATCAACCGTTCCTCCTGCTAAACATCCCTTCCCATGGGAAAAATAAGGGCATTCTAAAAAGAATGCCCTCATATACATTATGCTATTGTAATTTCTTTCGAAAGATAAACATCTTGGATAGCGTTGAGGAGCTCAACGCCATCTTTTAGTGGCTTTTGGAACGCTTTTCTTCCAGAAATAAGCCCCATACCACCAGCTCGCTTATTGATAACCGCAGTCTTCACAGCTTCTTTCAGGTCGTTCTTTCCAGATGCACCACCTGAATTAATGAGGCCCATTCGGCCCATGTAGCAGTTTGCTACTTGATATCTACAAAGATCAATTGGGTGATCTGAAGAAAGCTCTGTATACATCTTTTCAGTCTGCTTACCAAACTTAAGCGCTTTAAACCCGCCATCAGTTGTTGGAAGCTTCTGTTTAATGATATCTGCTTGAATAGTAACACCGAGATGGTTCGCTTGGCCTGTCAAATCAGCTGCTGTATGGAAATCTTCATCCGGCGTTTTAAAATCACTGTTACGGAGGTAACACCATAGGATAGTACACATTCCTAGTTCATGCGCCATTTCAAAAGCTTCAGCAATTTCAACAATTTGTCTATTTGATTCAGCCGAACCGAAATAAATAGTTGCTCCTACAGCTTTACATCCCATTTCATATGCTTGTTTTACACTCGCAAAATGAATCTGGTCATATGTGTTTGGATAGGTAAGTAGCTCGTTATGGTTAAGCTTTAAAATGAATGGAATTTTGTGTGCATACCTGCGAGCAACAGAACCAAGGACACCAGATGTCGTTGCAACAGCATTACATCCACCCTCAATCGCGAGCTTAATAATATTCTCTCCATCAAAATAATCTGGGTTTGGAGCAAACGATGCACCTGCTGTATGCTCAATTCCTTGGTCAACCGGCAGAATAGAAACATATCCAGACCCACCTAGTCGTCCATGACTAAAGATATCCTGCAAACTAGAGAGCACTCTGATATTACGATCACTTGGTCCAAAAATCTGATCAACCCAGTTCTTGTTTGGGATGTGCAGTCGCTCTTTTGAAATAGTCTTACAGGTATGGGTAAGAAGATCCTTTGCATCTTTCTCAAGAATTTTTTCGATATCTGTTCGGGACATAGCTTATGAACTCCAAAAAACTTTTTTACCCAGTTTCTATCACAATGGCAGCTTTTGACAAAGCAATTTGTTTCCCTCCTAAATAGCCCCCAGGCGAAATCAAGCCCGAAAATGAGGCAGACAGGAGGGGTATTTGAATTACACAACTCACTAATTATTAATAAATAAAAAAAAAATTCAAAACATTACATTATTACAATAATTAAATAGTATGGTATAATTATTGCCATATAAAGACTCAAGGAGCCAGAGATGTCAATTCCCCCATTAGGTCCATCGACTGGACCACAAGATGTGTCCCAGCAGGCTGCTGCTGGACAGCAAACTGATCCTCTTCCAGAGGATCCTGCCAGTCATGGTGCTGCAGGCGCTAGAAGTGAAATCCCATTTCCAAGCGATGCAGAAGCCGAGGCTGCTCACCCAGCATTCGATGGAGTTCCCCCTGGTGGTGGCGGAGGTGCCGCGTCAGGAGCTGGAGGCTCAAGCCAAGCCGTAGCTCCCCCAAGTCCACTAAAAGTTAAAATAAAGCCTGATCCTTCTGTGGAAGCCTTTAAACGTCTTATGAACGATCCGAAGAGCTCAAAAGAGGATCTTCTGGCTACTTACGATAACCTTCCAGCACGCTTCAAAAATGAAATCGAAGGAAGAGTTTATTGGCATCAGGTAAAAACCGCTGGTGAAGCGACAATAACCGATCCAGAGTATGGAGAAAAAGAATTAGAAAAAGGATCGCATATTTTTGATGATGCACTCGCAAAACTACACTTCTATAAATCGATAGAACAACTCAATCCCCTGATACAAGCCACCGAACTTACGGCGCTGCTCCATTCAGAATGGAATGCTCCCCGCAGTTTCATTGCAAAGGTTGTTTACAATGTGCATGCAATAGAACGAGGGCTAGCTATTTGCAAAGATAAAGACGGGATACTATTTGGCGCTCGCTTTATCCAGGAAAATATCACCAGACTTCGAGATGACCCAGAACTGCGGCGATATTGCTATCACTCCGCAGCTAATGTTATGGCGATGCGCTATGCACAGCAAAAATGTTTTGGAATCACTATGTCCCTACTTGCAAATGAGCAGTGTAACACCTCTATTCGAACGAAAGCTTTCATCGAAACTCACAAGTACATTGCATCACCCGAGCACATTGATAGTATTTTCATAGGTTCTGAAGGGAATTCCACCTATACACAACGTGAAATTTTACTAAACGCTTTGCGAGAAAATCGTCTTGATGTTGCCCGGTTAATAATAGACAAATATGGAATCCCTATCACAGATGATCGATTTATGAGTGAAGATGACTATCAAAATCCCTCATATCTTGAAAGAGTTCGTAGAGAAGGTGTGATAAAGGGTTTCAGACTTGCTGCAATACAATCGAGGTCACCAAAAACTATATCATTTATCTTAAAGAAACTCCCCCTCGCCAATAAGGACGATTTAATACATCTATTTGAAGCTCTTTCAAAATATGATGGAGGAAAGAGTCTTATTCCTATCCTTCGATCAATTCCATCATGGTTTCCTTGGGACACTGTATGTACACATACTCTGTTTTCAACTATCGTAAATTGTGATTTTGATAAAGAGATAGTCTTAGATGCATTCGATTACTTAGTGCCTGAGTTTCTCACTCTCAGCCAAACAGATTTTGGAAGGTGTCTTTTAAACTTTAGTCATTATGATGCGTTATTTGCTATCGAATGGTTAATGCAGCGTATGCCCTATAGACTACCGATAGTGATCCGTGACCGCGCAATAAGGTATGCAAGGGGAGAAAATGCGAAAGCGATTCGTGATCTTCTTCTGCCTGCTCGTGTTGGCGGCGTACTATCAATTGACATCCCTGAAGATCACTTATTAACCAGATTTGATATAGTTCAAGAATATCCGCATGTTTTGCTTCAGCAAATGGCAAAAATCTATCCAAGCAGAATTCGTCTCGAACGATGTCAGGCTATCGACGTGGGTGGTTTAAGTAAGCAAATTATCACAGTGCTAGTTGAGGCACTACTCGAAAAAAGAAAGCTTTCTGTTTCTACTTCTGGTCTTCCAACAGTCCTTTCTTCTGAACACGAATCAGTTTGGAGAAATTTCGCAACTGTTTGTAGTACACTTTATGAGCGAAATAAATCGAGAACGGATAAGATTTTAATCGGAAACGTATTCGATCCAGCCTTTTTTCCCCTCGTAAAGCTGCTTTCTGATGAGGATAGCACTACCGGCGCTGCTGCCGGAGGTGGAGCTGCAGGTTCTGAGGAAGTCGATATAAAGCCATTTCTTGAGTTGCTTAAGCAAATAAGTCCAGATCTAGAACAAACAGTCGATGTAGCTGCGGGTAAGATAACTGGTGATGCGCTTGACAGGTATGCTGAAGCTATGGGGTGTGATAATGCTCAAGAAGCGCTCGACGAAGCAAATGAACTTATCCAGCGATATATACGTGCAGCACAAGCATTCAGAGAAGGACTTAAAGGAGAGTTAGCGACTTCTATCGAAACATCTTCTGATACAGCAGCTCAAGCCGCTGTAGAGTTACAAGGCGCTGAATTAAGCGTCGATGATTTGTGTAATTCATTAGAAAGAATACCAGGCACACCAGATGAATTACTCCATGGTGTTCAACGATGGATACGAACTTCGACACCGGAGCAAAGAGAGCAATTTGCCTTTGCGGTCCTTGGAAACAAAAGACTGGCACCGGGCACAAAAGTGGAAATAGGAGTTATTCGTTCAGAAGCTGGACTAGTTGTAATCAGAGCCTGCTTTAACAGGATAGAAATTCCTTACGTTGACGGCATGACGGATCGGGTTCTTTTTAACCTTATTGACCATGCTATTGTAAACCCAACAGACTATGAGATGGCATAAGGAAGTATGTTTGAGATGAAGCACGACACATTTAATGATTTAAAAAAATTTGAAGAAGGAAAAGGCATCTAAATGACGACACCTTTCAGTCGATTAGGAGGGATGGAAAGGGCATCCGCTCTATTCGAATATTATCATGATAGACCTTCTCATTCAACAGGAAGTAGCACGTTCGGCGTCAGTCAGGTAGCGGGAAGTTTTTTTGGAGCGCCCCATCGACCAGAGTCTCCTCCTGTGAGGCCAAGCTCTCCGCCTAAAAAAACCTTACAAGAAATACATACATCGCTTTCAAAATTTCTTGAGATTGCTTCTGATGAATCAAGTACTAATACTGCTCTTGCTGAGGCACACCTTTTCCTTCCCCATGAATTCCGAAAAGTTATCCTAGAGCGCTTTTCAGAAAAAGTTATCGAGAGAGGGAAAAAAACGATTACTGATCCACAGTATGGGGAACATGTGGTCACTCAATCACCTGATGCATTTCAACAGCTAGAACTGGCATGTACTGAACTACGAAAGTGTAAACTCGAGTCAAGAGAACTTGAAAATGCTTTGGATTCTCTTGAGTACTTTTTCAACTCAGATGAGAGTGGGACGCCAAGAGAACGGTTTTCAAGGCTTTCAGAGGAAGAGAAAAACATCTTTTATTACTCCGTATATATTATTCATGCAACTGAGAAAGGTGTTGCGACCCTTCGAGGTGGAGTATCTACAGAAACGATGTGTTTCTATTACCGTAAACTGGGTTCAGACCACGATGAGATGAAAAAACTCACCTCTAAGGTTATTAAAAACATTGTCACAGAGGGAGACGTCTCTGAGCTTGAACCACTGCTAACCGAAGAGAGCTTATTAGCCAGAAAATACCTCCGTTCACTTTTACCGAGGTGTTCAAGAGAAGTACAAGTGCTTTTCATGATTGCAGGGATTTCGGAAACAGAAGACTCCCTTCCAGCACGGCTCCATGCAGCCATTAAAAATGATAAACGTTTACTTCTTCGAGAAGTATTGAAGCCATTATCGAACGATACTTTAACACTTGAATACTGCGCTCGAACTGCTATTTCTTTGAAAAACTTCGATGTATTCAAGCTATTGTTTGAAGATGGAAGAGCTCTCGATCAGTACCAATATTATCAGTTACTATTGTTCTCAATAGATGCATCAGATGAGCGATTTGCTGGGTTCCTTCTCTCTAAGATCAATCCAGATTCAGATGTATTCCTCGATGAAATCATAGAGAAGGCTATTAAGACTTGCCTCGCTGAACATACGTTCAACCTTCTTACGGATAAAGTTCAAATTTACTACCCTCATCTTCTGCAGTACATCGCAACTGCATCAAGAAAGTATGCAGGTGATAGTAATGTTAAAGGGCTGCTTCAGGGAAGAGCGCTTCTTGAGCGTGACCGCACTCAATTACTACTTACTTGTGCTCGAAATACCCTCTATTCAGGGTTCGATGAACTGAATAGGCTAGGTCCTTTACCACATGCTACACGCGATTCAGTCCTGCAAGCTCTTCGAAATTACGCACAAGATGCTGATATAGAACGTAGAGTAGACCTTAGCCCCGACCAAATCCGGCAGGATGGTATCCTAGAGGAAGAGGAACCATCCAATATGATGCTTACTTGGGATCAAGTTGAAGAAAACCCTGAAGTGTATCTCCATGAATGTTGCTTCATGGATTTTCCATCACGGTTTAGTATTATTGACTCAGAAGTGCTTGATGCAGGTGGACCTACTAAGCAATTTATCTCAACCCTTTTTACTGCATTACAAAAGAAGCAGCACATACCGACTTCTCATGAAGGTCTTCCCCGAAAAACGAGGCCTGAAGATACCCAGGTGATGATGTACCTCGGAAGAATGTTTTCTCTTCTCTTTGAAAAAAACCTGGTACGAAGGGACAAGCTTGTTACGGGAGAAATATTTTCACCAGAGTTCTTTAAGCTTGTAAAACTTGTTTCGAATGGAACATTCGATAGTAATCAAAGCGCTCCTGAAAGATTGTTGGGAGGAGGAGCTGTATCAGGAGCTGGTGCATCCGATCCCAATGCAGGCTGCTCATTGAGACAACAAGTGGCCATATTGCTTGCAGAAATCAATCCCGACCATGCGATCATGCGAAATGCAGTGCTGAGACCGCATGATGAACAAGCGGTTCAAGAATGGATGGACCTTCTTTTTGAGGAGGATTCCAAAAAAGCACTTCAGATAGCAAATGCAACAATCGATGAATACCTAGAAATGGCGCGGGCCTTTTACATCGGAGCAAGGCCAACATTTAAAGAAACTATAAAAGCTACTGAAAATCCGAAAGCGATAGGAAAAGCTCTTCTTGGTTCATCTGTCACTAAAGAAATGCTTAAACAAGCTTTATCAATCTCTTTTAATGTGAGAGATGTTCCAGAAAGAAACTGGGCGCAAACCGTAACAAGAGGCCTCGAGGCAGTTCTTGAAAGGTCAGATGAAAAGTGGCGAATCAAATTCCTAAAATCAGTTACTGGCAATACAGCATTATCACCAGGACAAATGATCAAAATCAGGTGCTATCGCCCTGAGCCTGATGCTCAAGGTGCTCCTCCAGTTCGTGTTCAAACCTGCTTTAACACCCTCTTACTTCCCATTGGAATTACAGAAGAGGGAATCGAGCCGGCACTCGCCGGAATCCTCGAAGGTTCAGGGTTCGAAGCTCGATAGGGACTGAAATCGATATTTGCCAACAACACCTCAAGTCTGGTATTTTTGTAGGCCGATTATTGAACGTGGAGCGGCACAGAGGTGCTCTATCGGTATTTTGTAAAAAAAATAAGTTTATTTTTTCTCTCTCTTTTGTGTGTGATTACGCTCACTTTTTTCCTAATGCATGCCCTCCCAGGTGATCCATTTTTGCAAGAACAAGCGATTCCAGAAGAGATAATGCTTGGGCTCAAAAGGTACTACGGACTCGATAAGCCCCTGATAACCCAGTACTTTCAGTATATTTGGAACCTTCTTCAAGGTGACCTTGGTCCCTCTTTTAAATATGAAGGGCGCTCTGTTGTATCGATTATTGCAGATAGTTTTCCTTTCTCTTTTATGCTTGGTTTTGAAGCGCTATGCCTTGCCGTTGGCGGTGGTGTATTTCTCGGGATTTTTTCAGCGATCAATAGAGGGAAATGGATTGATACACTCGCAATGATCGGGGCCGTTGCTCTCATTTCCACCCCAAATTTTATCTTGGCATCGGGACTTCAGTATTTTCTCGCTTTGAAATTGAACCTCTTTCCCGTTGCTCGTTGGGGAACATTTATGCACTCTGTTTTACCTGCAATCTCTCTTGCAGCACTTCCGATGGCATATATTGCTCGTTTAACAAGGGCGAACGTCCTCGATGTGCTTGAGGAAGATTTTGTCATTTGTGCAAAGGCAAAGGGTATTTCGACGATGGGTATCATTTTGAGACATCTCTTGAAGAATAGTATTCTTCCGGTCGTAACATATATTGGACCGCTTGCAAGTTCAATATTGACAGGAAGCTTTATTATCGAAAAAATCTTTGGTATACCCGGTCTTGGTAATTGGTTCGTGATTAGCATTACAAACCGAGACTATACGGTCATAATGGGTGTAACGATATTTTATAGTTTTTTTCTTCTCCTCTCAGTGCTCCTCGTTGATTTGATATATCCTCTCCTTGATCCTCGTATTAGCTTGATGAAGGAGGAGCGATGAAATCACCATCTAAGGCAATGGCGCCCTACTTTACTCGCCTTTCCGATATCGAAAATAGGCTCCCTGCTTTTTGGAAAGAGGGGTTTCGAAAGTTATTTCGAAATAAAGCTGCGATGTTTTCTCTTGTCACACTCGTTGCTTTGATTATCGGTGCGATTGTCGTTCCATTTCTTTCATCCTATACCTACTATGAAACGGTACTGAAAAGTAAGAATATGGCACCGTGTGCTGCCCATTTGTTCGGAACAGATGAGCTTGGCCGGGACATTTTTGTACGTGTGTGGTGGGGAGCTCGGATATCCCTTTTCGTAGGAATCACTGCAGCGCTCCTTGATGTTGTTATTGGTATGATTTATGGAACGATCGCAGGATACTGTGGCGGAAAGGTTGACGAAGTCATGATGAGACTCGTTGATATTTTCCACTCGCTTCCAAATTTGATTATCATCATTCTACTCATGATGATTTTTGGGAATGGTATCTTTACCATTATCCTTGCACTTGGGATTACGGGATGGATAAATATGGCCCGTATCACTCGAGGACAAGTCCTCAAGGTGAAGAATAGAGAGTATGTACTCGCTGCGCAAATGTTCGGCGCATCATCTTTTTGGATAATGAGAAAGCACCTTATTCCAAATATTATTGGATCGATTATTACCACACTTACCTTTACGATACCTGCTGCAATTTTTTCTGAAACGTTTTTAAGCTTTTTAGGACTAGGCGTACAAGCTCCAGTTGCTAGCTGGGGAACCATGGCAAGTGACGGGCTCTATTCAGCGCATTATTTCCCTTGGCGCCTCTTCTTTCCATCGAGCTTTATCTGCGTTACGATGCTTGCTTTCAATCTTCTAGGAGATGGAATTAGGGATGCTTTTGACCCGAGGTTACGATGACGGATCCACTTTTAGCAGTTCGAAAACTCCACACGTTTTTTGCTGGACGTGACGGTTCGGTCCATGCTGTTCGAGGTGTGACCTTTTCACAGGAAAAGGGAGAAATTGTAGGTATTGTCGGTGAGTCCGGCTCGGGAAAAACGGCCCTCGCAAAATCTATCCTGCGACTCAATGACCAGAGGTATTCCTCGACTCCGACTGGTGATGTGTTTTTTAACGGTATTGACTTACTTTCTCTTTCTGAAAAGGAAATAAACGCTATTCGGGGTAATGAAATCAGTATGATCTTTCAAGACCCAATGTCATCATTAAACCCAACCATGAGAGTGGGAGAACAGCTCATCGAAGGGGTTCTTCATCACGATAAATATATTCAACGGTCGACAGCAATCGAAAGGGCGCTTGACCTCCTTTCCAAAGTAGGGATAGATAACCCAGAGCATCGATTTATGATGTACCCCCATGAGTTAAGTGGTGGAATGCGACAGCGAGTAATGATCGCCATCGCAATGATGTGTCACCCTCAGTTATTGATTGCCGATGAACCAACGACCGCACTTGATGTTACCATTCAAAAACAGATCCTCGATTTGTTACTTTCCCTCCAAACGAGCATACTCCTCATTACGCATGATTTGGGTGTGGTCTCTCAGATTTGCACTCGAGTTATTGTGATGTACGGTGGTTGCATCGTTGAGGACGCACCGGTTGAAGAACTGTTCGCAGACCCAAAACACCCCTACACCCAGCGTCTACTCGATTCTATACCAACACTCGACCAAACACAGCCGCTTAATCCGATTGAGGGAAAACCGCCACAGCTCACAAAACACGAAAAGGGCTGCCCTTTTTATCCAAGATGCCACAAATCGATTGACCTTTGTAAGGAAATCCCACCAGAATTAGCTGCTACTGAAGGTGCACATAAGGTTTCATGCCATCTACACCAGCCGAAAGTACAGGAGATGCTTCAATGACCTCCAATCTCTTAGAAACAAAAAACCTTTCGAAAACGTTTAGCAAATTTGGGAGAAAACAGGTTGCTCTCGACAATGTCTCACTCTCATTACGTAAGAAAGAAACGCTCGGAATTGTTGGAGAATCAGGATCGGGCAAAACGACATTCGGTAAAGTAATCATGGGATTATTTCCTGCAACTAGTGGTGAGATTCTCTATAATGATGCGCCTATCACACAAGCTGACCGGATGAAGATTCAGTATATCTTTCAAGATCCATTTGCTTCGTTAAATCCTCGTATGACGGTTTCAGATATTATTGCGGAACCCCTTGATATTGGAAAATTCCAAAAAAATGAACGAAAAGACCGTATTGATGAAGCATTACTAAAAGTCGGCTTGAATCCCCTCAGGAAAAATAGATATCCCTCCGAGTTTTCGGGAGGACAAAGGCAGCGGATCAGTATTGCGCGTGCGCTCGTTTCTAACCCGGAATGCATTATTTGTGATGAACCAACAACAGCACTTGATGTCTCAATCCAAGCACAAATACTTCAACTTCTCCTACAACTACAAGAGGAACTTGGACTGTCATATATTTTCATCTCTCATAACCTTGCTGTCGTAAAGTATATCTCTCATAAGATTGCTGTTATGTATAATGGGGCGATTGTTGAAGAAAATAGCTCGTCTGCGCTTTTTGAAAATCCGCAACATGAGTATACAAAACAATTGATTAGTTCAATTCCAACCCTTCCCAAAAGGGCTACTACACATCACGTCCTTGAAACTGTCTGAATTGAAGCACCTCTGCCAAAGGATACCCAAACTGGTATTTTTGATT
>Ga0209475_10001940_pt1 | contig 22940 bp, 11 predicted proteins | sample tdDd471_FD_187128 | JGI IMG/M metagenome (GOLD analysis project Ga0209475, IMG submission 187128) | Marine sediment microbial communities from the Atlantic coast under amendment with organic carbon and nitrate - tdDd47.1 (SPAdes)... | ecosystem: Environmental > Aquatic > Marine > Coastal >... | reverse complement strand
CTACACCAAAATTATCTACTCCAAACGGATTAATGTACGTTTATAACCGTTCTGATACCGCAGTGAATGGCCATAATGACTGGCAGCTTACAGCCATCGATTTTAGAACGGGCTACAGGGTATTCTATATCAGGTCCTGGTTTGAGAAGGGCGAATTTGATGACAATGTGGGACTTATCATGAAAAGTGGTTCACTGGGAAAAAAGAACTACGACCGTAAGGTGTTGAACAACCTCTGGGGAACCTTTACTTTTGGACCAGACAACAGTTTCTATATTGGGGCATACCGGGGATTTATCCGGGTTTCATCTGATTGAATCAATCAAGCAATAAAAAAAGGGGACCATCCCTGGCCCCCCTAACCCTAAAAATGAAAACAAAAATGAATAGAATCGGGTTAATTCTATCGATGACTAATTGATCAAAGTTATTTTTCTTGTGGTAATATTATTTGCTGAAATGACCTTAACAATATACAATCCGTTCACCATATTGCTCATAGAGATAGTCTCAATTTCCTGAGCATCCTCAATATATTTCATCAGCTGCCCTGTTGAAGTGTATATTGATATTTGTCCTCCCGTGGCATTTTGAATATTAAGATTATTTTTTGTTGGGTTCGGAAAAATTACAATACTGCTTTCTATAGGATCTTCAATCCCTACATAGCCGGACACTATAAATTCCTGAACATCTTCAAATAATCCATTAGATGCCCTGAGTTTTACTTCATACGATCCTGACTGAGTTGTGAGACCCTGCAATACAGCAGTTCCATCTCCATTGTCAGTAAGCGTCATCCAGTCAGGGATAAGATCTGCAGTAATCCAGGGCCCGTTATTTCTTGAATCTGTCGCGACAACATTGTATGTGTATTCGTATCCCGGATCCATTTGAATTACCGGATCTGAAACAAAGCTTACTCCACCCAGAGCCAGTGCATTTGAAAACCCGAAGGGGGAAGTACCAGTTGCGTACAATGCTTCAACGGCATACATGTATGCGCTTGTGTCTTTTGGTGGCCAATCAGTATCTGTGTATTCTGTTGTAGGGATTGGGCTGGTGTTCAAGATATCCCAGCTGGCTGAATTTTCAAGATCTTCGACCAGACCTTTATAGATATTATATCCGGTAATTGTTTTACCATCCGGGCCTAAGAATGCATCACCATCTTGAGTGGCAACTACAGGTCTGATGTGCAAGCATCCTGTTCCATTGCCAGGATCATAATCATATACCCGTATAAACCCATTGTTTGTAGGCCAATCCGGACTATAATAGTAGATTACATTTGTATAGTTTGAGCTTACATCGCCGTCCCAATCCCAGCGTGTGAGGTGTGTACTCGTATTCTGGTTCAGCTGGGAGTGCATCATAACGTAAAAACTGCCTTCTATCGTAACTGGTGTTTCCAGGTCATAATAAGCCCATCTGCTGGATACAGGATATGCTGGCAATCCTTCGTGGATGAGTTCCCCAAAACGATTGAATATATCAATAGTAAGGAAATCATCACAAGTATCACTTGCAGGACCCGTTGATTCCCATAGTACACCCACAATCGTGTAGGTGGAATCTGTTTCGAACTTGTTTCCCGTCCATCCTTCGGTATTTGGATAATATCCTTGCCCACCCATGCCGTTATCATCATCCAGAATCAGGGTGTCCAGAACTTCCGTATCAGGGATATCCCATGAAACAAAGGCCATGTCATTCTGATTTTTTGCAACTACATTAGTAGGTGGTCCAATTTTTTCATCCAATGAAATAATGCCAAGATCCAAATTACTTGTCGATACGCTAATAGTATCAATATGCTCTTGATAACCTGTGATCAGGACGTTAAGAAGGTAATCCACATCACTGAATGCAGTCAATGAAAATCCCCCATTCTCATCTGTCAAAGTATCAATGACATTGTTATAATAGTCGTAATAAGTAAGAGATACCGATGCTCCTTCAAGTGCTTGACCGTCATGGCTTTTTACCACCTGGCCAGAAACGCTGACCTCAGGTTTTCCATCCATAACAAAATCTAAAGTCACGGCATTGTCTTTTACAATAACTGTAGATTTAGTATTATCATAATAACCAAAGCGTGAAGCTGTCACCGACTGTTCTCCGTGCAAAACTTTTGGTAATATATAATTGCCATTTGCATTGGTATAGCTATATAAATTTGTTTCTTCAATGGCAACTGTAACACCTTCAAGGGGATTGCCATCTGTGTCGGTCACAGTACCATTGAGTTCACCAAGGTTTGAATTCATTAAAATAGAAACATTGGGAATATCATTATAATCTGTAAAATGCCAACGATAATTGGATACATCTGTCGGGTCAATATTCTTGTATCCTTTCCAGCTCCAGAGTCGGTTACCATATTCCATATAACCACATCCTTCGACATGAGTTGCTTTCCAGCCGGTCCAGTTATTTTCAGGACCATCACTTATACCTCTCATAAGTACCACAAGATTCCCTTCGCCAGTATAGGTAAATGCATTATCCAGACGAATATGAAGATTGCCCTCCGTACTGTTAACATTAACAAGGCCATCAAATACCTGATACATCTCGTCGGAAGTGATCAGATCGGGCCCGCCCCAATGTTTGTGATTCATGCAATCGATATCCGTCTCGCCGATCCAAATTGTAATGGGAACATTATCGTAATCATCTGACCAATGGAAAGGATATTCCAGGGCAATGATCTCTCCCTTTTCAAAATTCAGTTCTTCTTTTAGATATACAACTTCAGAATAACAATTCCAGTCATAATGAGATTGGAAGGGGTTATAATAATTCCCCCAATCAGTATCTGGGTCTCCTACATAATTTGCTATATATTCAGGGTCAGTAGCATAAACTGTCAAATAATTTGATTCATTATTGCTAATGTCATCATCCGTAGCACATTCGATTATTGCATATATTTCAAATACATCTCCTGCACTGGCAAAGTTGGCTGTAAGAGAAAATGTATACTCATCCCAATTATTAATATCAACACCCTGCACAACATCCAGTTCTATGTTAGGAGATTGCATGAGTTTTACTGTATAGTCAGATCCACTGATTAAATCGGAACTTATATTTTTTACCGTGAAACTGTAGGTTTCGTCCTGACCGGCATATGGGGAGGCGGTTCCCGTTAAACCCTTAGCCATAAGGTCGTCTGTATAATAATACCTTGCAGGGCCATTGATATAGTCCATAATAAAATAACCCTCAAATCTGAAGGCCAGATAATTAATACCTGCCGCAGCAGATACGTCTACTGAGTGCTGTTGTAGATCCCACATTGCCTGATCTGCAACATCGATGGCTGCTATTTCTGTCCAGGGCCCTTCTGTGGCAGGGGCATACATTATCCTTACGGAGTCACGGTACCCGGTCGTAACCATCGATTCCCACTGGCCCAGATAGAAGTCAAGGAAATCACCAGACTGGATATTTAGAATAGGCATTATCAGTGTATCCATACAATAGTCACCATCGAAAAGGAGACCAAAATAGTCTCCATCAATTATAGGTACTGAATCATAGCCCTCATAGGTCTCATGCATCCACGTCACGTCTTCAGTACTGACCCAAAATTCGGGGAGGAATTCATCTTCGAAACTTGTAAAAAGATCAATTTGATATCCCAGAGTGCCTCTGGATGGTTCTACCAATTCAAATTCTTTGTACGTGGAACCGGAATTATCTTGATTGTTATTTATTGTTTGCACATCATCTTTTACGGTGATATATCCTTCAGGTAAACTCTGAGAGAAAACCGTGATGCCTATGCACATAAAAAGCATCGCTGTTAATATTTTTGTTCTATTCATTTTTTTAGGGTTTATTTTGAAATGGCGGCCTCAAATATTTCTTTTGAGGCCGCACAATTCATCAATTAATTTTGATTCTATTCTTAGAAAATTATAAGCTTCTTTGTTGTGGATGTATTATTACGGATGATGTGAACGAAATAGGCTCCGTTTTCAAGATCCTGAACATTGATCATCTCGTGATCTGTATTCACATGAATTGATCTCATCAATTGACCGGTCATGCTATGTATCCTTACTTCAGAATCTTTCATATTCTCAAAGTTCACATAGCTGCTAGCAGGGTTTGGATAGATCCTTGCTTCATCAATTTCGGATTCGCCGATACCTACCATCACATCCAAAACAAATGATTGTGTTGCATTGAAGAACGCACCTTCCGCTATAATGTCCACGTCATAAGCATTGGCCACAGTAGGTGTGCCATGAAGAGTAGCTGTGTTATCACCATTATCAGTAAGTGTAAGCCATGCAGGCATATTTACACCTTCAACAATGGCGGCCGGACCGACACCATTATATGATACTGTTACATCATAATTGTATGGTGAGTTTAGATTAATGGTTGTGAGAGGTGTTGATGTAAATACTGGAACTGCTTCCACATTTATGGTGTATTCTTGAATGGCATATATAAGATCACCCATGGCCTTGATCTCTACATCATGGTCACCCAGGATATCTGTCGTTCCTGTAAGCGTGGCGGTATTATCTCCATTGTCGGTCAGGGTAAGCCAATCCGGGAAGGTATTTCCTTCTTCGAATGTTACAAAACCCGCGCCACTATATGTTACTTCTGCTTCATAAGAGTAATCGAGATTTTCTCCAACTAAGGTTACTGGTATGCTGATAAATTCAGGCATTGAGGCTACGATAACTGAATATTCCTGAGTTGCGCTCATATAATCTCCTGAAGCAACTATTTGCACATCATATTCGCCCATTTGATCGGTGGTCCCTGTAACCCAGGCAGTGTTATTCCCATTATCAGTAAGTGTAAGCCATGCGGGGAAGTCTACTCCTTCAGTTAACACGGCAAAACCGGGTCCATTGTAAGAAACTGCCACCAAATAATTGTATTCCATTCCTTGCCCTACCATTGTAGTGGGGTAACTTGTGAATACCGGAACAGCAGCTACATTGATATCAAATGTTTGTGTAGTTGAGAAGACACCATCTGTTGCCAGAAGTTGAACTTCATTTAAGCCTAGATCTGAAGTTGATCCTGCCAGTGTAGCTGTTTGGTCTCCATTGTCGGTTAGGGTGAGCCATTCAGGGAGGTCAAATCCTTCCTCGATAGTGAGTGTATTTGATCCTGTATAGCTTACAATGGCTTCATAATTATAATCTTCATTTTCGCCAACCAGCATTACAGGACTACTTGTGAACTCTGGAGCTTCATCAGTATTAACAAGGAATCTCATGGCAGGGACATCATCATACTTTTGAAGATAGAGATTTGGATTGGGCGCAAATGGATCAATATCGCCGGTATTATCATAAATGTTATAGCCCCTGTTATAAATACCGGTATTTATAGTTGAAAACCAAACATTTCCATTAAATACACTATTGTTCTTGTCTATCATGATGACTAAGTTCTCAGAGCCATCATAATCATATCCGATATCAAGCGGGATATACATTTCAGTCAGATCAAATGAGTTAAAATCGAGATATCCATCAAATACAAGGCTCAGTTGATCAGCTGTGATCCAATCATTCATAATTGAATCCTGTGTAGTACCCATATATATTTTTATTGGAACCAGCGGCACAAGAGTTTCAGCATAATATGTTAATGTTATACCTGTAATATCGCCTGTTCCTGCAATTTCTTCAGGATAATATATCATTTCTGAAAGACCATAATCATAGGAATTTGCAATTGGATACAGATTGTATGGGTATGCACTAATTTCTCCGGGGCAAATAAAATCGTAGGTGCCCTCTGTCTGTACGTATATTGTGGCAGTCTCAGAAACATTGTTTTCAGGGGCATCATCACCCGCATAAATGATCTCTGCATAAAGTTCCCTATCACCAGTGGCAGCAAATATGTAATAGAAATCAAATGATTGAGTGTAAAATGAACCTATGTCAACTCCTTGCCTGGAGGCCAGTACTTCGCTGCTGACAGCGTCCATTAAATTCACCGTATAATCACTACCCGAGATATCATTAAGACCTATATTTTTGACCTCAACATGATATTCCGCTTCCCTTGCAACAGCAGGGAATATGCTTGGTTCGTATACGTTTAACTTCAGGTCATTATTCTGGAATTTAATATCCGGCCCCATTACATAGTCCAAACTAAAATTGCCGGAGTTTGATGTGGCAATGGCCAGGTAATAATCTCCCCCTGAAATGGATGAAAGATCAGAAGCTACTCTTGTCCAGGAATAAGCGAGTTGTGAAGTAACATCTGACAACTGAATCCATGGGCCATTGGCACTTGAGCTATATAGTACTTCCACAGTTTTGCCATAGCCTTTCATGAAGAAACTCAAACTGTCTGAAGTTCCGATCATTAGAAGAGGTGTAACCAGTGTGTCATTCTGAATAGAATAGCTTGTTTTTAACAAGTAGTCCATGTGATAGGCACCATAGTTGCCCAATTCATAACCACCTACTTTAATGTTCCAGTATTCCGGTGGGAATAGGTTGCTTTCAAAGCTTTCTACCAAAGCAAATTGTGAAAAGACCTGAAGGTCAACTTGAACGTAATTATCGGTATTAGTTGCACCTGGATCATCTTCTACTTCAACTTTAAGTTCAATACTTGATCCGATATTCTGAGGTAACCAGGTAAATACGATCTCTTCCACATCTCCCGGATTTAATTCCATTGATGTAACGGTAGCCATAATCACATTGTCTTCATAAAGGCTTACTTCCCTTGATTGTGGCAGGGCACCTGAATTGGTAATATGTGTGACTACTTCAACAGGCATATTCTGATGATAAAAGATCGCATCTGCTTTGATATCAAGAGCAGTGAAATCAATATCTTCTGGTGTTACGCAGCTGATATCTGCCATCCAACCCGGATCTTCGCTCATATATTGGTAAGGAATGAGTTCTACTGTCAATGCACCGCTTTCATTTCTGGCTCTGATGAACCCAGGAGGGTCATTGTGTTCACCATAGGCATGCCATGTCTCACGGTAAGTGTAAAGAATATTTCCAGAATTCGTTTCACCATCATAGATCACGAAATGATGATCATTCATCCCAAAATCAAAAGATGTAAAATCAAGGGCAGACCTGTCACCTGTTACCATTGGATATATCGTTAATGTTCCTCCATCATTGGCAGTAAAACCATTAACAACACCACCGGCATCTGTAAATAAGCCTGAACAGTCAGTAACTGATGTGCTTGTAGAAGTAAGCTCATGGATTACGCCATAATTGGTAACGATCTCCGAATACGAATCATTTGCTGTATTCTGATCCCCGCTAAGCAATACACTTGCGTTAATGGTATGATCTCCTACCACTGAAAGGTCAGCTGTTTGTGAGAATGTATATTCAAAGGTTTCACTATTCCCAATACTTGTTGTAGCTGTTTCAACAACAGGAGCTCCACTATTTATATCGTACTGGACGTCAAAAGTCGTTTGTGTAAGCAGTCCAACATTCTCAATCACAACAGTAACGGTCTCATTAGTAGTCAATTCTCCTCCCTCAGGCGAAGTAACATCAGTAAGTGTAAGGTCATTATCAAGAGGTGGCTCATGTAAAGAAAATGATAAATTGAAATACAATCCACCGGTATAATCAACAGGAACAACATCCCAATCAATATGAGTAGGAATATTTGACCCACCCGGGTTTCTCAAATGTGCTTTTGAATTAATTTCGGGGGTTGACGATTGCATCTGCCATTGCCAGAAATCACCATCACAAGAAATGGAAATCCAGTAGGTCCCCTCTGTGAGCGTTACGACTGCCGGTAACATCGTTTCAATCTCTTTCATGTCCCAACCAGTGACATCTGTTACGATGTAATTGGTAATATCAGTGTATGAATGAATCTCGGTACCCGGGCTGCCGTTATCATCAAGATATATTGATACATTTACGTCTAAAGGGTTGCCATAGCCCTTCATAATCGTTTTGATCGAGAAAATATCCCAGGTTTCACCTGCAGGGACAACAAAGTCATCTGCCCCATAGGTGTTGTAGTCAGGCATATAAGAATATTCAAAACTATATGAATAGTAATAAATCTCATATGCATCCATCTGGGAATACAGTGTGCTTCCCGATTCAGGCTGCGCATAGTTTGGTACCATGGCTGCCATAAGTAAAATAATGGTAATCAGTCTCTTCATTTCATTTCTGTTTTAGGGTTTATAATTGTCGGCAAACCTAAAATTTCAAAATGTTATGAAGGTTATAGGCGATCAATTGAGACAACTAATTAGATGACAAGATGTCTCAATTGATCAATTAAGAAATTACAATGAATGGCAAATTTACAAGGGATTTATTTGTATTGCCTTGACTTAAAAGAGAATAGCTACGAATGAGGAGATTGCATCTTGAGAATTAAACATGATTATTTGCAAGATACTGCGAGGGTGTCATATCCGTAAATAGTTTAAATATTCGATAGAAGCTTGCCTTGGAGTTAAATCCGGCATCATAGGCCAGACTGACTATTTTGTAATTTCTATTTGCTGGTTCTGCCATCATTTTTTTTACTTCTTCCACACGGTAGTAGTTGATAAATTCGTAAAAATTTTTCTTGTGTTTTCCATTAATGAGTGCAGAAAGCTGGTGCCGGGAATAATTCATCATATTTGCAAGATCCTGAAGGCTTAGATCGGGTTGAAGGAAAGGTTTTTCAGATTCTAAATATGAAATTAGTTCTTTATTCAGGCGTTCGTATTCAGTATCGTCCTCAGGCTCTTTCTTAAAAGAAATATCTTTATAAAACTCGCTCCTGTCAAGTTTAAAAATTTCAGGAGATTTTAAAGCTGTGTAACTGATCCAATAAATACATAATACAAGCAACAGGTAGACAGCAATAAATAAGTCAACACTAACCTCAACCTTAAAAATTTCCAGTGCAATTGCTATTGACCCTATGATCCATGAGGTCAACAATATGTATATGCCACGGATAGCGGAAATAACCAATATTTTGTCTATGTTTGAAATGTAATTTTTTACCTGCCTGGTATATCTCTTAAGCATTAAAAGAGAAACTACTGAATAGATCATTCCCTGAATCGCAAGAAAAGCGTCTCCGGCTTTGCTAACAATATAAAAATAGCCTGAAGTACTATTATTAATTGCTATTTTTTCTTCTCCTGTCTTAAAATAGAAAGCCGAATAAAGCACAATTTTTATTATAAATGGAAGAAAGTGTATCAGGTCAATTCTGTTAAACTTTTCTTGTCTTGATATAAGATACTTAATATTGAGAAACAATAAAGGAAAAAACAATATTGGAAGTTGTGAGAATGTCTTTAGAAAGTGAGGATACGTATTGAAAAAGCCTGTAAACTGAATTCCGAATATGAAAAGAAGTATTCCCCAACCAAATGTTAGTAATCCAAGTAAGCGGGTTGCAATGATATTTTTCTTTTGTGTGAAAAGAAATATTGCAAGAATAAATCCCTGTAAGCTGCCTGCATAAAAAATGATCTGGTATAATCCTTGCATCGATCAAATTTATAAAAAATACATTAATGCCAGCAAATATATTATCCGGATATGTACTCTGACGGGGTCATGTTTGTGAATTGTTTAAACACCCTGTGAAAACTGGCTTTAGAGTTGAATCCAGCATCATATGCCAGACTCATGATCTTGTAGTTTTTATTCTCTGGTAAGCCCAACAATCTCTTAACTTCTTCAACACGGTAATTATTGATAAACTCATAAAAATTTTTCCTGTGTTTTTTATTTATAAGTATGGATAAATGATGACGTGAAATACCAATCATATCTGATAGGTCCTGCAAACTCAGGTCTTGCTCAAGATAGGGTTTCTCTGTCTGGATATATGTGATCAATTGCTCGTTCAATTTCTCCAAAGCTGCATCCTCTTCCTCTTCTTCTTTTTCTTGATCTCCGTCATACAACTCACGCCTGTCGAGCTTAAATATCTCCGGCGATTTAATGGCCTGGTAACTGATCCAGTATATAACTATGACAATTAAAAGATACACAATGAAAAATAAATCGACGCTTACCTCAACCTTGAACAACTCAAGTGCTACGGCCACAGACCCGGTGATCCATGAAATGAGCAGGAGTGTTGTACCCCGTTCAATCCCCCTGATAAGTACTTTGTCTGTGTTGGAGATATGGTTTTTAACCTCTTTTGAATATCTTTTTACTATATATAGAACAACAATTGAGTATATGATCCCCTGTAACGCCAGGAAAATATCCCCTGAATAATTGATAACATGAAAATATCCCACTCTACTACCCAAAAGCTCAATCTTCTCATCACCTGACAGTTTATAAAAATTGATCCAGAGTAAAATACTAATTATGAACGGAAGAAAATGCAAATAGTCTATCCATTGAATTTTATCCTTCCTTGTAATTAGATATTTGGCCGATAAATACAGGAGGGGAAAGAATAATAGTGGGATATGTGAAATGGTCTTGAGAAAATGAGGATAATTTAAAAAGAATCCCTCAAATTGAATTCCGAATGTAAAAAGTAATATCCCCCAACAGCTAGTCAATAGTCCTAGTATGCGGTTTGAGATTTTGTTATGCTTTAATGACCATAGAAATATTGTTAGGATAACTCCCTGTACAGCACCTACATAGAATATGATCATGTAATAAACCTGCATATGGCTAATTTACAAAAATTATATGTCTCAATAGACCGGATGGGACTTTTACGTAAAATCATGGCTATATCTTTGCGGACTGAAACTCGAAAAATATTTGACGATGAAAAAATTTAACTTTCAATTTCTTTTAGCATTATTAATTTTTGGAATATGGAATATTTCTTCCATTGCCCAGACACTTGTTCCGCCTGAAAACCTGACTTACACCATAGCTGATGAAAATGATGTGACCCTATTCTGGGATGCACCTGCGCTTGGTGGTGATTCAACCTGGTTACATTGGGATGACGGAGTAAACGCTGACGGCTTTGGGTTTTTCCTGAGCGCGGAGACCTGGGATGCCGCTGCCAAATGGGATCCTGCCCACCTGTCAGCCTATGACGGATGGTATATCACCGGTATGCGTTTTTACGTGACATCAGCTTCAATTAACCTGACAATGAAGGTCTGGACTGGAAGTAACCCGGATTTACAGTATAGTGAAGCCGTTCCTTCTTTTTCTCCGAATCAATGGACGGAAGTAAGCTTTGCAACCCCATACGAAGTTGATGCCTCCACAGAACTATGGGCCGGTCTTGAATTGGCTCAACAGGTAGGTACTGCAGTTATGGGAATGGATAACGGTCCCGCCATTGCAGGTTATGGAGATAAGATCAAATATCAGGGCAGCTGGTATGATAACAGCGTCTGGGGAGGATTCGATAATAATTGGAATATTCAGATCCTTGTATCATCAACTACCAAGGCCGGCATTACTGAAGAGTTGCTCGGATACAATGTATACCGTGACGGTCTACAATTGAACACATCAACAGTAGTGGTGCCAACTTTTGTTGATATGAACCTTAATAACGGTTTGTACGATTATCATGTGACAGCACTTTATGATGAAGGTGAATCTGACACATCAAATCATGTGGATGTACTCATCAATCAACCGGTAATTTTATATTCAGATTCTATGGCCCTGGTTGATCTGTACAATGCCTGTGACGGACCTAACTGGCTGAATAACTTCAACTGGCTGGAAACTCCTGTGAATGAATGGTGGGGCGTAACAACGCATGATAGAAGGGTGACAAACTTATTCCTGTCCAATAATGATGTAACAGGAGATATTCCTGCATCATTCGGGAACCTGGATTCTTTGTTTACTTTTAAAGTCTCAAGCAATGAAATCACGTCCCTGCCTGATGGTTTTCATAAGCTCACATCCTTAACAGAGTTCTGGGCGGGAAGTTCCAGTTTAACCGAATTGCCAGATTCTTTTGGCTATCTGCCAGAACTACAAGAGTTGAACCTTGGATTTAATGAGATTGACTTTTTGCCGGAAAGCTTCGGTAACCTGGCTAACTTGAACTGGTTTGGCATGTTTGATGGTGGACTTGACAGCCTGCCTTCAACTTTTGGTGACCTGAGTGGGCTGGAAACCTGTTTTATGGGATCCAATGACCTGGTGGAGCTCCCTGCAGATATTGGTGATCTCGCGAGTATCATAATCCTGGATTTCGATAACAATCAGTTAGCCAGCCTTCCTGAATCATTTGGTAACATGAGTACGCTCGAGAACTTTACAGCTGAATCAAATAACCTGACTTCTCTTCCTGCAACCTTTGGTAACCTGGAATCACTTATTGTTCTTGATCTAAAAGTGAACCAGTTGGACTCCTTGCCGCTAAATTTTGGTGACCTTGACGATCTGGAAAGCCTCGCACTCTCTATTAACAACCTCACCACCTTCCCTGAGTCATTTGCAGACTTGCAAAAGTTGAAAGTACTTTCTTCTGATCAGAACCAGATCACGCACCTGCCTGATAACATTGGAGATCTGCCATCCATTATAATCATGGGTTTAAGCTATAACCAGATCACAACACTGCCAGAATCAATAGGGAACCTCAGCACCTTGACCGAATTATTTCTGGTCGAGAATGAGCTTGAATATTTACCGGAGACCATTGGTGAAATGGATGTTATTCGCAGGCTTGCTTTAGGTAAGAACAATCTTGAAACACTTCCTACTACTGTAGGTGACCTCAATACTCTGCTTTACCTTGATCTTTCTGAAAACCTGGTTTCAGAATTGCCTGAATCACTTGGTGATATAGGTCTTGACACAGTATTCCTTTTTCAGAACCAGATCCGCGAGATCCCGTCCTCAATGCTTGATAATGCATATCTGATATTGTGGATGGAGGACAACTATCTTCAATTTGGGAGTGTAGAGCCTTTTGTGGGAGTCGTAGGTAATTATTATTATGCCCCGCAGGATTGGTATGGAGAGGATACCTTATTGCTGGCAAACCAGGGCAGCCCTATTGAATATACGATTGAAGTAAGTGGAGATTACAATCAGTATCAGTGGTATAAAGATGGAAGTATTTTATCTGGGCAAACCAGTAATACCCTCATAATCAATAGTCTTTCAGCAGCGGATGAAGGGATATATCACCTGGAAATCACAAACACCCTGGCTGCAGAACTAACCTTGATCAGTCATAATGTAGAAGTCAATATTTCATCGGTAGGGGTGAATGAGAACGAATTAACTGAATTCGTGATCTATCCAAATCCAGCCAGTGAGAAAATAGTAATAGAGCTAAACCAGGATGTTTCTTCTGCCCAGCTTAGCATTATGAATGCAAGCGGCCAGGTGGTCAAACACACAGAAATTAAGAATAAATATGTTCAACTCCAGATCACTGATCTTCCATCAGGGATCTACCTTGCAAGCTTAGTATTTGAAGATAGGGTTATTGTGAAGAAGTTTGTCAAGGAATAATCATCGCTTAGGATTAGATTTAGTCATCTTAATCAAAAAGCAAGGGGCCTGGAAACAGGTCCCTTTTTTTTTTATACCTTGCATTGGATAAACATTAGAATGCATGATGTATAAGAAAATATATAGGATCTCCCTCCCTCTATTTATCTTATTAATCTCTATCCTACCATTATGTGCCCAGGATAAAGAAGGCCCGGCTGAACAAGGCAAAAGGCCATCTGTTGGACTCGTTCTAAGCGGCGGAGGTGCCAAAGGTTTTGCATACATAGGCTTATTAAATGTCATCCAGAAAGCCGGACTCAAGATCGATTACATCGGCGGAAGCAGCATCGGGGCCATCATTGGGGGATTATACGCTGTTGGCTATCATCCCGACACTATAGCCGAGCTCATAAGATCACAGGACTGGGATGTTGCACTAAAGGATAAGATAGAAAGGAAATATATTGCTTATGAAGAAAAGGAGTTTGGAGAAAAGTTCATTGTCAGCTTACCCATCAAGGATAAAAAAGTATCCATAAGCCCATCTCTCTATACTGGTCAGGAGGCAAACCTCTTGCTGAACTATTATTTTTCTCCTGCATATAAAGTGAACGATTTTTCAGACCTCCCGACCCCATTCTTATGCATAGGTACTGATCTGCTTACCGGTGAGGCTGTGGTCCTTGATAAAGGCAACCTTGCCCAGGCAGTCATGGCCAGCATGTCGATCCCGGGATATTTTGCCCCTGCTGAATATAACGATTATTACCTGGTAGATGGAGGTGTTGTGAATAATTACCCCGTTAAACCAGTTAAAGAGATGGGGGCCGACATTATCCTGGGTGGTGATGTGCAATTCGGACTCAGCAAAACACGTGAGGAGTTGGAATCTCTCACAGCTATCCTGGATCAGATCATTGCCTTTCATCGTGTTGATGCCAACAAAGAAGGTTATGAATTAACTGACCACTACGTCCATATACCACTGAAATATGGGATGATGGACTTTAATGACCATGATTCGATTATTGCTGCCGGTGAAAAGATCGCCATGGAATATTTTGATGAGATCAAGGCCCTGGCCGATTCCCTGAACGCCATCGAATACCGTGACATTGGAACATTTGAAACGGTCCCATTGGATTCAATTTACATTCATGAAGTGCGCTTTGAAGGCTATGAAAAGATCCCGTTAAAATATCTTGAAGGGATATTTGAAGGAGTAGAGAATTCAATGTTATCACTTGAAGATTTGCAGGTGCTGATCAGGCTTATGTACGGCACAAAATTCTTCGAACATGTATTCTATGAACTTGAGGGCAAAGAGGATGGAGCTGACCTGCTCATCAAGGTCAAACCTGCAGCGCCGGGTTACATTTCTGCCGGTCTGCATTATGATAACGATTATAAGGGTTCTATACTGATAAACGGAGCATTCAGAAATGTGCTTGGCAAAGGCACAAAGCTTTTTGCAGACCTGGTTTTAGGACCCAATCCCCGCTTCAGGGCATTATATATGCTTGATAATGGCGCCAAACCGAGCTTTGGCGCAATGATCGACTTTTATTCATTCCATTTTAATGATTACGATAAGGACGTTAAGGTGAATGATATAACTTTTGTAAACTATAAAGGTACCCTTTATGCTGAGCAGAGGTTGAGGAATGCGTATTCTTTCAGACTGGGTTTCGACTATGAATATTTCAAGTTTAAGCAGGATATAGTGATTGACACAACATTGGATAAGTACAGTGATCCATCAAGTTATGGGACCGTTTTTGGCTCCTTTTATGCCGACACCCGCGACCGCTCATATTTTCCGACAAAAGGCTTTAAATCAACCCTGAGGTTTGAATACGTAATGCCCTTGTCTGATAACTATGCAAGTTCGATATTTACCAATTCAATTATTATATTTCTTGAGAGCGATCATAACATTCCACTAAGCAAGAAATTTACTTTACAACCCGGTCTTTTCTTAGGATCGACTATAAGGGCAGAAGAGGTTCCGCCCATCCAGCATTTCTTTGCATTAGGGGGATTGAATCCGGATAACTATGTTGAAACACATGTGCCTTTTACCGGTGTCAATTTTATACAGAGTTTTGGGATGCATACAGCTGTCCTCAGGATGAAATTGCAATATCAGTTCGTGCAAAAGATGTATTTTACCTTAAGGGCAGATGGAGGAGCTAATGAGACAGATTTCGGAGAGGTATGGAAGCCTGAGAATTATCTTTTTGGGTACGGACTCACCTATAGTTACGACAGTTTCATAGGACCAATTGAACTCACGGTGATGGGATCAAATATTAACCCCAAGCCTACCTTATTTCTTAATCTTGGATTCTGGTTTTAGTCGAGGATACTGAAAGCCCCTTCCAGGTAATCATATACATCCTGCGGATGGTTGCCAGAATACTCTGAGCTCCTTTTATGACCCAGTCGGACTACGACAGCATTCTTATCGGGAATCACAAAAATATACTGCCCGAGGATGCCTCTCATATATGGGATCTGGTGACCATTATAGTTGACGATCCACCACTGGAATCCGTAAAAGTCAACAGGCTCGCCGGTATCTACATCTCTAAGGTATTCCTTGGAGCTTGTTGCTTCACTTAAATACTCCTCCGAGATGATCCTTTCACCATTCCACATCCCATTGTTCAGGATCAGCTGACCAAATCGGGCAAAATCCCTTACATTGGTATTGAAGCAGCAATATGCTTTTTCCATGCCGTCTTCACGGTCGAGGTTCCACAGGGCATCATCTCTGGCACCGATGCGTTTCCATATTTTTTCTGAGGCATAATGGCTTATCCGTTTACCGACAGCTGCCTCCAGCACCATGGCCAGCAACTGGGTATTTCCGCTTAAATATTCGAATTCCTTTCCTGGCTCTTTAATGATCTTCATGTCATTCATGAGACTATTGATATCAGAACCGTAATATGCTTGTGCCGTGGGCGAAAATGGGGTTGAATAGCTTTCCTGCCAGTCGAGGCCGGAGCTCATGGTTAGCAGGTGCCGTATGGTCAGCTGCTTTTCCAGGCCTTCGTTGTAGGAGGGAATATATTCACCCACCGGCTGATCAAGACTCTGAATCTTGCCCTCATCAAGAGCGATCCCTACCAGAAGGGAAACAATGGCTTTTCCTGCACTGAAGGAATTGGAATACGAGCTGTCGCTATAGCCATCCCAGTATTCCTCATAAAGTATTTTCTGATCCTGGATGACCAGGGCCGCAATGGGATTTAATCCTAACAGTCGGTTTCGCCTTTCCTGGTCATTGGGTACATAGGTATTATAGTCCTCATGCAATTCCCATGGCTGGTATTCACCTGCTTCTATTACCCTATTATGAAATATCTTATAATCATCAATCGAAGGGCCCCAATAACGTACCGCCAGCTGCACATAGGAAGGCATGGCAATATAGGTTATTACCAGAAGGCCTAGGATGATCAGGATTACTTTTAATGCTTTTTTCATTGAATTGTGTTTCTGGGAAATTGAATTTGTAAAGATAAAATATCCTGTTAAATGATCATTTTACGATGACATGCCACTGACTCAGGAGGAGCGATATTATATTTTTACCAATTTTTTTATTTAAGAGATAAGGGTCTTTAAGTTTTCGTGTGTATAATATAAAACAAATCACTTTAAGGCTTTTAATTAAAAATTCAATACACCCGGATAATTGACCATTGTCCGGGCTTTTCCTTTTTATATACCCGCATAACTTATTAATTTGATTATTTTTATCTATTATGGGGTACAGAAAAATCCAGATAAAACTTCCGACCAATTACACAGATGATGATATCAGAAAAACTATTGGAAAAAAGTTTGGGCTAAAGGATTGTTCTTTTGTGATCGATAAGAAAAGCCTCGATGCACGTAAGAAAGACAATATACATTGGCTGCTAAACATTGTTGTAACATCCCCACACTTAGGCGGTGATGAATACCCGGCCAGCGGATCGCTGGAAATACCATACCGAAAGCGAGATGAGAAAGTTGTGGTGGCAGGAAGCGGACCTGCCGGATTTTTTGCAGCCTATGTTTTACAAAAGGGCGGCTTTGATGTTACCATCATTGAGAGGGGCTCCGAAGTCGACAAGCGTAGCGATGCAATAGGAATGCTTGACAAACAGGGAATTTTTTCATCCCACAATAATTATGCATTTGGTGAAGGGGGAGCGGGCACTTTTTCCGACGGTAAGCTTACTTCGCGCAGCAAGCATATTTCTACTGAACGACAGTTCTTTATGAAAGAATATGTTGATGCCGGGGCTCCGGAAGAGATATTGTACATGTCATATCCCCATGTGGGCACCGACAAACTGAAAATTGTCGTACCCAATCTAAGAAAAAAATTCATTTCTCTTGGTGGGCAGATATTATTCAATACCGTACTTGAGGATATTAATATAAAAGATGGACATGTTAAGTCGGTGCGTTGCAGCACTGATGAATTGGAAGCTGATCATGTAATGATAGCTATCGGCCATTCTGCCTACGATACTTATCGCATGCTGATTGGCAGGGGTGTACATTTTAATACAAAGAATTTTGCCATCGGCCACCGCATCGAGCATGAGCAGAAGCTGATCAACCTGGCACAATGGGGAAGGGAAAGCCTTCCGGGTGTGAAGGCAGCCGAATACCGTCTTGCAACCAAGCTTGAAGACGGTAGGGGAGTCTACACTTTCTGTATGTGTCCGGGAGGTTATGTTGTGCCCTCAGCAGCCTTTGATGAAAGGAGTGTGGTGAATGGCATGAGCTATTACCAGCGCAATGGAAATTTCGCGAATGCAGGCATTGTAGCAGGAGTGCATCCCGATATGCTAACAGGACGTACCTGCTCAGCCATCGAGATTTTGGATTGGATGGATCAGCTGGAAGAAAAGTTCTATACATTTTCGGGAGGCTTGGCAGTCCCCGCAACAAGGGTATCAGATTACCTGAAACAGAAGGCATCATCTGGCATCTTGCATGGCAGCTATTCGCGGGGCCTGATCCCGGCAAAGCTTTCTGACATGGTACCTGGTTTTGTCAGTACAGCCATAATTCAGGGCTTGAAGAATTTCTCCACCAGGGTCAAAGGATTTGACAAAGGGACATTGATGGGACTTGAAAGTAAAACCTCATCACCGCTTCAAGTGGCCAGGGAGTCCGACGGCAGATGTACGGGATTCGACAACCTTTATTGCATTGGTGAAGGAAGTGGCTTTGCCGGTGGCATCGTTTCCAGCGCTGCCGACGGAATCCGTTGTGCAATGGGGCTGTTAACAGGATGAATAGAGAATAACGAACAAGGAATAAGAATAAGAATGATGAAGTACTTCTAAAGTCGTTACATCTTTCAATCTTCTAAATCGCGCAATCTTCTTGAATTAGCTCAGCTGAGAGGTCTTATCCGGATTTCCTAAATAATCATTAAATACTAGTTATTCAATCAGCAAATTTGTAGATTTGTGCTTCACGAATAAAAAAACCAATATTTCTCTTTGATTATGAAAAAAATTAGTCTGGTCGCAATGATCATCATGGTATTTGCTATTTGTTCAAATGCCCAGTTCCATGTCCCAAGCACAAAGGATGTTGTTGATATTAAAAACAAAACCCTAATCGTTCAGCTCATTGATGGTGATGCGAAATTTGAAAAGAAATTATCTAAAGTTGAATTGGCTCAGTATCATGACTACATTAATACCAGGAATAATATTATCAAAAGCTGCTTTGAAGAGTATTGGACATTAAATGAAAAGCTTGAGTTTTTATCCCCCAAGGAGGTGGAATCTAAGATAAGACAAGGCAGTGATAGATATGTTATTTATTATGAGGAATGGGGAGTAAATGAAATGCGTAGTGCTAATGTAATACGTAAGTTTGAGGGATATAAGCTTCAGATGAAGAAAGCTGACAAGAAAAAGCCATTCTTCGAGATTACCATGCCGAGTGAAATATTAAATGAAGCGGATTACAAGTTTATCCTTCACCAGTTTGAGAAATTTATCATGGCTGGTATTGAAGGCAAAAAAAGAAAAGACAAATCACTATACGATAAGGAAAAGAGCCTGAAGATTATTGAAGATAAAACCCTGGTAGTAGAAAAAGATTGGTTGGAGATCTCCGAAGCTGAAGCACAAGAGATATATGGCAAAGAGCTTATTATCACAGACAACCAGGAGATCGATCGGATAATCTTAGATGGGGATGAGGAAAAGCTTTACCTCACCAATCTCTGGTCCTATAGTAAAAACACATTTATGATAGCCGTCGTTGAAGCCTCAACTCAAGACATTGTGAACCTGTATTCTGTTGGTGGCGTTCAGTTTGATGTTTTAGTACCTACCGACTTCATAATAGGGATAGGGGAGAGTTCAGGGACAGGCCTTGAAAGATCAGCAGTAAGCCTTATTAGCTTCAGGACAAAGTTTGGTTTAGGGAAGAAGGATTTTAAATATATCACTTCGAAAACCGCAGTGAAAATGAATTATTAATTTCCGGATTCGATTCGCTGCGCTCATTTTCCAGTATTCTGGTACTCTCGTATTCCCAATAAGACTGGATTAGCTCCGCTTCGCTACGCTGATCCAAGAGGGGGGGTGTCAATACAAAAAGCCTGATTCGCTGCGCTCATTTTCCCGTATTCTGGTACTCTCGTATTCCCAATAAGACTGGATTAGCTCCGCTTCGCTACGCTGATCCAAGAGGGGGGGTGTCAATACAAAAAGCCTGATTCGCTGCGCTCATTTTCCCGTATTCTGGTACTCTCGTATTCCCAATAAGACTGGATTAGCTCCGCTTCGCTACGCTGATCCAAGAGGGGGGGTGTCAATACAAAAAGCCTGATTCGCTGCGCTCATTACGGTCTTTTCTTTTTATATGCTCAGCCTCAAGCAAGCTTGGGCTTCGCCTAAAAAAGAAAAGCCCGACACTCTGTGTCAGGCTTATTGTGTTGTGGGAGTTACTGGATTCGAACCAGTGACCCCCTGCTTGTAAGGCAGGTGCTCTGAACCAACTGAGCTAAACTCCCGATAAGAACTATCCCCTCAAAAGGGACGGCAAAAGTAATATGTTTTTTTGGATTCTCAAAATATATTAATTTATAATTACTTGATACTGGATGTAGGATACTAGAACCTGGATGAGGAAAATTTAAGCCCCATCTCCTTCAGGAGAGGGGGTTTGGGGGTGAGGTGGATTTTGTGAATGGTGCCAGCTGCAGGGAAGTGTTATTGAATGATGATATCCTATTGATTAGGTATTAATAACGATTGGAATAGATTAGTTGTGAATTTTGAGATTCGAATTTCTTCATTACCAATCATCACTAATTATTAGGATTTAATCACTATTCATTCAAAAGACCTCACGCCCCGCACCTCAAACCTCGGACCCTTCATTATACATCGGACTCATATTAAACCTATCCGGATGCCGTGCAGCCTTGTCGCGATAAAAGTTCTGTATCACAGCCAGGTCCTTCTCAAAATCACCTGTAGGATGGAGCACAAGGCCCAGGCCAACCTCCCGCTTGCGGTAGTCAAGATAAACACATCCTATCGGGACCTCAGCCGCCATGGCGATGGCATAAAAGCCACGACGCCACTTCTTAACCAGCTTGCGTGTCCCCTCAGGGGTCACCATCAGGTAAAAGGAGTCGTTTTTATCAAATAAGTCGGAGACCACATCAATGATATTGTTATTCTTTTTGCGGTCGACAGGGATGCCACCAGCCTGCTTGACAAGCCAGCCCAAGGGCCACTTAAAAGCTTCCTTCTTGATCAGGAAACGGGTTTTCATACCCAGTATGGTAGCTCCAAACCTGCCGTAGACAAAATCAAAATTGCTGGTATGGGGTGCCGCCAGCAAAACACACTTTTTAAGCTCCTCCGGAGGTCCTGTGGTAATCTTCCAGCCACTGATCCAGAAATATAATTTGGCAAATAGTCGTAACATAATTTGATTGCTGCAAACAAAGATACTTTTTATTTAAACATTGGATGGATCGCTGATCCCAAATTTCAAATTCTAAATCCTAAGCCCTAAGCCCTAAACAAATTCTAAATTATAATGCCCAAAATCAAAAAGATTTGGGATTTTAAATTTTGAGCATTTCCTATTGTTTCGGGTTTAGTATTTAGAGCTTAGGGTTTGATCACCCTCACAATACTTTACAAATGTCTTGATTTTCACTATATTTGTAATACCAATAAAGAACTCACCTAAATCAATCCATCATGAAAAAGTTAATTCTTCTTGTCATCGTTACCCTGTTGTTTAACCCTGCTTTTACCCAGGATTTTAATTATGATCCGGTGGCACCCGTCCCCATGGACCCCGCCGTGATATACGGCACTCTCGATAATGGCCTGACCTACTACATCCGTGAAAATGCCAAACCTGAAGACCGTGCAGAGTTTTACCTGGTGCTGAATGCCGGGGCTATGCAGGAAGACGCTTCGCAAAACGGGCTCGCCCACTTTTGTGAGCATATGTGCTTTAATGGAACAGAAAACTTCGAGAAGCACGATATAATTCATTACCTGCAGTCGATAGGCATGAAGTTTGGCCCGGAGATAAATGCCTTTACCAGCCATGATAATACCACCTACATGCTGCAGAAGGTGCCGACTGATAAACAAACTAACGTTGACACTGCCTTACTGATCCTTTACGACTGGGCCACCAATGTGTCCTTTGAAGATGAGGAGATAGACAATGAAAGGGGCGTTATACACGAAGAATGGCGAACAAGAAGAGGTGCCATGTATCGCCTGATGAACAAATCTCAGAAAGTTCTCTTTACAGGTTCAAAATATGCGGTCCATGATGTGATTGGCGACATAGAGATACTCGATAACTTCGAGTATGATGAAATAAAAAGATTTTATAATGACTGGTACAGGCCTGACCTGCAAGCGATCATAGCCGTTGGTGATTTTGATGCCACTGAAATGGAGAAGCATATCACGGAACTCTTTTCACAGATCCCTGCACGTGAGGATGAACGGGAGAGGGAGATCTATCCTGTTCCTGACCATGATGAGACACTGGTTTCCATTGAAACCGATCCTGAAGCCATGTATAATATGATACAGGTGTACTGGAAGCATGATCCCGACCCGGAAAGGAACATGAACTACTTAAGGGATGGCGTGGTGCAAAGCCTGTATGGCAGCATGCTGAACAACCGTATGCAAGAACTAACGCTGCAAGACAACCCACCTTTCATTGTTGCAATATCAATGTTCCAGAGCCTGGTCCGCAGCAAAGATGCTTATGTAGCATTTGCGATCACATCGAATGAAAATATTAAAGCAGGGCTGGAGAGCGTGCTAATTGAAAACGAACGTGTAAAACTACATGGGTTCACAGCCACAGAACTGGAAAGGGCCAAAGCCGACTACGTGAGTGGACTGGAAAAGCAGTATAAAGAAAAGGACAAGCAAGAATCTGACAATTATGTGTGGGCCTATTCAG
>Ga0209475_10001936_pt1 | contig 22988 bp, 24 predicted proteins | sample tdDd471_FD_187128 | JGI IMG/M metagenome (GOLD analysis project Ga0209475, IMG submission 187128) | Marine sediment microbial communities from the Atlantic coast under amendment with organic carbon and nitrate - tdDd47.1 (SPAdes)... | ecosystem: Environmental > Aquatic > Marine > Coastal >... | reverse complement strand
GGATTTTCTGGAACATTTGGGCTTCACCCGTAGGGTGACTACGAATAAAGCCCAAATAACCCATAAAATCCTTAATCTCAAGCGCTTCAGTGAACCTCGCTACGAAGTCAACTGAGTTTTTTAGGTTAAAACAAAAATCACTTAAATAAAATTGCTTTGGTAAATTTGCCCTTATTCATTTACTGCTATATGCTAAAAACACTCTTATAAGTAAACCTTAACGTTCTGTTTTTGTGCTACTTATCCACTGTCAAGAAAAACTACAATATCTGACTATATTAACTATTCATTATATAACTTCGTTGTCAACAATTTATTATTCTTAGAATGTTAAGTCATTGTAATTTAATTATTTTAAATTTTATTTTTTGAATTGTACATATTGTAACCAATTTGTAATAAAACAAATAATAATGCCATTATCAGAGTGGATATTAGACTTATGCACAGAGTTATCCACAGATATTGTGGATAGAAATATAATCCTAAATTTTTTAAAATTTGTCTCTGGGTTTGGACTTTGAATATTTAAACGCTTGAACCTAAATTAATCAGTTAAACCTACTGCGACTGCCTAGCCGGCCGCACCTAAAGCACTAAATCTTAAGAATTTTCTGGAACATTTAGACGGGGTCGCCTAGACTTCACCCGTAGGGTGGCTACGAATAAAACCTAGCCGGCCGCACCAAAATAACCCATAAAATTCTTAATCTTCAGCACTTTATTCAGTCTCGCTACGGCCCAACTGATTAATTTAGGTTGAATAAATAAGATTTGCACCCATCACTTAAGCACCAATTAAAAAAGAGATATTCTATGAAAATAGCAATTATTAGTGGTAGTCATCGAAAAAATTCACAAAGTTTTAAAGTCGCTAAACATATACAGCAAACGCTTGAAGCTGATATTTGTGAGCAAACCTGGTTATTTAGCTTGGAAGCAAATCCGTTACCTTTATGGGATGAAGGCGTTTGGAATGGTGAGCAAGAATGGGTAGATATTTTAACGCCGATACGGGAACAATTAGTGAGTTGTGATGCTCTGGTGATTATTTCCCCAGAATGGCATGGTCAGGTACCTGCCGGATTAAAGAACTTTTTTTTATTATTTGGAAAAAATGAATTAGGCCATAAGCCCGCCTTGATTGTTTCTGTTTCAGCCGGAGCAGGAGGTGCTTATCCCGTGGCTGAATTACGTATGAGTAGTTATAAAAATAACCGTATATGTTATATCCCAGAACACGTCATAATCCGTAATGTAGAAACGATTTTAAATAATGAGGAGGGCGAAAATGATGAACGTTCTGACGCATATATTCGGGAACGTTTAGAATGGTCTTTAACTCTATTAAAAGAATACGCAGTGGCATTGAAACCTTTGCGTGAAAGCGGCATTGTTGACAACAAAAAATTTGGAAACGGTATGTGATACCTGTATTTTGTTACTCAATTTTTTCATAATAATTTATGTCATCTGTCATCATTTTCTTTATTTCTTTTAACTCGATTTCTTGCCAATAGCTATCATTGGTGCGTTTGGGAGAGGTATTTGCTGAATGAATAATTCCGATATAATGTTGGGTGTGAAAGTGTGGCACAATTTTTTTGGCTAGTTTGGTCCATAAAAATTCGGAATCCTCTCCGATGCTAATCTCAGAAAACTTATTTTTTTGCCAAAATTTTTTAAAATAACACAATGAGCCACCGAGTAACCATTCTTTTTCATATTGAGGATATCTATACTTCCAGGCTTGTTGGGTATCAGGTTTATAGTAGTAGGCTTCCCGTATTCCTGTTACATCTGCTTGTGACTTAATTAGGGCCAAAACCTGTAAATCAATCCAATTTTCAGCCATCCAATCATCATCATCCCAATGGATAATAATTTCACCCTCTGCAATGCTATTGGCTAAATTGCGTTTATAACCAATCGTCTGCTGTTTGTTGAGTCGAAGGTATTTAATATTAGAAACATTGGGAGGAGTGAAACAGTTTGTATCGTCATCAGTATCATCGATGATAATGAGTTCCTTATTTTTATAAGTTTGTCTTAAAAAATATTTAATCGCCTGAATAACAAAGTGATTACGATTTTTGGTTGGCATAATACAAGAAACTCGAGGTGAATAGCTAAGTGTATCTTCCGAAAGATTTTCTAGCTCTCTCACAATTTCAGGTGGATTTATGTTTTTATGGCAATATTGGGAATAATAATGAATGTCTTGATTAAGTAATTGATTGATATCGATTTTCCCCCAGCCATTAGGATCCTCAAAAACGCCGCTTTCAAAACACCAGCTATTATTATTATGTCTTATGTAGGTATATAAATTTCGACCGTTTATTTTCGCTAATCGTGCCCCTTTATCAATTAGTGCTTTTAAAAATATGGCATCTTCCCTTAAAGAAATATCTAAAAACTGGGTATTTCCTATCCATTCAGTCTTATACATTAAAGTACCGCCATGTACTCCCTCAACAAATATGCTCTGGTATAATTGGGGAGTTATTTGCCAAGCCTTCCAATCAAATGGATTAAAAAAAAGAGTATTGTATAAGGCACTAATATCAGCGTGACCTTCCAGCAATGGTTTGACTTGTTCGAATAACCTTTTGGATGAATGCCAATCATCGTCATCCCAATGGGCTATAATCTCACCTCTAGAATGTTTTAGGGCAATATTACGTTTGTGCCCAATACTACTATTAATTGCTGTCTTAAATAGATATACATTGCTTAATTGATATATATTTTCCGGCAAGTCAGTGGCTTGATCATAAATAATAATTAGTTCCTTATTGGGGTAGGTTTGCCGATTGAAATATTTTATCGACTGTTTAACGAAATGTGCTCTTCCGCGGGTTGGCATAATGCATGATATCAATGGTAATGTTTTCTTGGTTTTTAATGGTGATTTGTTGTGGGCTGTTGTTTCTGATAAAGGATTATTGGAATGTATATCGTGAAATAATTGGATATTTTTCGAAAATGATTTATCCCTGGCTAAATTGTTTGCTAGGTAACTTTTATGGGCATAGGCACTTTTAACCCATAAACAAGAAAAACCAGCGATATTTGAACGTATTTGATAGTCAATTTCCCAGCAATAGCCATCTTTAAAATTTTCATCAGCATACCCAGTTGTTTTTATAACCTGTGCTGATAGCATCAAACAGCTTTCTTGCAGAGCTTGCATCGGTGCCATTTTATTTTTATATTGATGAGCTATGTTTTGTGAGCGTTGTTTGATATTAATCGTTTCAGGAGTTGAATCATTGAATAAGCTTTGTTGATTCCAACCATTATTCGATGAGGGACCCACAATTCCGACTTTACTGCTAATTTGAGTTGGCTCATTGTCAAGCAATGCAGTCATCAATAACTTAATACATTCCGGTGCTAAAAAAATACCGCAATCTAAAAATAGAAAATAATCGGCATTTACTTTGATAAAGTTATTGAAATAAAATGTTCTGCCGCTTTGTTTTGGAGATAATTTGATCACATCATAGCTTAACTGTGAAATAAATTTCTGTAATTGAAGATTCTGATTATCGCAAAGTGTTATGATTTCAAGTCTGGGAGAGAAAGTTGTCGAGATATTCGTCGACAAATAGTACAAAGTATCAATTAACTGCTGGATACTGGCATTATTATCTATATATATACCGATCGCTATTTTCTGATTTTGCATTCCTTAAACCTTAAAAATGTAATGGTAAGACTAAGTCCATATTTAATGTTTCTTCTACAGATTAAGGCTGTATAAAATAATATTTATGTTATGAACTTTGTCAATATTTTGAGTTTTTATCTTTTATTGGGGGGCAAAGTATTTTTGATTGAATATTGATATCTTATTTTAAGCGGGTTTTATGTGGTCGATATACATAGTGTCTCCCTGTACATCTACTTTAACGTAGTACTTTCTATCGTTGGGTACATTGACCTGATAGGTTCCACTCGTATTGACATTAAAGTTGAGGTATTTAATATTGAAATTTTCATTATCTTCACTAATGCCGTATTTGATAATATCTTGTCTTGCATCTGCTGTTATTTTTACTGTCATCAGAACTCTCCTTATTTTAAAGAATAATTAAAGCCGCAATATACCCAAATCACCTGAAAAGGCATGATTCAGGTGATTTGGGTATAAACTATTATTTGCTTTATAAACATTGCTATTCATGGTTTGTCACTTTAGCTGGGGTACTGAAATAAAGGTCAGTGATTTAGAACCTGATCCTGGTTGTCCGCCTTTTAGAAAAATTTTTATCGAACTTTGCTTATCAATGTTGATTTTTTTTAAGCTGATATTTAAATTGGTCAGGTGAATTATTGCTCCTTGTTGTACCCTTAAATCTGCACAAATATAAAAATTATCAGAAAGATTAAATCTTAATATGTTACTTTCAATAAATAATCCACTGGCTATTACGCGATTATTTTTAAGGAGGTTGACACCAATAATTTTATTGTTAACTTTCTTATAAAAGTTAACTTGAGATGATTGAGCTGAACTAAAGTTAATGCCTATCTCATAATATTGGGATAATTGATAACTTTGTTTTTCCAAAGCTACTATCGGACTATAATTTCCATGTCGGTCAAAAAACTGGTAGGAATACCCCCAATCAATGCGAAAAGGATGGTTCCATAGATGACCACAGTTTTTTATCACTTTCCATGCATACAATTTTTCTGTATTGTTTTCCTGCGTTTTTTGAAACAAGGTTATTTCTGGTTTGATATAAGTTTGAGATAAATTGCAAAAATTAACTTCGGTATACATAGCTAAATCCATCAATCACCTATAGTTATTCAGGAACGGCTAGAGCAAAACCCATGATATAACCTAATTCTTGTCTTCGTGCATGTTCCAGTCCAAAACTTAGTCGGATTCGAAGGGATAAATCCAAATTATTATGTTCTAATGCCACCCATCCCTGTATGGTAAAGTCTGGATTGGGTTGAGGAGGAGAACTGGGCGGAGAGGTATTTTCCGTCGGTGTGGGAATATTAAACTGCCCATTTGCTGCAGTTAATTCAGGGATAGTACTTTCACAGCCCGATAAATTTAAGGTGTAGTCGGTAAAGGTAACTTTTACTGATACTAAAACTCCATTTTCATAGGTTGGTAAGCCGGTGATTTTGATACCATTGAATGGGGGCTGTTTTGAGGGCACTTTTTTCCAGTCTCCCGAGTACCACTGTTCGGTTTTTATTTCAGTAGGCATTGAGTTGATTCCTGTCTAATTGTTAATTAAAGTTCACTTTTTCTGAAAATTATGAGATTTAAAAATATATAAAATCTACTGCTAATGCAGTTTGTTCTGCATTTATGGAAGAGGGCAGAATAACGCCACGATTTGATCAGGGGGGGATGCTCAAATCCTAACATTATTCTGCACACTCTAACTAAATGGCTACTTATCGGGTAAAAGTAGCATTCGTACCAGCTAAAGCAGTACAGGTTCGAGCAACTATTTGAGATCTATCCTCTAGTCCTACTTGATAATCATCTCCCAATGCAATTAAATTAGCGGGATCGAGACTGGTTACATGAAGATCCTGAGCACCGATAGGATCAATGGTTTGTCCAGTTGCTAGTGGATTACCTGCTGCATTTAAAATTAAAACATCCATTTATTTATCCTTATAAAGGTATTTAATCCGAGTGATATATTGGAAATTCTAAGCAATTATTTATTGATATTTTCCAAAACAAAATTAAACGGTGTTGACGTAGTACCTGGACCTCCACCGGTCATTACCAGATCGGCACTTTGAATTCCAAAAAGGTTTATTTCGGTATTAATTTGTTGAATAATTGCAGAATCCATTACTTGACCTTCTTCTATTTGAGAGACAACACCAATATAAATACGAGGGTGAAATTGAAAAACTGCTTTCTGACCTGGTGCCATACTTGTTTTTGCTGCGATTAATTTTCCATCTCGATAAATATTGGCATTGATTGCACCTAATGTTAGATTGTTTCTAACTTCGACTTCTTGCTGAGATACTGCCGGGGTCTTAGACAGTTGTAATACATCACCGGAGGTATCTTTAACCATTTCGTAGGCTTGGCCATCATAAGCAGTAAGTTTTGGCGTATAGTTACCATAGGAATCACTGGCACATACTTCAAAATTTAAAGGATAGGTGAAAGGGTGATTGTCATTTCGGCCACAGTTTTGAATTACACGCCAAGCAACTGCAATTTCATCGAAATCTTCAGCAACATTTTTTTGAAAGATAACGATTTCACTATTGTTGACATCGTTTGAGCGATTGATAAAATTTAGTTTTATATTTTCTTGAGTCATTTTTTATTCCTTTGTTGATTAAATTGGTATCTATTTTAGTCAAGCCAAAAATGTTTTTTTGCTGACATGCGTATAGAATACTTGCTTGATTATTTTTTAACCTTTGGTTACGTCATTGCTGATTTTGATTAATGCATTTTTACGGAATTGTTGTGGAGATATTTTGAAAAGTTGGCGATATGATGTGGAAAAGTTGGCTGGGTCGTTATACCCTACCTCAAAACTTATTTGTTGAATGGTCTTATTAGTTGTTCTAAGTAGAATTTCAGCTTGTTTCATACGTTGGATCCTCAACCAGGCAAATACACTAATACCGATTACTTTTTTAAAAGACTGAGAAAGCGTATTGCGATTAGTTGCCATCTTGCGGGACAACTGTTCAAGAGAGTAGGTCGTGGTTAGGTTTTCCAATAAATACTGACAGGTATCATTAACTAACTGAGTACATTTATCCGTTATGATTTCTGAATGATTTATTCGATGGTCAAAAGATTTGTGGTTAAAATTTAACGGATTTGGAGGTGAGGATAGTGGTGTTTGTGCAATACAAAGGTGAGTGGCCGATTTTATTCTGATCAGTAATTCCGCTGGTATAATCGGACTTGAGATATAGTCATGTGCACCGAGATTAAAAATTTGTTCTTTTAGGCTGTGAACGCAGTCGACTATTGCAATTATATAAATATTTTTTACGGTGGTTATTTCTTTTAAACGTTCAAAACCCTTACAACAATCTACTATTATTATTTCGGTATTTTTTTAATGCCTTCAGATTGATACTTTTTAAATATTGAATGTTATAACCAGTTTTTTCTAATAAACCCCTCATAGTGTGGAAGGATAAGGTATTTTCTTCAATAATTGAAATTTTACAGTTTAGGTTATTCATGGGTATTTTTCCTATTATATTTTGCGTAAAAAGAATCTGTAACCTGATAACAAAGTTTTCAGTTCACAGAGGGTTATTGGTTTATATAAATCTCTTAGATGCTTAATGGAGCTTATATTTAATACTTTGAGGCTGCTTTTTCTTTGGCTGCGTCGAAGATGGCAAGGGAATAGTTTGGCAAGAATTGTTGGTTGGAAGTAGTAACAGTTCTAGAAATTGTTTTTTAACAATATTATTTCGATATTTTGATGATATGAAATGCCGATAGTTGTTTATTTGAAGCCAATCTATCCATGTTTCATCAGTCATATATATTCCCTCATAAATGACTTGGTTAAATTATTATTATTATTTAATTGCGCCGAATAAAAACTCAAAATTAGAACACATTTAAGCTATCCAGTTTATTTTATATTTTAACAATTGAAGCATTTTATATTGATTGCTTAGTTTTAATTTAACACATAATAAGTAAGTTATTAAGTTATATTTGTGATATTTAAAGGTGAATTTTATAATTATTTGAATGCAATATTTTTTTGACTTCTCCAATAATTGATTTCAATAGGGGGGATTTAGTTTAAATAGATTAGGTTGGGGTTATGTACCCGCGATACTTGGAAATGCAAGGTTTCGTATTCATTCAAAATACGTCATTCCCGAAGTTTCCCAGCTTAGAACGTGCTGGGACAAGCCTTATCGGGAATCTATCGAGAGAAATGGATCCCCTATAAGAGACCTCGGGGATGACGTCAATTATTTTTTCATGCAAATTGAAGTAGATTGGGTATAGAGCATTTTTTTTAATTCAATGTTCCCTACTTTTTGAAAAAAAAACAATGAAGGCATAACAAAAAGGTGACCAAATTTGGGTGATTGAAAAAAGATCAATCGACCCAATTTATGGGCGAAGTTTTTCTATAGGACTAAAGCATAAACAGAGCACTTTTGTTGTTGCTTGGATTTAAACCCAATCGCTCAAAATACATGAACCTTTGTTGATATTTTGCTTTTTACTAAATTCGGGATATTTATCGACGAGATAATTAAAAATCTCCAGTTCAATACGGGTTCTAATAATCGCTTCTTGACGAATATCCTCTTCAAGATATACCTCCATAAATTTCTTTAGTATTTTTTCTGCCTTATTTGTGGGCGTAAATTCAACTATATTCATTTTTTCCATGTCCCCCTATAGTCGCTAGTAAATTGTTAGCTAAGACTTTTCTTGGATATCTGCATGGATAAAAAACCGTTTAGTGGGATCTGATTGCACTCCCTGTAAGGGATAACAGGTGATTAAACCCAATTGTGGTTTGTCACTATGTAATAATATCCCTTCTTTTTCTGTAGCAATTATGCGTTTATCACTGACTTTAAAAACAAATTGTTTGCCATTAGGCCGTTCAATATAAATAAGCGCATTGTTTTTTAATTTATCTAAATCTTGAAAATGTGTATCACGATGAGCGCTGATTAAACTATTTCCAACTCCTCCGGGATTAACACTGGCACTGATATGTCCCGGTGCAAAGGCTAGACTGCGGCCACTAGAACCGGATAATATGATCACATCCAAGCCAATACTGGGAATGACCATTTTGGCAATAGGATAAGTATCTGCCCATGGCCAAGGAGGGACTGGTTTTTGACTTACTCGACTTTCCTGCCAAGCAGCTTCTAATAAGTATTGAGCTAATTTGGCTTTTGCCGGAATATACAAAGCTCCGGCTAAAAAAACAATGCCAACCAAAAAGAAAAAACACATAAGTAGAGATAATTTTTTGAATGGTTTGCTCATGCCTGAACTCCGTGATTAACCTTAACTGTGGAGTAAACCCAGATAGCTAGTCCAAATCCAATAAAGATAAAACCAATGAGTTGCAGCCAGGGTGCAATCGTTGCTGTTTTAGGGTAACTTGCAAGAACATTGCCGGTCCAGCCATGAGGCATATTTTGTTTTATCTTGGTTGTTTTAGCTGGAATATTTGAGCTAGTGGCCGGTAAATGGGAAACGGCCACGAAGCTGGTAAATTTTGAAATAATATGATGTTTTATGGATAGCTCAATAATTTCTTGCTTCAAGGCTTTTTTTTTATCCGCGATTAAATTTGGAGAGGCCAAATTATTACTATGTCGATAATCATCCATTAAAGAGCTGATTTTACTTTTCGCCCATAACCTTGCGACGCCATGGTGACTATTATTTGCATCCCATTGCAATTGACTCTTCCATTGGGTCAAACCACTTTGACCTTCAAAAATTACTGTTTGTTGCTGATTCTGTTGAGTACTTTCTGCTGTAGAAACTTTAGCGGTTACCATTAAGGGATGTCCCATATAAAGATCACTGAGTTTTTTAGGATAAACCTCAATATTTTTGAAATTTTTAGGCCAAGTAATTTTTAACTTGGTCAATAATGGGCTTTCGAGTTTTTTAAATAATTCTTTCATTTTAGTTTCTACTTCGGAAATATTAGAAATATAGGTAAAAGTACCGCGACCAAATTCGGCGGCTTTGCGCATAAAATAACTATTTGGCGCCGTACCTATGCCAATGGTAAAGAGACGGGTTGGGCCTAATTGTTTTTCGATAATTGAAAACAATTGTTGTTCATTGGAAATACTGCCATCGGTAATAAATATAACCTGTCTCAGTTGTTTGCGTTGTCCTGGCGGTATTTGATTGGATGCACTTAGCGCAGTGCGCATGGCATTAGCCATTTCTGTGCCACCGTCAGCTTGTAAATTTTGAACATAATTAACGGCTTTAAAAATATTGTCGGGAGTGACTGGAACGGCGGTTGGGAATAAATATTCATAGCTATTATTAAATTGAATGAGATTAAAACTATCGTTGGGATGCATTTGGTTTAATAGATTGATAACGGCTTTTTTAGCCTGTTGAATAGAAAGACCGTGCATAGATCCTGAAGTATCCAGCACTAAAAGCATTTCTTTATTTAGACGTTGTTCTTGTTTAAATAATTGTGCAGGGGGCATTAACATCATATTGATATAGTGAGTATTGGTTTCACTATTATCAGTTTCAGAAAATAGTGCGGCGCGAGGATAATCTGATTGTTTCAAACGCCATTGCAAAACAAAATTTCGATCGGCAGGTACTTGTTCTTCAGTTAATGAAATACGGTATTTGCCAATCGTTTGGGGTGATTTTTCTGTGGTAGCCAGTTGTTCCACTAAGCCGGGCGTCATATGGATGGTGTGGCTTGGGCTACTAATATGCTCTAAGCCAAAGCCACTATCTAAGTTAATATTGATGCTTACCGGATTAACTTTTTTATTTATCGGTGCAATTGGGTTTAATAGCTGACTGGATTGTTCAATATGAGAATTGGATTGACCGGATAACGGTGAATTCTCTAAGGTGATTTTTTCTTCTAAAATTGACGTTGGTGGTTGATAACTCAGATCAAGCGGAGTATATCGAGGTCCGACTACAAGCGGAAAACGTAATTCAAAACCATTGCTTTGGTAGTTAATTGGCTGTTGGTAGTAGATGAGTATGGATACATCCGTATTGGGCTCAATATTCGCCACTTTTGTGGTAAAAATATTGGGACGTTGTTGAGTCATTAAAGCGGTATGTTTGCCTTGTGTTTTTGCTTTTTGGTAAATGACTTTGGCTTGTTGTTTTTCTTTAATTTGTCCTTCAATCACTTGCTCACCGATAATTAATTTAAAACGTTCTACCACGGCATTCTCAGGTAATGGGAATACATAAATGGCTTCGATTTTTTCGGTAGTGATATTTTTAAAGGTTTGTTTCAATTTGGTTTTATTAATTAAACCACTAATCGACATATCCACATGAGTATCCAGCAATGGTAGGGAAGCGAAATCACCTGTTTCATCTTGGGTTAATAAACTACCTTGGCCAACATCGTCTAGTTGTTTAAAATGAATAGGCTCATATGGCTGGGCTTGAACCGGAGTAACAAAAAGGATTAGCAAGGCTAAAACGGTAGATACCAGTAAACCGATAAAAATGGCCTGGCCTATAAGTAATAGAATTTCTCTGATTAGAGTAAATTGTTGTTTTGGCTCCTTCTTTAAAATGGGGGCTGAAATCTCATTGTCATCTTTATTTAAAATACTCATTTCCATTTTTGTTCTCCTAAATTGTTTTGATCCTAGAAACTGTCTTTTTCTAGGTTCATTAAACAAAACAAAAATGGTTATGCAGCGAACGAAATGTGATCAATTGTGATGAAAAATGACGAGGGTGTATTAAAATAGAAGTTTCAAATAAATGTAATGGATAGGAAAAGTGGCGAAACGCATAGTGCTTGTGGAAGATGAACCCGATTTACGCGACAACTATATGGCTATGTTAGAAGCTCAAGGTTATCAGGTAATATCTTATGCGAGTAAAAATCAGGCAGAACAAGCTTTTAAAGTTGAACTACCCGATTTAGTTTTATTGGATATCGGGTTAGAAGATGATATCGATGGTGGATTTGAATTGTGTCGGCAACTCCGCCAGCAATCGGCACAATTACCAATTATTTTTTTAACTGCTCGTGATAATGATATAGATACCATCTCAGCGCTGCGCTTAGGAGCTGACGACTATTTAACCAAAGATATTTCCCTACAACATTTAAGTGCCAGAATTTCTGCATTGTTTAGACGTGTTGATGCATTATTATCAGAACCGCTGGAAACAAATAACAAACCATCCCAAATACCCGATTTATCGCTAGACTTGGAACGCTTAGAAGTTTATTGGCAAACTCAAAAGCTGGATCTCACCATAACAGAAATCTGGATTTTAAATGCTTTGGTCGAGCATCCCGGTCACGTCAAAAGCCGTGAACAATTAATGCAAGCCGCCAATACTCTGGTTGATGACAATACCATAACGGCACAAATCCGGCGGATTCGAAATAAGTTTCAAGAATCAGATAAAAGCTTTGAATGTATCGAAAGCGTGTATGGTGCGGGGTATCGGTGGCAGTGCTAAAAATTGGTTTGGGCTTAAGAGGTAAGCTTTTAGTTGCTACCTTAACGTTATTATTGCTGCCCATCGCCAGTTATTTCTACCTAATCGAACTTGAAACTTATCTCAAAGATAATCAAGTTAATAGTCAATTAGAAAGTAGTCGTTTAATGGCCGGATTTTTTGATGAATCTGCCGAAATTACTCAATCCAACCAAGTTCATAATGGACAGCAGGCTATTTATGCTTACCCCTTAAAATCCCAACCCCGTATCGATGGTTATTCTGAGGACTGGAAAGGGATGTATTTGCAGCCACAACAATTTTATAGTCAGAATCAAAATGTGCCGAAACGGGAAAAATTTAATCTTTTAACTGGATTTAAAGACCAATACTTCTATTTTTTTTTATCCGTTAATGATTCAACCATTCGCTATAATTTACCGCTCTATAAGGGGCTATATGATCGCGTAAAACTGTCTTTATTAGATAAAGAGTCCAACCTCATTCAAGATTATTTTATTGAAACGGAAGCTCCGGGCTGGTTTAAAGCAAAAACGCCGATATTTGCCAATACTTTTTCGGCTTATGCCATAAAAGGGGAATGGCAAGAAAATAATAATGGTTATCAAATCGAATTTTCCGTACCAAAACGTTTAATTGGCTCTTATTTAGCGATAACGATTTATGACAATGGAATGCCTGTTTCCAGTGTTGATATGCAAATATCAAATCAAATTAAGCTCAATCCTCTGGTTAAAGAGTCACAATTTTTAAACCAACAATTAAAAAAACTTCAACAAAAGCTTATCGATCCTTATGCGCGATTGTATTTGATTAATCAGCGATCTGAAGTCATTGCCCGAGCTGGAGAATTTGATACCGATGCTCTTTTATATCGAAATCCCAATAGTATTATCACCCACCTAAATAATCTCTATCAGGTTTTAATTGGCCTTAATATCGAAAATCGACGTTATTATGGTCAACTATCTCGGTTAAACGGAAAAGAAATAGACCTCTCACTTGGCTATCATCAGACTCAGGCAAAATCAGCAGCGGCTTGGTTAGCCGGCAGCAATAGCCAAACATTGATCCTGTCTACGGCATCGCCCATTTACGCTCAAAATGGGAAGGTCTTGGGGGCTTTAGTACTGGAAAAAACCAATGCGGCAATCTTGGCATTACAAGATCAAACCTTTGAAAAAATTTTATTGATTAGTCTCATTATTTTTATTAGTACGGCGATTATTTTACTGGTTTATTCCGGACGTTTAGTCAATCGAATTCTAAAACTTCAAATGGCTGCTGAACAAGCACTAACCCAAGAAGGTAAACTCAACCCAAACTTTCCTTGTTCTCGTAGTTCAGACGAAATAGGGCATTTATCCCGTAGCTTTTCCACCTTAATGCAGCGTTTAAATCAATATACCAGTTATTTAGAGAGTTTAGCAGGAAAGCTTTCTCATGAACTACGTACGCCGCTGTCAGTGATTAAATCCTCTTTAGAAAATATGCAATTTCAGGGTGTGTCGGATAACAATCAAGTCTTTATGGAGCGGGCGCTTGATGGTAGTAAACGTTTGAGCCTAATTTTAACCCGTATGGGGGAAGCCAGTCGTTTAGAGCAGGCCATACAAAGTGATGAAAAACAAAAAATTGAAATGATTCAATTTATTCAATCCTATATGGATGGGATTAAAACAGCCAACCCCCATATAAAGTATCAACTATTACTACCATCGGAACCCGTGTTTTGTTGGATTTCTCCAGAATTAATTGCTCAACTATTGGATAAGCTAATTGAAAATGCTATTAGTTTTCATGAGCTTAATAGCAGCATAAAAATTGAACTTAAAAAAAATGATAACAATCAATTATTGATTGATGTATTTAATTGTGGTCCTTGGATTGATAGCAGTCGGTATGCATCAATTTTTGACTCTATGGTGTCACATAGAGAAGCGGAAAAAGCACCTGAAAAAAATAACAAGAACAAACAAGTTAATTTAGGTTTAGGTCTGCATATTGCACGTTTAATTAGTGAATACCATCAGGCTGAATTACACTTTTTTAATCGTCAAGCAAATAAAAATGTTTGGCCAAATAATGGAGTTTCGTTTGTTTTAAGTCTAAAAATAATAAAGTAAACTTATGAAAAAAAGGTGTATGCATTGTGGAAAATAATGACGTAGCACGACTCAAAATTAAAGTTGCCGAATTAGAACAAGAGAATCAAAGCTTACGCAAAATATCGGAACACTTAAGGCTGGCATTAGATGGAACGGGCTTGGGTTTATGGGATTGGAATATTAAAACCAATGAAGTCGTTTTTAATGATACTTTTGGTGAAATGCTGGGTTATGGAGCGGAAGAAATTAATCCGGATTATCAGGCCTGGTCGTCCCGCATTCATCCGGATGATGAAGAAGAAACCATTGAAGCATTAAATAAACATCTTGCCGGAGAAACTGACTTTTATGAGACTAAGCATCGTCTGAAAACCAAACAAGGTGGCTGGGAGTGGATTTTTGATCGCGGAATGGTGGTAGAACGTGATGCGCAAGGAATGCCTCTACGTGCTGCCGGGACTTGTCGAATTATCACTAAAGAAAAAGAATATGAATTGGCAATTGAATACCATAAAAATCATTTGGAGGAATTAGTTGCAAAACGAACCGAAGAATTAGCCATTTCAGAAAAACTTGCTAGAGATGCCAATCAGGCCAAATCAGAATTTCTAGCGAATGTGTCTCATGAATTACGCACACCAATGCATGGAATTCTCAGCTATTCCTCATTAGGGGAAAGTCGAATCGGTTGTGTTTCAAGTGAAAAAATAAAAAATTATTTTCAAAATATTCGAATCAGTGGGGAAAGGCTTTTAAATTTATTAAATGATTTATTGGATTTATCCAAGCTCGAATCAGGGAAGCTGGATCTGGATATAATGGAACATAATATCAATGAATTATTGCACGACTGTGTTGCAGAGTTAGCGGCTAAAATATCGGAACAAGGTCTAAAAGTGGAAATGTTAAATCCTTCTAAAACAATATTTGCGTATTTTGACCGAGGGAGAATTTTTCAGGTAATGATCAATATCTTGTCAAATGCAATTAAATATTCTCCAGTAAGAAGTACTATTTATATTAATTATTTTTTTCAGGATAATATGTTGCATGTTTCAATTACTGATCAGGGAATTGGTATTCCTGCCGATGAAATTGAAAGCATTTTTGATGAATTTGTCCAGAGTAAACACCAAAACACTAGATCTGGGATGGAGAGTACGGGGTTAGGGTTGGCAATTTGTAAAAAAATTATTCTCGCACATGAAGGTAAAATTTGGGTAGAGTCAAAACTGAATGAGGGAACCACCTTTAGCTTTAAAATACCCCAGTAAGGAAAATATGATCTCGACCTTAGCCATTGCCAATTATCGCTCGTTATTAAAATTAAATATGCCACTAGGCCGTTTAAATGTCATTACCGGAGCCAATGCCAGTGGTAAATCCAATCTCTATCGTTCTTTACACCTCCTGTCCCAAACGGCTCAGGGGGGAGTAATAAATGCTTTAGCCGGTGAAGGTGGTTTAAATTCCACTTTTTGGGCTGGGCCAGAAAAAATATCTCGCAATATGCGTAATGGTCAAGTTCCGGTGCAAGGGGGACCAAAACAACATCGAGTCAAATTACGCCTGGGATTTGCCGGGGATGAATTTGGTTATTCAATTTCTTTAGGCTTACCTCCACCTCCGCATGGTGGTTCCGCCTTTGCACTCGATCCTGAAATTAAACGCGAGTGTATTTGGGCAGGACCTGTCTACCGGCCAGCTAGTTTATTAGTGGATCGTAATGGCCCAGTGGTCAAGATTCGACAAGGCAGAAAATGGGATGTAATTGAACAACATATGAATGCCTTTGACAGTATTTTTAGTCGTTTGGCCGATCCCCGCAATACTCCAGAAGTGCTTTTATTAAGAGAAACCATACGTTCCTGGCGTTTTTATGATCATTTTCGAACCGATAAGGAAGCGGCGGCAAGATTACCTCAATTAGGAACTCGTACGCCCGTATTACATCATGATGGTCGCGATTTAGCGGCGGCGCTGCAAACCATTCGTGAAATTGGGGATTCCCAAGCCTTGGATGAAGCCATTAATGATGCCTTTCCCGGAGCTGAATTAACGATTAATATTCAAGCAGATGGTCGGTTTTCTTTAGAATTTCATCAACATGGTTTATTACGTCCACTGACCGGAAGTGAACTTTCTGACGGTACATTACGCTATTTATTATGGGTAGCTGCCTTATTAACCCCTAGACCACCACCACTAATGGTTTTAAATGAACCGGAAACCAGCTTACACCCCGATTTACTACCCGCATTAGCCAGGTTGATTATTAAAGCATCTGAGCAAACCCAAGTGTGGGTGGTCTCTCATGCGCCACGACTTATTGCAGCCCTAAACCAGAGTCCGGATTGTTATGCGACCGAATTAGAAAAAATCTTAGGGCAAACCGAAATTATTGATCAAGGCATGTTTGACGAACCAGCCTGGCATTGGCCGGATAAAGCATGATAAAACTGGTACTGCTTCCGGGAATGGATGGCACCGGAATTTTATTTGAACCGTTTTTAAACTATTTACCTAATGATTATGTGGTTCAAATCATTTCCTATCCCAGCCACCAAAAACTCAGCTATCAACAATTGACCGACTATGTCATAGAACGATTACCACAGAAGGAAGATTACCTTTTATTGGCTGAATCATTTGCAGGTCCTATTGCTTATAATATTTCACTTACTCATCCAAAGCATTTAAAACAGATTATATTTGTGGCCAGCTTTATTCGACCACCCAATGGTTTTATTCGCTTAAGTCGATGGTTACCATTAGCAAAGCTTATTCCTAAAGCCATTCCAGATTTTATTTTTAGATTTTTATTGGGGAAGAATGCCGATAAGCCTTTATATAGACTGATTCAAAAATCGCTTGATAAGGTTTCAAATGAAGTACTTGAGTTTCGAATTAAAGAAATGAGAAATTTATCCCATGCCCAGGAATATATTAACTATCCCTGTAGTTATATTCAAGCCAATAATGATGTTTTAGTGAGTAAGGAAAATTCCCTATATATCAAAAAAAAATGTCAGGATTTTAAATTGTTTGAGTTGGAAGGGAGTCATTTTATCCTACAGGTAAATCCAATTGGTTGCGTAAACCTAGTAAAAAATATTATCGAAAGTTTAGATGGATTAACTGGGTTTAAATGATGAGTTGGAAAAGTTATAGAGTGAATATATTGAGGGATGAGAGAGGGGATTTGGGAATATGGCGCATTGTGCGTTATAAGATCTGATCATGTAGCATTTGAGGGTATATTTCGATTGGAGAATTTGGTAGGGTGTTGTTTGTTTGAAAAAAATATAACTATGTAGCAAGGTGCGTCACGAATTAACTAGAGCGCAAAAGCAGGGTATATACATTCTTTAAAAATATATTTTTTGGTTTTTTTCTTTAGTTTTTAGATGGTTGCTGGTTTTGCTATTGATGCTTGTTTTTAAATATGATACTTTTGGGAGCTAATAACTGTTGAACAAAACCGCTTCGCGGTAGCCTGGGACCGCGCTCTGGCTTTCAGAAAAGCTTCACCCCTGACAGTGTCAACTGATAGCCGGGGAAGCAACAAGGGGCTCTCCGCATTGCTAAATTAAGTTCCGCAATTATTTCCCCTGTTCGAATACTTTAATCACATTGGTCCATTGACTCGCTCCTTGTTGCTTCCCCGGCTCAAAACCTCCTACACTTTTCATCCGGTATTCCTGTTAACTGGCAGTATTTAAGTCCAAACTTAATTCTCCTTTCACTTCCTTTTCAAGGAGAATAGCAATGACTCCCTTACGTCAAAAGATGATTGATTTAATGACCTATCGCAATCTGTCTCCCCGAACGCATGAGAGCTATTTAGGCGCGGTTGAACGATTGACACGCTATTACCAACGCCCACCCGAGCAAATTAGCGTGGAAGATATTCAGCTTTGGTTGATGCACTTATCTTTAAAGCAGCACCTGGCTCCCGCTTCCATCAATGTGGCTGCCAATGGCATTAAATTTTTGTATCGCCAAGTCCTAGGACAAGACGACTTTTTACTGAAATTTAAGTTGCCCAAGCGCATTCAGAAAATCCCCGCACTGCTCACTCGCCAAGAAGTCCAGCAGATTATTGCTGCAAGCCAAAATCAAAAATATTATGCCATGTTAAGTCTGTGCTATGGGTGTGGATTGCGATTAGGGGAAGTGGTGGCGGTCAAGATTAGCCACTTAGATTCCGAACACCATCGTTTAAAAGTGGAACAAGGCAAGGGAAAAAAAGACAGGGTTGTTCCCTTGCCACCGCGAGTGTTAGCCATCCTGCGTCAGTATTGGCATTATTATCGGTCACAAAGCTATTTATTTTTTAGTAGCCGTAATGAGAAAAAAGCGGTCAGTGATACCAGCTTACAGAAAGCCTTTCACACGGCTAAAAAGAAAGCTGGGATTGATAAAGTGGGTGGTGTTCACAGCTTACGTCATGCCTATGCCACGCATCAATTGGATGCGGGGATGCCGATTCATCAATTGAAAGATATCTTAGGCCATACCGATATCCGAACCACGTTACGTTATTTGAATTGGTGTCCGCAAACCTCAGCAACGCATTTTGACTTGCTCGACGGTTGGGAGAAAACCAATTCGTGGTGTCAATCCGTCAGTTTGGAGCATGGATAATGGATGTTGAAGCAGCGTCAGTCATCAAACCAACGATGGCCCAAGTCATTGAACGCTTCTTACCTGCTTATCGGCAGCGTTATTCCCTAACACCTGAACAGGCCAGTGCTTGTCAAAGTATTTTACAGTGTCAAACTCAGGCGTTGGGTGGTTATTATCTAGCGTGTGACCATTGCCACTATGAACAAGCGCGATATTGCAGTTGTGGTAACCGCCATTGTCCGCAATGTAAGCAACGCGCCAGCGAGGCGTGGCAAGATAAGCAACAAGGCAACTTGTTATCCGTGCCGTATTATCACCTGGTGTTTACCCTGCCGCATGAATTCAATGGCTGGGCTCGGTTACATCCAGAGGTCATTTATCGACTGGTATTTCAAGCGGTTTGGCAAACCTTAAAGGGATTTTCTCAATCCCACAAAAGACTCCGTGGGCAATTAGGAATTACCACGGTCTTACATACCTGGGGGCAAAATTTAAGTCAGCATATTCATTTGCACTGTTTAGTTCCTGGCATTGTTTTATCCACCAATCATCAGCACATTGAATTAGCCAAAGGAGAATATCTCTATCCCATTAAAGCGCTAAAGAAACGTTATCGAGGCATACTGGTCAGTTTATGTCGTCAAGCCTATCAAAACGGCGACTTACCTCAAATAGAATCCGCCACGGCCGTTAAAATGGTATTAGACGAGGTCATGAAAAAGACTTGGGGTATTCATATCAAGCCTTATCTCAGTCGCCCAGAAACCATTGTGGATTATCTGTCTCGTTACACGTATCGAATTGCCATCAGCAATTCTCGTCTGGTTGCGATGGACAAGGAGCAAGTTCGCTTCCGTTATAAAGATTATGTCGATAATAATCAAACGAAAATTATGCCTTTGGATGGCGTCGAATTCCTGCGTCGCTTTTTACAGCATGTCTTACCCAAAGGGTTTATGCGAATTCGACATTATGGATTCTTAGCCAATGCGGTTCGACAAAAACGATTAAACATGCTTCGGCAATTATTGGAAATGTATGCTGACCGTAAACCTCAGACTAAGACGACAAAAGACAAACCAGCCAGGTTAGCCGATAGGAGTTGTCCCAAGTGCCATCAGGGGCGAATGACCTGGTTAAAACTGATCTTTCCAAAATCCCAAGAGAGACTACGATGTTGGTCTTAAACTGAAGTTAATATAATAACATACCATCCGGTTTTTAATTATCAGTAATAAAACTGAGGGTTCCCTCTTGCCTAAACCCCGGAAAAGGGGCAAAATGAGAACAAATCAGATGACGTTTCATCTGTAAAAATGATAAAAAAAGTCATTGCCAATGGCATCCGGGGGGAGTTCAGCGATGTTGCTGCTTAACAAAGTCAGCATCAGTCAAAACAAATTCCTATAAAGTGAAAACCGAGTCATGCGGTGATGTCCAACAGACATTTATACGCAATGCGATTGAGATTTGTGCGAAGTCGTTATTACTGTGCGGCGCATAACGTATAAATGCTAAGATGTTGGGCTACAAAATGAGGAACAAGTGGATAAATGGACGATAGTGCTATTCATGCGTGGTATGTAAGCAATCATCGCCTGTTGGAATTACTCGACATTTACTCTTTGCCGCCACAGATACTACAGGCTCTTCAGTCTCCTAACCCGGCACAGAGTAAATTTATACTGGCAAATCTGCTTGGCCCTCAACTGTTAAGCTACCTACGAAAAGAGAATATTCACCCTTTTCATCGTTTAGCAGCTCAGGGTTTGTTGCGACCTGGTATACCATTCACCTATCAAGGTCATTTTTATGGGAAAGGATTTGGAGCATCAAACAGAACTCCACACGTTTCTTTATCCGAAAATGTAAATGAGGTTGTCCCTGGCAAAAAGTTACTAATTGAGTTTTCAAAGAGTGGGCTGGTTACGGATACGTCGTACACGCGGATGAGTGGTTCAACAAATTTATTTGCATTTTGTTCGCTTACCGAAATTAATGAAAAAGAAATTAAAGCCGTACCTTATTTGGTTGGGGATTTAGTTGACAATAAGAATTCTGGGATTGCCCTGAAACTGGTTGATCATCTAAGGTTACCTGTACAAGAAATAGATCAGTTCGCAAATATTGATTTTAAATGGAATCCAACAGCGAAGCAGTTTAAAAAGCTTCGCGATGTGCCAGAACAAAAAGTCAAAGAATTATTCTGTAGTCTCTTATATGAGGCGGAAGTACCAAAGGACTGGGGTGGAGAGGAGTCTGATATTTATACAAGTAATCTCAGCGTGAATGGAGATAGATTTAACGCGGCCTTTCTATTAAAAGGTCCTGCTAAATTTCATGAAATGACATTAGCTGATTGCGGGAAAAACGGAGACCAAATTTATAGGCTATTCAATACTCCGGCAGAAGTATTTGTTTTGCAGCATTGCCACAAGGTAACGCCGGCTGTAAGTAAAACCATGGAAGCATTTGCCTTGTCGCAATACTCACGAGATTGTAAATACACCATAATTGATGGATATGATACTGCTAGAATATTGCGTGCACATGGCGCACTTTAAGCCCAACAGAGGGCTGCAACCGACCCCAAAAACGCTGCGCGTTTTCGGGTCGGCTGAGCCCAGGCGTTATACCTTTAAAATCCTTAAACCAATTTGACATACTACGTCAATGACGTATACTTTAAAGTATGATTTTTAAAGAAACCTCTGTTTTTACGAAACGACTAAATAGTCTAATGGATGACGAAAGTTACCAAGAACTTCAAAATTTATTAATTGATAATCCATGTGCTGGAAAAATAATTCAAGGTAGTGGAGGTATTCGTAAAATCCGCTGGGCTAGTAGTGGGCATGGTAAAAGAGGTGGAGCACGTATAATTTATTATTGGGCAACCAGTCAAAATCAAATATACATGCTACTAGCATATGCAAAGAACGAATCTAGTGATTTAACAAAAGATCAATTATCAACACTAAAAAAAGTAGTTGAATTAGAGTTTGGAAATGGATGATAAATTATTTAATGAACTATTAGCCAGCGTCCAAGAAGCTGGAAAAATAATGCGAGGTGATGAACAAGCATCACGTACCTTTAAATTTGATGAACCTGATGTTAAGAGCATTAGAGAACATATTGGTTTTTCTCAATCAAAATTTGCAAACTTAATTGGTGTGAGTATCAGGACTATCCAAAATTGGGAGCAAGGGCATCGTCATCCAACAGGTCCAGCTAAAGTTTTATTACGACTGGTTCAAACAGACCCTGAGTCAGTGTTTAAAAATTTACATATAAATAATGCATAACAAGTTGCCGGTACTGAACCTTCGGTCGTTACTCCCTACGGTCAGCACAGCAATGCGTTATGTCAAAAAAGATTTAACCCTCTCTATCAACAAAAATGGTTTTGAATTATCATTGACGAATGAAAACCTCACTCGAACATTTACCCGAAAATAAACAGCAGGAGTTACAACGTGCTGTCGATATTATTAAGGAAGAAATTGACCTTGATATGCTGCTCCTTTTCGGTAGCTACGCTCGGGGCAATTGGGTGGAGGACTTAGACTCCGAAACATTGCTATATCGTTATCAAAGTGATTTTGATCTTTTACTCATCACTGAAAATAGAAAGCAAGCCAATAAAGTTGAATCAAATAATCAGTTAAATCAGCGTCTGATAAAAACCATCCATCGAACACCAATCAGTCTTATCTCTGAAGATATCCAATTTGTTAATAGGCGTCTAAGAAAAAACAATAACTAAGACAGCCACCTAAAATTTCCCTGTAACCCAATAACTAAGACAGCCACCTAAAATTTCCCTGAAATTTTAGGAAATCAAAGCTTCAGATTTGATAATTCCAAAAAATCAGAAAAATTGTATGGTGCTTTAGAAAAATTAAGGGGATAGGGGGAAAAGAAGGGGTAATATTAATTTAAGGATATCAAAACAGTAAAATTGATATTGAACTGAATATCGTCGCTTTATGTTAATTTATCACTTTTAAATGGAAAGAATATTTTTTTCGGAAAATAAT
>Ga0209475_10001929_pt1 | contig 23064 bp, 13 predicted proteins | sample tdDd471_FD_187128 | JGI IMG/M metagenome (GOLD analysis project Ga0209475, IMG submission 187128) | Marine sediment microbial communities from the Atlantic coast under amendment with organic carbon and nitrate - tdDd47.1 (SPAdes)... | ecosystem: Environmental > Aquatic > Marine > Coastal >... | reverse complement strand
TCGTCATCTGTATCACCATCAGATTCATCACCATCGATGGCGTCGTCTTCAATCTCAGACTCAGTATCATCGCCATCAGATTCCATCTCTGATTCTATTTCATCACCATCTGTATTGACATCCTCGTTAGAGCCACAAGAAAATGCCAGCAGTGAAAGTAGTAAAAATATTAACAGAGTGAAAATTCCGTTAAGTTTCATGATAAAAATCCTTTGTATACAACCTTGAATTAATAATACAAACCGTGCCATTTAATTGATAGCCATCGTAGCCAAACTAGTATCAAAAAAAAGCAAAGTAAAGGAAAAAAGAGCAAAAAAAAATCCCCCGGAATACTACCGGAGGATTTGGGTTTGTGTAGTAATAAATTATAGTTGAGAAAGTTGGATGCCACCACAACCTACAGGACAATCAAGTGACATCAGAGTTCCAGCAGTGACTTTTGCGGTGCATTTATATAACCATGCAAATGTTACATCGTAATTTGCGGTGCTGGTTTCTTTAAATGTTGCAATGTCAGTAAAGCTGACCACAGAAGATTTTACATCGCCGTTACATCCATCTTTTGGAATGAATTCAAGGGTGTTACCAATCTGGAATGTAAGACAAGTTGGAGAGGCGAAGAATACGGTCCAGATACCTTCAACATTGGTGCATGTTCCTTCGTAAACCGGGAGACATTCGCCATCGTTGCATTGCCAGTCTTCAGGGCATTGGAAGTCAAACCAGCAAGCTTGTTCTTCTCCCGGTATACATTCGTTCCATGTGCCATTGCTTTCACAAACCAAGCCTTCTTCACAGTCTGCATCTACAAAACACTGGTCTCTTGAACGACAGGTTCCAAGGGCGCCAATCTCACCATCGCACCATTCATCATCTTCACAATTGTCATCGCTTGTGCAAGCACCGTTCCAGGCCAGTTTGCAAACTGTCCAGTTGCCGTCCATCTTACATTCCTGAATGGCAGAGCAGTCTGAGTCTTTGGTGCACTCGTTGGCATATTCACAATAATTTCTGGGGTCTGCATCTACGCAACGATATCCAATGGCGCAATCTGTGTGCAATACACAGGGGCTGGCTTCTACACACTCGTTGTACGTGCCGTTTGACTCGCATACATAGTTTTCTGCACAATCTTCGTTAGACTCGCATTCATTTCTGGATTTGCAGGTTCCATAGCTGCCGAAAACGCCATCGCAATATTCACTTGGGTCGCAATCATCGTCAGAGCTGCAAACTGAAGGTGTGCCAAATTTACATTCTTTCCAGTTATCCTGATTTTGACATGTTTGAAGGAAAGCACAATCTTCATCTGTTGAACATGTGCTTGCGTAAGCGCAAGTGGCAGGATTGGTATCCTGATTACACATGTAATTAAATGGACAGTCAGCATGACTGTTACATTCGCTGTTTTCCTGTTGACAAACGCGCCAGTTATCATCACCTTCAACACAGATCTCACCAGTTGAACAGTCGGAGTTAACGTTACATTCATTGGCAAACTCGCACAGACTTCTGCCACTGGAAATTACACAGCGGTAACCGTAGCCACAATCTGTATCTACCGTGCACTGGTTTGCTTCGACGCATTCATTATAGTAGTTGTTGGATACACATACTTCACCGCTTGGGCAGTCAGCATCGGAGGTGCATTCATTTTTGGATTTACATGTACCGATTCCGGCAATGGCTACATCGCAGTATTGATCCGGGGCACAGTCATCGTCAGAGTTGCATGTATCTGCAGTACCAAATTCGCAAACGCGCCAATTTTCTTTTATGTTACAATCCTGCATGAAACCACAGTCTGTAGAATCGCTGCATTCGCTGGCCCACTCACATGTGTGGGGGCTTTCATCTGTAAGGCAACGATAGCCGAATCCACAGTCGGTGTGTGTTTGACAATCATCAGCCAGTGCTACACAAACATTCCACTGTGCAAGACTTGTGCAGGTTTCATTTTCAAGACAATCTGCATCTGTTCTGCATTCATGTGCATACTCACAAATGTTTACAGGGTCAGCAACCTTGCAACGGTAACCATAGTCACAATCGGAATCGACTGTGCAGGCATCTTGTAATTTGCAAGTGCCATAATCTCCAACAGTAATTTCACAATATTCGCCTGCATCGCAATCATCGTCTGTTCTACATGCTGCATCGTCAAAACGGCATTCTTTCCAGTTTCCAACAGTTTCACATGTCCATAACGGATCGCAATCAGCATCTGTGCTACATTCGCTTGCAGAAACACAGGCAGTGGGAGATGTATCTGTGTCGCACCGGTATCCGAATTCGCAGTCTTCATCTTTGGCACATTCATCATCACCGGGAATACATATTTTCCACTGGACACCATCTGTGCATTTCATACCTGCATCACAGTCATCATTGGTTTCGCATTGATTTCGAGGTACACAACCGTCACCCTCTGCATCAGCTTCACAGCCAAATCCGAAGGGACATTCATTATCTGCAATACAGTGCCATTGTTCTTCAGCATCACCGTCGGTATCATCACCATCGGTCTCGTCGCCATCTGTTTCATCGCCGTCGGTGTCATCGCCATCGGTATTGTCACCGTCTTCCTGGCCATCAAGAATGCATCTTCCAGAAACGCATACAAAGCCATCAGCGCAGTTTTCACGATCTACCCAGACAGACTTATCTGTGCACATCTGAACAACTTCGTCTTCACCATCTTTGCAGCGTTTCTCACCGGTTTCACAAGTTTGCTGGTCACCATCAGGGAGATCGCCATCCATTTCAGAAGCTTCGCTATCGCCATCGGTGGAGTCTTCGACATCACCATCAGAAGGCCCAAACGAAACAGTACCTTCGGAACATTGGATAGAGAAGAACGCCATTGAACAAACCATGCAAAGAACAACAAACTTATTCACCCATTTCAACATCATTTTTTCCTCTGATTCAAAAAATAATTTCCCCGAATGCCAACTGCAATATCTCAAAGTAAGTGCGCAACACAATTTCTTACAACTGGCAGGACAATTCCAGACTATAAATTCTCAACTATAATCTCAGTTATGTCAATCTGTATGAATGTTACAGAGTGTCAAATAATAAAAAATGGTAGTATAAACAGGGGTGAAAGTGGTTGTTGTTTCTGTGAATAAGTGTGTACCAAATGGTAAACGTTTGTCGTTTTATATGCTTTCTTTCCTTGTTTTTTTAACAATTGGTATGAAAATACGAGTTGTTTTTGTAAGTTTAAATAAATGTCGAATTGCCGAAGATTGTTGTTTTTTTACTTCACATTATTTGTTGGGGTAATTTTTATAAAAAGAAGAAGAAAGTAAACTGTTAGTACGTCTCTGTTTTTTTTATGTATCGGCCCATTTTTTTTTGACAAGGAATCTGGATATGTTATAGTTCGTTGCCTGAAAATTGTCAATGATAGGCTAATATTAGCTTTTTTACTAATTATTTCAAACAGCTACCGGCTGAAGGAGAGATTCATGGCGAAGAAATTTGAGATGAGCCAGAAACGCGTCTTCGGTTTCGTAGGACATGCCGGATCTGGCAAAACGTCCATATGCGAAGCCATACTATACAACTCAAAAGCCATCGAGCGTATCGGTTCTGTTGATGCCGGGCAGTCCACAATGGATTTTGAGCCCGAAGAACATAAACGTCAGTATTCAGTGTCTTCATCATTCTACGATGTAGTGCACAATGATACCCAGCTTTTTATGGTGGACACACCGGGTAACTCAAACTTTGTTCCAGAAGCCACAATACTTATGCCGGCCTTGGGTGCAGTTATTTTCCCGGTAGACGCTGTTGATGGTGTCAAATATCAGACCGAGCTTCTCTCTGTTACCGCCAAAGAGCAGAACATTCCTCATATCGCCTTTATCAACCGTTTGGACAAAGAACATTGCAACTTCGATAAAGCTCTTGATTCTATCACCAACGGTTTCCCGATTGAACCTGTGGTTATGCAGATACCGATTGGTAAAGAAGATGACTTCACTGGTGTTGTCGATCTGCTTTCCAACAAAGCCTACACATATGATGGTAAAGGCAAAGCCAAAGCCGGCGATATTCCTGCCGACTTGGCTGATGAAGCTGAAGAACTTCGCGCCACAATGATCGAGCGTTTGGTCGAAGCCGATGATGACCTGATGGAGAAATATCTTGAAGGTGAAGAAATCAGCGACGAGGAACTTAATGCATGTTTGAAACTTGGTACATTAAGCGGTGCTTTTGTTCCAGTTCTCTGTGGTTCTGCTGTGAAGAATATTGGTATTGATCTTTTGCTGAACACAATCGTCTCTGCCTTCCCGAATCCGGCAGAAGAACGTCCCCGCACAGTAATCAATCCTGATACAAAAGAAGAGAGCGAACTGAAAATATCATTAGAAGGAAACTTCGCTGCTCAGGTTATCAAAACAATGTCTGATCCGTTTACCGGTAAAGTTTCAATTTTCCGCATATTCCGTGGAACTCTGAAATCAGACGATCAGTTCATAAATATCGCAAAGAGATCAAAAGAAAAACCGGGCAAGTTGTTCTTCCAGCGCGGTAAAGTTCAGGAAAGCATTGATATCGCCGAGGCCGGCGAGATTGTTGCTGTTGTTAAGCTTAAAGATATTGGTACTGGTGATACAATGGTATCCAGTGAAGCTGACGGCATTGCATTCCCCAAACTTCCGGTTATGTCACCAATGGTCAACCGTTCTGTCTTCCCGAAATCAAAAGGCGAAGAAGAAAAAATGTCTATCGCTATCCAGCGTATTCTGGAAGAAGATGCTAATCTCAGTTTCTGGAGACAGGAACAAACTTCAGAGTTTATTCTCTCTGGTGTTGGTCAGGCCCAGCTTGATGTCACCATGGAACGCATGAAACGTAAATTCGGTGTCGAAGTTGAACTCGTAGAACCAAAAATACCTTACAAGGAAACAATCAAAGGTAAAGCTGAAGTTCAGGGAAAACATAAAAAACAATCCGGTGGACGTGGTCAGTTTGGTGATTGTCACATTCGCGTAGAACCTTTGCCCAGAAGTGGCGGATTTGAATTTGTTAACTCCATCGTTGGTGGTGTTATTCCAAAACAGTTTATTCCTGCTGTCGAAAAAGGTATTGTTGAGTCCATGGTTAAAGGTGACTTAACTGGTAACCCGGTTCAGGATGTCAAGGTTGAGTTGTTCTTCGGTTCCTACCATGCAGTTGATTCATCAGAAATGGCATTTAAGGTTGCTGGTTCGCAGGCATGGAAAAAAGCCTCCGCACTTGCCAGCCCAATTTTGCTTGAGCCGATCCTGAAGGTTGGTATTACCGTTCCTAATGATTACATGGGTGATGTATACGGTAATATCTCTTCACGTCGCGGTAAAGTCTTGGGTAGTGAAGATAGTGGCAAGCTTACCACCATTAACGCAGAGATTCCACAGGCCGAAATGCACACTCTCTCTCCTGATCTGAGAGGAATGACTGGTGATAAAGCAACATTTATCGCAACCTTTGATCACATGGAAGAAGTTCCCAGAGAGATTTCAGACAAGATTATTGAAGCCTTCCAGAAAGAAAAAGAAGAAGGTTAATATATTTTAGTATAAGAGATCTGAAAGGCCACCTGATTTCAGGTGGCCTTTGTGGTTTATGTATATACCACAAACATAAATATCAATACTCTAAGAGTTTATAACAAAAAGAGGTGCAGTTCACACATTCAGAATAGCATCAGATGACAAAATCACTGAGTAAAGCAACTCATCATCTGGGCCTGTACCTGACCATTACAGTTGTTCCATGTGGTATCTGGATCGCAAGATTCACCCATACAAGTGAAGAAACCTCCCATAACTGTCATCATGCAATCCATGTCCATGCCATCTGCAAACTGCTCCATTGTAGGGGCATAGGCATTTAACCAAGCTTCACAGAATGCTTCAGTAGTTTCAATTTCACTGGCTGAAAAATCGTATTCACATTGTTCATCCCAGTACTGTGTGCATCCTTGAGAAGCCTGAGCCATTAAGCCATCAATTGCATTGTTGCTGTCTTCATCGCCGTCGGCGGTGTCTCCGTCGATGGCGTCACCATCTGTATTGTCTCCGTCGATAGCAGGGTCGTCGTCATCGCCACCGCAGGCCACCAGCAAGGTTAAAGAAAACAGCAGTATTACGAAGATAGTGAGTGAAGATTTTAGTTTCATTTTTAGTTCCTTTCAATGTTGTTTTACAAGTGGAATTGGATCGGTTATATAAGCTGTATCGAGGTGCTGCTAGTAAGTGAAAGATCCCATTACGTTAATTGTATGTTCAGCTAATGTGGATTGGCTGTTATTGTATTCGGAGGCCACATCATGGGCATCAGAAGCAGTTTGACTGTTTGGTAAGGCTATTTCGTAGGAGAAATTTATTTCGAAAAAGTCGTTATAGTTATATCCACCACCAACGGTTATGTGGTGTTCTACAATTGCAGGAAAAACCGGGAAAACGGTTTCTGATGGTACTGGGTTTTTACCGTAATTGTATCCAAGTCTTGCAAATGCATCTTCAATAAATTCCCATTGGATACCGATTGCAACAGGAAACTGGTCTTTCCAGTTAAGTGGCAATTCGGCTTTGACTTTATCGCTTCCAATCATGTTATTAATATTAATGTTGTCGCCATTGCTCATACTCATAGTGAATATTTTCATGCTATCCGACCATTGAATCCAATGTACATCGATAGCGATCAAAACTGTTTCAATAGGTTTAATTGCAATTCCAAGCCCAAGTTTGCGTGGCCAGGCAAAGTCAATATTCGCATCGTAATTGGCTGTATAACCTCTAGTTGGGTCGATGTCGTTTGAGGTAAAGAAATTAGCTATTCCCTGGTTTATCTGCTCTGGAGTTGCGCCAATGTTTGAAGGCATGGCAGCAAACGCATCATACATTTTCGGCATTGCATCGTCGAATTGCCCGGACATATCCATACTTGCACGACCCTTAAATTTTAATTTACTCTTTAAAGTATATACAATTCCTATTGAAACCATCTTGTGTGGGTTGATAGTCAGACCAATTTTTCCACCAAAACCAAAGGCAAAGGAGTTTTTTAACTCTGCAATGGCGGTTAGTTCATCGTAACCAAGCATTCCGCCAAACATTTGACCATAAGTCGTTGTGCCAACGTTACCTCCGGCCATTTCTAATTTTGCCTCGCCCTCCATCAACGATGGCTTAACAGAGAAGGGCATTTTCATGCTCATCATAGAAACACCCAGATTCACTGCTGCTCCAATTGTTATGATTGGATGGGGTTGGTAGGCAACACCAAAAGCAAGTTTCCCGAAAGCTAAAAATGAACGATAATCTTGTTCTTCGGTAGGATCAATAACAGGATGTAACAGTTTGAAGCTGGCTCCCATTCCTCCCTGAGAAAAGATTCCTACACCGATTGCAACCGGAGCATTTTGAAATCGGTATCCATATGCAAAAGCTGGCATGGGAAACACCTGCAACGCTCCACTTTCATCATTCGATACATTTTTAAAATGTAAGGTTGGAATCATCATGCCCAGATTAAGATCAAAGCGATGCTTTTTGATTTGGATAAGTCCGGCCGGGTTGGTATTTAGAGCGGTGGTATCTGATGAAACTGCCAAATCTGCACCACCCATCCCGGCAGCACGACCTCCTGATGCGGTTGTTTCCATGCCATTGGTTGCCATTGCTGAGTTTGATATCAAGACTATAGATGCCAATAGAACTACCCATACTAAGACGCGATGCATTTTTCTGATCTCCAATCGGTTGAACAAGATTTATCTCGACACATCATATGGAAGAATCATCGATTACCTAGCCAACGCTAGGAAATGACTCCGTTACAACAGTATTATCCTTGTTATTCGCTCTTTCATTATGATAATAATCAGTAAAAAGATAAGCTTATCTATAAAATGACTTGTTTTGTATGAAAAAACATGACTGAATTTGCTGCGTTTTTACTTGCTAAAAAAACATGCTAAATTGATGTTAAAGATTAGATAAGTAATCGTAAATACTGTTAATACAAGTGTTGTAGAATGTTATGGCAAGCAAAGCTTACGATATCGAATACATACTAAAATGGTGGGAAAAGGCTTCGCTTGAAAAAAAGTTAAAAAATAATTCAAAGTTCTCATTAGTTATCTGAAATTAGTAAAATTATTGATAATATCAAGTTTGTAACATTTGTGTTTGAAAAAAGTTAAGAATTTGTTAGCATGGATCCGTGATTAGCAATTTCGCCAAAAAAAAATCTAAATATATCTAAAAGAAGCACTTTTTCATCAATTGGTTGTTTGGAGGTTCTTTATGAAGTGTATGCAGAGTCTGTTTTTTATTGCTTTCCTGTTTTTATCCATTCAAATCATTGCCTGTAGCGGTTCGGGAAATGATGATCCAAACACTGACGGTGATGACGAGTTAACCGAATCTGATGCTGAACAGGAGGATCAAACTGATGGTGATGACGAAAACGAAGAATCTGAAGATTCTGAACAGGATGAAGACTGCGATACGTTGATTGACGGTGATGGCGAGGTAAATGAGTCGGATGGCGATACTATAGAACGTGAACCTTTATTTATAAATGGATGTCCCGAAGAAGGTTATGCCACGGCTACAGAAATTATTGATTCTGAACAAAAGATGTATGGGCCGGATGCTATTGGTGAGGAAGGCGATTTCCTGCTGATGAACACAAACGCCGCTTTCATAATAGAAGGCATTGAAAACCTTAATGCCTACTACCTCTATAGTGGAATACCAGTTGATGCTGTGGCAATTGAAGATTGCGCCCAGGCCAGCCCCGAGAGATTTGAAGAAGTTGGTTTCCTTTTTGGACAATTGAACATTACCAGTTTTGAAAGCTCGATACTGCGTGCCTTTAGGGGAGAAAGTATCGAGATTGTAAACGATGGTGCAGATGGCGAGGCAGCGGTCGTTCGTGTTCATGGAACCGATGATTACTTTTGGGTAGTTGAATACACTTTGATACGAGAAGCATTGTCAAAAGGAACTGACAAAGGACTTAGTGAACCTCTCGGTGTTGATATTTTTATCGACTATATTCTTGAACCTGATTCAAATGTGTTACAGATCGAGATCAATTTGAAAAATCAGGACAGTGAAGAAAAAATATTCCTCTACGGATCAGAAATCATGTTTGGCGATACCACAAAAATGAGATACTACGCTGATGATGTCTGGGATATCGGTGGTTTTAGTCTTGATCGTGGAATTCCCTGGGTGGTCGCATCCAAGGGCGATGGCGCATGGGCGTACGCTCTGAAGGATGCCGTATTGTCTGCTACAGAAATTTCCGGTGTAAACGCACTGGTAGATTTCAATCAGGCTTTGATAAGCCCGATTACGCTTAAACCTTTGGGAGATGAAGGCGATAGCGCAACTTACACATCCTTTTTAACTGTTGGTGGAACTGATTCTAATAGTGCGACCAAACATTTGCAACTGGTTAATAACGAGCCGTTGCCAGACTTCGATTACACCTTGGTGACATTAAACGGAGTTGTTAAAGAATCCTCTGACGAATCGCCCATTGCCGGTGTTCAGGTAGATCTTGAAAAGAAAAACGGCAACGAAAACTGGATGGTTCTGGATACCTTTTATACCGATGAAGATGGCCTGTTTGCTGGCGAAATACCAAAATTTGAAAGCATAACGGCTGAACTAAGATTGATGGCCCATTTGGAGGGCAGACCTGATTCCGATCCATACGATTTTGAGGCAGGAGACACTGATCTCGAGTTGTCGCTAACTCCCGCAGGTCAGCTTCATTATCAGGTGACAAATGGCAGCGATGAAATGATTCCCGCAAAAATTCTGCTTTGGCAGGATGGCAAGGTGAAAAAGTATATCTTCAGTACTAGAGGAAATGATATTATTGATGTGGTTCCCGGTCAATATGGGGTAAGTGTAACTCGTGGTTTTGAATACACTACCCATTATTCCGAGATAACAATTACTGCGGGCGAGACTACCACTTTGTATCCTATGCTTACTCACGCATTGGACACCACTGGTTTTCTGTCGATGGATGGACATGTTCATGCAGGGCCTAGTCCTGATAACTGGATTTCAATCCCCGAAAGAATTGCTACGGTAGGTTCGGAAGGTTTAGAGGTTGTTGTCAGCACCGATCATGAATACATTGCAGACTGGGCTCCGGGCGTAGATGAAACCGGCCTTGGAGATTGGGTGGTGACTGTTATTGGTCAGGAAGTGACCGCGACAGTTCCAGAACATACCAACATGTATCCGGTAACTCCCAACTTTGAAGAAAATGCCCGCGGTGGTTATATCCGCTGGTATGAAATGGACTACAAAGAACTTTTCGCAGCTATCCGTGATTTTGGTGCAGGTGTTGTAGGAATCAATCACCCCAGTGGCTACTTGGATTTAGTGGAATTTGATCCATTTACGGCTACGCCTTTGTTTGATGATCCGACAAAAATGGGTTTGCATGAAGATGCTGAATTATGGGACTGGAACTTCGACACCATTGAACTGATGAACGGTAACAAAAAGATTTTCAGCACAAATGGAGATGATGCACTGTTTGATTACTGGATGAGCTTTTTAAATCACGGCCAGAAGAAAACTGTAGTAGGTGTTTCAGATGCTCATAACTATACCATGCCGGGTTATCCTCGGACTTATTTCAAATCCAGCAGCGATGAAGTTACAGGTTTTGATGAAGCAGAACTGATTAATGCAATGCACGAGGGAAGGGCGTTGATAAGCACAGGTGCATTTGCAACCGTTGATATCAACGGCACCGCCAAGATGGGCGATACAATTACAGACTCTGATGGTACCACTGAACTGAATCTAAAAATCACCGCTATCGAAGAAGTTGATGTTTCATATTTCAAGGTATATGTAAACTGCGATCAGGTTGCTACTATTCCCACAACTGACCCGGATGCTTTGGTTAAGTTTGATGGAATGGTTCAGTTAACATTAAATTCCGATGCACATGTTGTAGTATTGGGATTTGGTGAAAATGATTTACCTGTTGGATTCAAAACAGTAAAGAGCCCAGACCTGACACCGAGATTTGTCACAAATGCTATTTACGTTGATTTTGATGGCAACGGTGAGTTTGATCATCCCGGTGACAAAACCTGTACATACGATACGAATCCACCAGTGGCAGACTAGTGATTTAGATTACAAAACATCAAAAGCGGGCAATCAAACTGTCCGCTTTTGTTTTGTGTGATTCACATTTCTGAATAAAACCAATATCAGCTTTTGTCCTGTTCTCTCTTTTTCTTCAGCTCAAACAAAACATTTAAGGCTTCAATCGGGGAGAGAGAATCTGGAACTATGCGGTCGATTTCATCCAGTATCGGATGGCTGGTAGTTTGGTTTTGTGAAGGGGCAGCAGCAAATAATGAGAGCTGGTTTGCATCATTAAATCTTTTGCCACTTTTGGAAAGATTGGGTAATCCGCTGCCGTTTGCATTGCCACTTTCCAACATCTGCAAGACCTCTTTTGCGCGACCGATAACAGGTGAAGGTATTCCGGCAAGTCTGCCAACCTGAATTCCATAACTGCGATTGGTGGCACCATTAACCAGCTTTCTTAAAAAGATAATCTGGTCGTTCCATTCTTTGACGGCAATATTCATGTTTAAAACACGTTTACGAGTTTCGGCGAGTTCGGTCAACTCGTGATAGTGCGTGGCAAAAAGTGTTCTTGCGCCAATCTTGTCATGCAAATGCTCGGCGACTGCCCATGCAATTGACAGACCATCAAAGGTGGATGTTCCACGGCCAATCTCATCAAGTATTATCAGGCTTTTTTGAGTGGCGTTGTGCAGAATGTTGGCTGTTTCTGTCATCTCGACCATGAAAGTAGACAAACCACGAACCAGATTGTCCGCGGCTCCAACTCTGGTGAATATTCTATCCACGAGACCTATTTTTGCAGCTCTGGCTGGGACAAAGCTACCAATTTGTGCCATCAGCACGATCAATGCAACTTGTCGCATCACGGTAGATTTACCTGCCATGTTTGGCCCGGTTACAATAATCAACTGATTTTGTTCTGTATCAAGTTGGGTGTCATTGGGGATAAATGCTTCGTCTCGCTGGATTGCTTCAACAACAGGGTGCCTGCCATCTGTTATAAGCAGTTCGTTGTCGTCACATACATCAGGGCGCACGTAATCATTTTTTACCGCAATTTCGGCAAAGGTGGAAAGTGCATCAAGTTTACCGATGGTTTCTGCTGTTGTTAGCAGTTTGTTGGTGTTAATTTTGATTTTCTCGCGCAACTTTTCAAACAAGCTGAATTCAAGAGCATTGCGTTTTTCTTCTGCATTTAATACTTTATCTTCAAACTGTTTTAACTCATCAGTAATGTATCGCTCGGCATTTGTTAACGTTTGTTTGCGAATGTAATGTGCCGGAGCTTTGTCCGAGTTTAGTTTGGAAAGTTCTATGTAGTATCCGAAAACCCTGTTGTAACGAACCTTTAAAGTAGAGACACCAAGTGCCTCTCGTTCTTTAGTCTCAATCTTAAGTATTTCATCCTTGCCGTTTTCTGCAAGATCAATCAGTTCATCCAGTTCATCGTTGTAACCCTTGTTGAACATCCTGCCGTCTTTAATGGTCAACGGTGCATCTTCGGAAATAGCCTGTTTCAGTTCATCAGCCAATTCTGGCATTGGGTCAATTTTATTGTAAAACGGCTCGTATAGGTCTTCTCGAAGATTAAGCAGAAATTCCCTTAGTTGGAAAGTATTGGCAAGTGCTCCACCAAGTGTAGCAAGGTCACGAGCGTTGGTGCGGTTCATTGAAATTCTGGAACACAATCGCGACATATCGCCGATTTCAGCCAGAAACTCACGCAAGGTTTCTCTGGTAAAACCGTTTAAAAACTGATCCTCTACAATGTTCAGTCGTTCTTTAATTTTCCCGGAAGTTAAAAGAGGATAGTTAATCCAGTGCTTTAACATTCGTGATCCTGCCGGGGTTTTACATTTGTCAAGAACACCTAAAAGTGAGCCATATTTCCTGCCTTCCAGAAGGTTGCGCTCAAGCTCAAGGTTTACTCTGGTAGATTCATCAAGTACCATAAAATCATGGATAAAATAAGGGCGAATGCTTTGAATATGGTCAACCTGTTGCTTCTGTGTTTCCTGTACATAAGCCAGCAGGGCACCTGCGGCCTGGATAGCAAAATTCATCCCGGATATGCCAAAGCCTTGCAAGGAGTCGGTATTGAATTGCGTAGTCAAAAGTTCAATTGATCTTTTATGATCAAAGTCAATATTCAATCTGTAGTTTATCAGGGGTGCATTGCTGGTGCTGTTAATTTGCTCCACGAGATCAGAATGTTGCAATTCGTCCGGTACAAGCAGTTCTCTGGGGGAAATTTTGAATATTTCATTTTGCAGATCAGAATCATTTTTAGTTTCGGTGCAACTGAATTCACCAGTGGAAATATCAAGCACGGCAATGCCCGAAGTTTCATCCTTATTGTAAACTGAAACCAGATAATTATTTTCGTCGGCTTTCAGGTTATCTGCATCAACTACCAAACCCGGTGTTACAATCCTTACAACTTCACGTTTAACCATTCCTTTAGCTGTTTTTGGGTCTTCCATCTGTTCACAAACGGCGACCTTAAAACCTTTGTCTATCAGCCTGGAAATATAGTTGTTGGCGGCATGATGAGGAACACCTGCCATCGGAACAGGCGAAGGAGAGTTTTTGTCTCTGGAGGTGAGAGTTATATCCAGTTCTCTGGCAGCAGTTTTGGCATCTTCGTAGAAAGTTTCATAGAAGTCGCCACATCTGTAAAACAGAATTGTATCGGGATATTCCTGCTTGACTTCCAGGAAATGTTGCATCATTGGAGAAGGTGCTTTTAACTTCATATGGCCTTACCAGACAGAAATAGTATTAAAACTCACAATAACAGGACTCTCGGTATAAACACCGCTTGAGAGATTGTAAAGAAAAATATAGAATTAATCACCTGTTTTTAGCAGCATATTTTCAAGTTCTTCGGCTAGTGAATAAGGGTCAAACTGATGGTTTACCAGCTTTTCCTCCCAATCATTGAAAATATCACTATTTAGCAGGTTGGTGGTGGCGTGTTTAAACTTATCGTATAGCAGGGCAAAAAACTGTAATTCGGCTCGTAATCGCTGTCTTCCTACCATCTTGTCATTTCTAATAAGCCATTGTTTGTGTTGGCTTACTGCGTCGGTAATTTCGTCAATTCCTTCGTTTCTGTAGGCCACAGCCTTCAACACTTTTGGTCTCCAGGGGTCTTCTCCTAAAGGCATAGCCAGATCAAGCACCATATTTATGTCGTTGACGGTTCTGTCTGCCCCTTGCTTATCGGACTTGTTAACAACAAAAATATCAGCGATTTCCATTATGCCGGCTTTAATTGCCTGCACTTCATCACCCTGACCGGGAACCATTACCACAATGGAGGTTTGAGCCATCTTAACAACATCGACCTCAGCCTGACCCACTCCAACAGTTTCAACAATAACAGGGTCTGCGCCCCAGGCTTCCAGCACTCTAATCATTTCGCCGGTAGATTTGGATAATCCGCCAAGATGACCTCTGGTGGCAATACTGCGGATAAATACATTTTCATCCTCGAAGTGCCTGTCCATTCTCACCCGGTCGCCTAAAATAGCACCGCCGGAAAAAGGGCTGGTGGGGTCTATCGCTACCACCCCAACTTTTCGTCCCTTTTCCCTGTAATTTCGTATTATTTGGTTAACCAGAGTGGATTTTCCTGCACCGGGACTGCCTGTTATACCTATAATTCTAGCTTTTCCTGTATGTTTATATAGCTTTTTCATTTCCTCAATTGCTACTGTAAAATCATCGTCCACCAATCGCATCAGGCGAGCTGTTGATCGAATATCACCCTGCAATACTTTTTCGCTAAGATTCATAAGTCTTTTCCACGAGTAAGATTGTTGATATTTTTAGTTGCAATAACTATAGCAAAAATAGGCTGCTTTGCAAGTTTAGAAATGAATAGCTGAAAGTATTTGAAAAGTCTGCAAGGCAAATACATGATGCAGTCATCAAGGCAACTTTCACATAACAAATCAGCAATATTGAAATCTAGCGGTTATATAACTGCACATTGTTGGTAAATGAGTACAAATCAGAGCGCGTTTCAGCCAATGTTATTCAATAAAACCTTTGTCTCGCAACCATTCTATGATGCGATCATGACTTTCTGCGGGGGATTCCTTGCCAGTATAGGCAGTTATGTCAGGTCGCTTAGGGTCTTCGTAAGGGTCGTCTATTCCTGTAAAATGCTTGATTTCACCGACAAGTGCCCGTTTATATAGACCTTTGACATCTCTTTTAATCAAGGTGTCAAGGTCACATTTACAGAAAACCTCAACATAATTGTCGATGCGTTCACGGTTGAATTGGCGAATTTCTTCATATGGGCTGATTGCCGCTACTACTGCTATGGTGTTGTGGCGGGAAAGCAGTTGGCAGACAAAACCGATGCGCTTGATGTTTTCATCGCGGTCAGCTTTGGAAAATCCCAAACCTTTGCTTAGATTGGTACGAATAATATCGCCATCCAGCAATTCTATATGTGGAGTTTGTTCAAGCAGAGTTTCTGTTACCATTTTGGAGAGTGTAGTTTTACCGGAACCGCTCAGCCCGGTGAACCATAGGGTAAATCCTTTTGCCATTTGTCAGCCTTTAGTCCGTTTCTAACTTAACATTGATTTTGCATATAATATATGATAAAAAGTCCAGCTTAATTGGTTCTTTTTTGTTTGCTTGGAAAATACCAGAATCGCTTGGATTTTACCATAATTTAATTACAGTATGCGTAAAAAACTCTGGTAAACCAGGTCTGCAGATCAGTATGATAAATCTACGTTTGTGTCACTGGGCTATTTCTGCCTGCTTAACTCAACGATATACAGAATAGACGAGTCTCTGTTTCATATTGGTTGTATCGTGAATCTGTAAAAGTTGAAAGGATGTAAGTAATGAAAACAACTTCTCGTATTACAGGGATTGGAGCTTATATACCGGAACGCCAAATTACAAATGATGACGTTTTAGGATATCTCAGAGACTCTAGCGAAGCATATTTGTCTGACGAAGAGCTTGAGAAAGTTATGAGCAAGGCAAAATACATGTTGACACGTTCCGGCAGTGATATCCGTTATTACTGCGACGAAAGACAATATTGCACAGACATTGCCAGAGTGGCATCTGAAAGAGCATTGGAAGATGCTGGAATCAATCCGATGGATCTTGATCTTATTATCTTTACCGGAATGTCCAAAGCATTTATCGAGCCTGCCACGGCGCATGTTTTAAGAAACGAACTTGGTGCATTTAATGCTAATGTTATCGATACTCAGGACGCTTGCACCAGCATTATGAAGTCAGCTGAGATCGCCAACAGCCTTATCAAAACAGGCGCATATAAAAATATTCTGATTGCAGCCGGTGAAAGATCTTTCGACTGGGCCGATTTTCGCTGCAAAACAGTGGATGAGCTGGCCTGGAAGTTTGGCGCACTGACTATCGGTGATGGCGCCGGTGCGCTGGTCTTACAGGAAACAAGCGATGAAAAATATGTCGAAGATCCTCATCATATGGACTTTGCCTATCAGCTTACCAAAGGAACCTATTCCATTTGCAGTATTGGTTTGAACTATAGAATTGGCGACAGATATAAGCTGTATTCGCATTCGTCAAAACTCATTCGTGCAGGACTTACCGCAATTTTAGAGATGTTGCCCAAGAAGCTATCGGAAGAAAAATATCAGGATTTCCAGTATGACAACCTTTTCATCCACGACATTGGCAAGGTGATTGACGATATGGTTTTACCAGCTATCAAAGCTGCGGAAATTCATGTGCCGGACAATTATCGTTCCTTCTTTGGCAAATTTGGCAATGTGGGTTCTGTTAGTTTACCACTGCAATTGTGGATGGCGAAAAACGATGGGCGTTTGGCAGAGGGCAACAAGGCCGTTTATATTTGTCCTGCTGCGGGTGTGCAGGCTGGCATGATGGCTTTTGTAGCCTGATAACTCAACAACTCTAAAGGTCGAAAAATTTCAACTTCAATTATTGGTAGTGTGGTTATTTTCATATTTGCCACACTGCTGACCATCAGCGGGGTGGGGGCAGCATTTATTCTTATTCCGGTGCTGTTGTCTTTTGGTGTAGAGGTGCATCAGAGCATGGCCTCGGCCCTGTTGTTAAATTCTATCGCAATGATTTGCGCCTCGCTATGGTTTTACAAAAAGAAACTGATCGTTTTTACTATCGCAATTCCCATGCTGGTAATGGGTTCGGTCTCTTCACCGATCTGTGCTTTTTTCAGTAATCATATAAATCGTACTCCACTGTTGTGGCTGTTTGTTACCTTTTGCATTATCGCAGGCATGATGATGCTATTTATGACTCCAAAGACAAGAGAAACAGAGTTAACCAGGAAGCAAATGATCAGCATTGGTGCTTTCATTGGCTTTTTGTCCGGTATCGGTGGTGGTTTGTTTGGGGTTGGTGGAGGCAATATGCTGGTGCCGGTTTTGGTATGGCTGGGATTTGATGCCAAAAAAGCCAGTGCAACAACCGCTTTTATCGTGATCTTCATTTCACTAAATGGCCTCTGGGGTCATACTCAAACTGCATTTGCACCAACACCCATAATGCTAATCTGCGGGGTAAGTGCAGCTTTGGCAGCCATTGTTGGAGCATACCTGATGACAGAGAAACTGGTTGCCGGACAGGTTAAGAGGATCATCGGTGTAGTAATGATGCTAATCGCCAGCAAGGTTATCTGGGATCTGGTGGGATAAGTAATTACTATTTTTTTAATAAATCCTGAACATACATTGTGTAGAATAAAGTTGGGACTAAAATGAAGCAGTCCTATTGTTGTGCTAAAAAAATGTTTGATTTTACTCGAATGCAGCAAAATTAATACGAATAGTACTGCCTGAATAGTTTGCTGCTTCTGCAGCAAAGTATCTTTTATAAAAGGCATGGCTATAATCAGCAAATAGATATCGTGTATCGTATTTTCCATGTGTGTTCGATGTCAGGTATCTTGCAGAAGTTCCATTGATGTTACAACGGAAGTTTCCCTTTTGGGTGCTTACGGAAAGCCTTGAGCTATCTGGGCTTACAAAATATCCCCATTTGACATCATTTGCTATATGTGACGCTTCACCTCCTGTAATTGGAGATGAAAACAGCTCGGTATCGTTCTTGTAATATAATACGCGATTTGAATCCTCCGTAACGGAAGAAATGTGAGCGTTTTCTGCAAGTAAAGTCAAATTTGCACCGCTTATTGATGCCGAAAAAATACTATTGCTAGTATCTTTAAATACTATTTTGGTCCAATCATTTGTAATAAAATATTTATCGTATGTATAGACTGTGCCCAGTGTGGACAAACTGCTTTCTGTTATTGAAGTTGTGTATAGTTGATTGGACGTATTTCGGCAAATTGCATATGTATTGTCTGGAGTTAGAGTATAGCTTTCAGAATCAGGTAAGTCTTCACATAAAATAGTGGCGGTTCCTCCAGTGATAGGTATTTGGTATAAACTGCGGGGCACCACATGTGAAAAACTGATAACTTTGCTTGAATCCGGAGTTATGTGAATGCGAAGTGTCTGATTTCCTGTTTTGCCCAGTAAGATTGGTGTACCACCAGTTATATCAACTGAAGATATCTCGCTCCGAGTGTTCATAACAACAACTTTGCTGGAGTCCGGGCTTATCTGACAATCTTCATAAGTGTTCTCAAATAATAATACTTCTGTGCCACCATCAATAGGTATTGAATACAGATCTTTATAGAGAGTTGGATGCGGTTGAACATAGTAAGAGTTGCTATAAACAACTATCTCGGAATTAGGGCTTATTATCGCATTATCCGCATCGTTCGAAAGAACGGTAGGGATTCCTCCTGAAGTGGAAATAGAATACAGTTTATCTGTTATGTATACAATTTTATTAAAGTTGGTGCTTATGGTTATGTCCTGTGGATTGTTGGCGATTAAGAAAGAGGTGCCATCATTTATGTTTGCTGAATACCATACTCCTGACTGGTTTTTGAATACAATCCTGCTCCAATCTGGATTGATTTTAAAGTTGTTATCATCAAGCTCGATGCCTAAAAGGAAAGAAGCTCCATTTGAATACGAAACACTATAGATATCACCATTGTTGGTTATATATAGTATTTTTGTCCAATCGGTATTAGCGATTACTTTGTAGTCGTGTGAACCATAGAAGTTTGTAACATCTTCTCCAAGTAAAACAGGATCACTTCCATCTAGTGGCAAAGTAAAAAGCTGGTAGGAGTTTGTCAAAAAGATTCCTTTTGACCAATCATCGTTAAGTCTGAAGCAAAGTACATCACTAGCAAGGATTTCAAAAAGTCCGGTGTTTTTGTCAAAGCGAATCAAATCGGAGTATCTGACAAATAAGGATTGTCCGAGGGTCATGTTGTTTTGAATGTTACTAACATCAGAACCGCTTAAATTTTCTATCTCTGCAATGTTTTCACCATAATCAAGTACCAGATCCGAAATTGTGTTGTCGTGAGTTGAACTGAAAAAAGTGAAATCATACAGGGTTGCTCCCTTTTCAAAATTGCTATCTTCAGGAGCATCGAAGACTATGTCATATATACCTGGTGGAACGTTTATCAATGCATAGTTCCCATTGGTATCTGTTGTCGTTGATATGTTGGTGCCAGATAAACTCACTTTAATTCCGCTATGAATTTCTTCTCCAAGGAGGGTAACATTGCCAGATAGTCCAGCATATGTTGGATCAGAACCGCCATCTGGAGTAAGATTAAAAGTTTCAGATGTTATAGTCTGTCCTGCGAGAACTTCAATGTTCTCCAGGCAGTTTACTTCAAAGCCAGTTGTTTGTGCGCATAATTGGTAGGTGCCAGTTGGAATATAGGTGAGCAAGTAATGTCCACTGTTGTTGGTAATGGCAATGTATGAAGTTCCAGGGATAAAAATCAGTACACCTATAATATCTGTCGTAGCGCCATCAAGTGTAATATTTCCTTGAATATTTCCTGTAGGAGTTAGGGAAAGTGTTTCTGCGACAGTATTTTGGTTGGTATATACTTTGACATCTGTTGCAACATTGCGCTCTCTTGTAAAATCTCCCCAGTTGGCTGTTATTGTGTAATTTCCAGGCACTAATTCATTAAAAATGTAGTATCCATTTTGATCTGTTTCTGTCATTCCAATTGAGGAATCGTTCTTTAAAAGTATAACATTTATATTGCTATGGTCAGTTTCCCCATTAAAAATAGCATGCCCGCTAACACTGCCTAATGCTGAAATATCGTTTTCTTCATGATCTTCCTCTATTTCGTCACCATCAATGATATCATCTTCGGTGTAGTCAATTTCGCTGTCGTCACCATCAATAACATCATCTTCGGTGTGGTCAATTTCGCTGTCGTCACCATCAATAACATCATCTTCGGTGTGGTCAATTTCGCTGTCGTCACCATCAATGATGTCATCTTCGGTGTGGTCAATTTCGCTGTCGTCACCATCAATAACATCATCTTCGGTGTAGTCAATTTCGCTGTCGTCACCATCAATGATGTCATCTTCGGTGTGGTCAATTTCACTTTCATCACCATCTACATATTCGTTTTCGCTGTTACATGAAAATGCTAAAAGAGACAACACTAAAATTGACAGAAGAAATGCCAAATTGAAATATTTCATTGCGTACCCCAAAAGTTGTAAACTAAACCACGGTTTTAATTACTCGAGTATTAGTATGTGCAATAAGATTAAAAGAATCAAAAAATTAACAAAAAAATATGCAACAGCTGGTGTTGAATGAGATTATATGTTGTAGTGAAATTAGCTATATACGGAGTGTGGTAAAACTATTCAAAGCATATAAGATATCAACACTCACTTAAACTTACCAACAATAAAATCAGCCAGCTCGGTAATATGTACACCATCGGCGAAATCTCCCCCGGCCCATAGGAAGGCATCGTCTTGCGTATGCATTCCGGTCAGATCGGTTTTGCGGAAGATTTCTCCCTTTGTAGTGGCGGATTTCAGATCAAAGCCGTAATGCGCCCAGGCAATCAGATCGGCGGCTTTCCCAATGTGTTTTCCGTTGTAAATTTGATCAGGCGTAAAGACGTCCTTAATAACCGGGTCGCCATCGAAAGTGAGAGATTTTAATTTTTGCTGTATTTCATCTCTAAGGGAATCCGCAAATTGTTCAGCAACGCAACCTTTGGGGAAACGTCCTTCGCGGTGAATAAAGATACGTCCGGGATCAAGCGAAAAGGCTTTCGAATCTGGAGAAATGTTTGCCAGAGTGCGCTCATCTCCTTCAAAAGAGAGATAGCCGTTTTCTTCGAGCCAACTGTTAATATAAACTTCCTGTCGAATTTCAGTAAAACCATGGTCGGAAAGCATGATAAAGTTTTCGCCATCGGTTCCGGTCTCTTTGCAGAAACCGTCATACAGCCTGCCAATAAGGGCGTCTACCTTGCTGTAATAGTCCATTGCCTGCTGGTGGCGTTCATGCTTCTCATCCATAATGGCGTCCATCTGATAATGCTGCAAACGATCAGTTCCCGTCACAACCAGTTCAATGTAGTCCCAGCTGTCCTCTTTTTTCTTTATTATCTCAAGAGCCTTTTCGCGATTTTTCAGAGCCTTGTCAAGTTCCTTAAACAGAAAATCTGCATCCTGTCTGGCTTTGTCTGTTTCAATATCGACCTTGTAATTCATGCGTTTAAGTTGTCCCATGTATTTGCTGGGTTGCACAGACTTAAAGATGTCAACAGCTACAAAACCACTGATAAGTGCGCCTTCAATCTTTTTTGCAGGATAGGTTGAAGGTTGGTTTATCACGATGGATTTTTTGCCCATCTCGCCTAAACGATCCCATATTGTTGGGGCGTCTAGGTTTGTGTAGTTGGGAAAATACATATCGTAGGAATTTGGCAAAAGGTCGGTAAAGCCAAAAATACCATGGCCACCAGGGTCGCGTCCCGTCATGAAACTTGGCCACGAAACAGCAGAAATTTCGGGATAGACAACCGACATATGCAAGGGGAGTTTGTCGCCGATAATGCGCTTGATGTTTGGCGTAATGCCTTTGTTAATGAAGGTTTTCAAAAGGCTGCAAGGTACACCGTCCAACCCAACCACCATAACTTTTGCTTGCGTCTTCTTTTTACGACTGAAAAATCCCATATTTCAACACCTGTGTTTTTAATATAGCATAACGGATAAAGTATAATCTAAAATCTATGAGTTAAATATAACCCAAATCTGCCAAACGTTTTTTGATCTTTTCCTCTTCATCCTCAGAATATTCGCTATCTGCGGTGCCGTCTGGAAGATATCCCAACAAACCGACAGTACGCAAAATGGTCTGACAGTTCAGCTCTTCATCAGCTTCGGGATCAACAACTACTTCAGCTTTTTCCGGTTTCTCAAAATCGGCAGAGTCTGTTTTGTTGTCGCAATAAACTTCAACAAACTGTCCTATTTCTTCACGTACTTCATTTCTGCATTCGGCTTTTTGGGCGTTTACTGCAACAATAACCGGCACATTATTTCTGGTAAGCATGTTGGCAATTGCTCCGGCACGTTTAACTAAAACATCCTGAGAGGTTTGCTCGGTGGCAAAATCTTCGCGCAGTATTTCTTCGCTTAAAAGCTCAACATCCATGCCACGCTCAAGCATTGTGCCTTCTACACATTCGGCCAAGTCTGTTTTGCCGGAACCCTTTGCACCGGTGAACCATAAAGTGAATCCTTTTTGCATTTGATTCTCCTGAAATATATATCTATTTGATAATTGATTTTCCTATCATGTCTTTTGGAACCTTGACCCCAAAATGAGCCAGAATTGTCGGGGCAATATCATAGATCGAATATCGCTCTGCTTTTCGTACATCGTGTGTTCCATGCTTAAAAACAACAATGCCATCTTTGTCGTGGTTTGCATCGTCCGGGCCTGT
>Ga0209475_10001927_pt1 | contig 23111 bp, 30 predicted proteins | sample tdDd471_FD_187128 | JGI IMG/M metagenome (GOLD analysis project Ga0209475, IMG submission 187128) | Marine sediment microbial communities from the Atlantic coast under amendment with organic carbon and nitrate - tdDd47.1 (SPAdes)... | ecosystem: Environmental > Aquatic > Marine > Coastal >... | reverse complement strand
GTGTCTTGGAGCGTGCTTTCATGATCGCTTTGATAAGGGTCGCGTCACGGTCTTCGAGAGCTTTTACCAATTGTTCAAGGACTGTCGCGACGGAATTAAGGGTGGGGCCGCAGAGGATGGAGGGATTGTTTTGGATCAGGATGGGTTGGGAACTGTAGCGGGGGGTCAGAAGGTATTTATTATCATTATTTTGCCAAAACCAAGGTCGGACTTCTACATCGACACTCACTCGTTTACCATCGACATAGCGACGCTTCTGTTGCGTCAGTGTTTTGCCTTCTTCGAGCAGCTTCACCAGTTCGATTTGCTGGTTGAGGCTGTCAGCAAAGATATCTAACGGATCACGTTGTCGGACTTTTACGGCAGTTGGTTTTGTTTGATCTGAGAATTGGAGATTAAGCATGATTGCACCTGATTTATTCTACAATAATGCTATGGCTTCATTCTGATTTGTCAAATGTCATGCTCATTTATTTTGCATAAAATACTCAATTATTCCAAATTCACGAGTCATATCAATAGACTCGATGATTCCATCTAGTTCATTAATATTGCATGATTTTTCGGTATGAAAGCACTGTATCTTGAGCGAATCGAGTATAGCCCAGTTATCATTCCAGAAGAAATTTCAAAGTGAGAGCATTTTTAAATTGAACGATTCAGAAAGGTACGGTCTAAGGCGATTCAGGTGATGAACAACAACTATGTTCATTGGCGATAAATAATGATCATAACTGATAACGGAAGGAAATATGATGAATGATGATGGTGATGAAATGACCCGCCTAGAAATGCTTTTTGAGGGGCATGAGAAAGCCGAAATGATCAAAATAATCAGTGCTCTCCTTAATGATGACCACTTTGGTGACAAGTATGAAGGCCCAGATGCTCAAGACCTGAAAATCGTCTTGACTTATTCTGTGGACAATGAGGAACCAAACAATGGCACGGTTATTCAGTTTCCTAAAACGAGTGATTAGAGCTTTATTTCAGTTACCGAGTTTTGGCTCGGTGACTGATCTATTTTAAAGGCTAGAAAACAGCGTTGTTGTTCTACGATGATAAATAAGTGTCATAGCTAATAAAAATGAGAAACGCCGATGACTGACATTGCATATGTAAGCGAGGGTGCTGAGGATTATGTCCGACAATATCTAAACTTTTTACCGCCCAAAGCTCTGAACAGGATCGCAAAATCCATTAAGAAGCCGAGAAGCAAACTGCTTTCGTTTCTTGCTGGCACAATGTATGACCCTGACAAGGAGGCTTATCTACCATTGTCAGCGACGCCTTGGATACCGGGCTACAACCACGAACAAACCTTGGAACAATTCATAAAAGGCACACCTCTTGCAAAAGTTGGCGGTCAAAGCATTCAGTATTTTGCCAATACACTGGCAGTGCCGAAAAAGGGTGAAGATGGGCGATACTCTCCACCGCCAAGCAAACGTGTCATTAACTGTGGTGTTTATGTCCATACGTTTGAAATTGATCCATCTGAAAACTTTCAAGAAGCTCTGGCAGAGCAAATCCTTTGGGCCGTTGGTGGCAACAAAGACATTGATTGCGTCATCGGGCAAATTTACCAAGTGCTATGCCAATTTAGAGACTTCCGGGGAATTGAGTTTATCTGGTCAGGCAGTAAATCTTGCCACATGCACATTGCTTTTGATGTTCGCCATCTGGCCCCGCGACAGTTTGGTATCCTTGATGATATTGACATCGATTTTGACCTACCTGACGTGCCTGACAAATATCTGCGTGATGGCTATCAGGCTGCGTGGGATGAATTATCTGGTGTATTGCAGGCCCATAGGATCATGTTTGACGCAGATGATGCTTTGAAACGACCCGAACAATGGAGAAGATTACCATGGGGTATCCGCAGACATGAAAAGAACAGCCCGATTGGCATTCCTGCCGGAGCGGCGGTGCCACAAGCCGTTCTATGGTCAAAGTTTCGCAAGAATGCCCGTGGTAGAACTGATTGGTTCCATAAACCTAGCAAGTTTTTTGAAGTCGAGCGACGTCCCGCAGCTAAAAAGCCTAAATCCCGAACACTTACATGCGACTTGACGGAAGATCAGCAAAACCGTCTTCTGAGTGATTTATCAGTGTTGTGTAACCGCATGTGGGGCGATCCCGTAAATCATCCTCGGCCTGCGAAAGTTGGATTACGAGAAGATGGCTATCTAATTCAATTCTTCAATGACGGACAGGATCAAAATCCCGCCAGCTACATGGCCGGTGATCATGATCGTTTGGTAGTACAGGGTAAAATTCGTGGCAATGACCAAAAATATTTCCTACCCACATCAGTTAATGAATTGGTGGAAAACTTTCTGATTAACAATCGTCTTGTAATAGACGACGAAGATCAGGAAAAACCACGATGGGCGGAACGCCTTTTTGACAAGGTAGTGAGCAATCCACAAGATGTGCGTGACCATTTGGGAGAATATGCTCTGTTTGCGGCACGGTCTCAGACCAGTTGTATCTTCGCCGGGGAAGGTGCCACGAAATCCACATCATTAATGAAATTCTTCTCTGAATGCGATGAGCCGTTTGAGGGCCACATTCTTTTTGCATGCCAAAGCTACGATCAAGCTCAACAGAAATGTCATGAATTTAATGAACTGAACGACGATGAAAATTACCAAGGTATTTTTCTGCACTCCTTGAGCCACTATATCACAGATGGATGTCAGGTTTTGGATATTGACAAGCCAACTTCCGCTACTATCGCCGAAAGTGGTTTTAGCAATATGCTGGATTACATCTACAGGCAAGGCGGTGCACTGGTTGATTACCTTGAGGATCGCAAGAAGGAATTGTGGGACTCATTACGTATCGACGAAACCAGAAAAAAGCGTCCTGTCTGGTTCACCGTGCATAGCGTTGTTCAGAAATGGCACCTTTACGGTGGTACACGCCTGTGGTTACATCATAGCTATGCCGAAGAACGTAGCAAAGATGAACCGAATATGACACCGCTATACAATTCCATGGCGGTACAATGGATCATCCATGATGAAGTCCGTATGTCTGATCTCATGGTGCAGTATCCAGCCCACGAAGTAGAGCGGGTCCGCGAACTTGGCGAAGATTATCTGAAAAACAGCATCAGAGAACGGCTTAATATCTGCCGTCAGGCTGGTTTCAAAGACGAAGAATTTGATTATGTCAGGGAGATTGCTGAATATCAGTTTACTGACGATGACATCTTCACCATTGAACCTGATTGCGAAACCTTCGGAGTAAAAACACCAATTAGCCCTTATGAAACGGTGAAGGGCAATACACATTACGCAAAGCTCAAGAACTGGTGGAATGAGAACCCTGCTCGGATTACTTTTTTAACGACAGAGCATCGTATTGCGAATGCCATGGACCATATGGAATACGGACCTGTCGTATTTAATTTTGATCGACCAGAATTGTTCGGTGAAGAAGAGACGACTGTAAATCTCATTCTTGATAAGACCGCCCGGAAATCTGATGTGAAGAAACTGGTGAAGGAAATTCAACAGCAGCACCCAAATGGGTTAGTCATTTCAAATATGACAAATGGTTTGGCGAGCACACATGATAAGGCAAAAGGCTCAAACGATTTCAATCAGGGTAACGTCGATTGTGTCACATCTGTTTTTACCATGCTGGCTCCACGGCAGTATGAACAGTTACTGGTCGAGAATGCACTATTTAGAACTGAGAACATGGTTCAACTTTTCTACTTAGATCAGTTCAATCAGTCGTGTGGTCGCACACTTGGATACCGCTACAAACCGAACATCAAGACTCAAGCTGTCATGTCCAAACGTTTGTGGAAGGAAATAGCACTCGAAATCTACGCGAGTAGTCGGTATCGGGTTAAATTGAAGAATTCATAAGCAGGGCGGCATTGAGAATGTGCAGCACATATGCCGTATCGCTTTGATCGTCATACCGATAGTAAATATTATAATTCTGGTACACCAACCGTCGAATATTTTTATCAGAATTATATATCGGTGCAGATTTTGGAAAAACGCCCAGATTTTCAATCGTTTTCTGCATCATATCTTTAGAGAAAGAAGCTGCACGCGATGGATTATCCAATGCGATGTAACGCCTGATGCCGATTAAATCTGATTTTGCTTTTCGAGTAACTATAACAGTTGTCATTGATCGAGGCTGGAAAGGAACTCGTCTAGGTTATCAGCGTTTACTTCTTCATAACGCCCGGCCTTAACATCTTCTAAACCAGCTTGAATACCTTGATCAATCTTCTGCTTTATCAGGACGCTCACAGCTTCTTGCACAAACGCCTCATTGGAAGAATATCCACCAACTTTTGTTTGAGCCTCAATTAAATCAGCTATATCGCCATTCAGAACAACAGACATTGTTCAATCCATCCTTTAATTTGAATGAGAGTATTTTAACGCATCAAGACTACCAACAACAAGGTTAATTATTCTGATATACTCTATAATCATGGGTATGCCTGTAAGGAGGGCTTTGAATGTTGGATTATAAATCCGATCTGTCAAAATCATTACATGAGATGATTTCTGACCTTCATGCCGCCGGTGCTGTTCCCAAATCAACAATGCTTGAATTTGAGGAACGATGTTTACGCCCGGAAAAGGAAACAAAGGATGACCAAGATACAATATCATATTGAAACTATAAATACTGCCGCTCATCGTTTTATTGATGCGTGGAAACGGGCCGAGAAAGGTGAGCATGTTGATGAGCGTCACCATTCGTTTGAAAATGCTGAAACCATGCAGAGCGTTCTTTCAGCCAAGCAGACCTCTCAATTCTCCCCTGCAAGTAATTGGACCAAACTATTAAGATGAGCCAGATCAAGGTCTGAATAGGACCTGTATTTATAATCGCAATCCTTTGGTTTTTCTGTTGAACCGTTCATCGCGTCTTGCAGGGCATCAAGATTGATGGTGATGATATTATCAGCATCAACTTTGGTTTTGACATTCCAGACCTGAGCGGTAACGCCGTTATCAATGCAACTTCCGCAGCTAATTTCTTCAATCTCTTCAATATTGCAGCAATTAAGCTCGTAGGGAACTACAAGCCGCCCGGTGACTTTGATTTGGTAGACATCATCAAACAGGCTGCCTGTTTCCAACGTAGACACCAAGACATTGTGATCGCCCAACTCGACCTTTGGTAAAAATAACTTTGGTACTGTATAGCCCATTGGGAATGTCCCTTGAAAGCTGACCGGTACAATCGAAATTTTCATCATGCCACGATCTCCTCTACCAGTTTGATGTAATGGCTCAGGCAGGCTTTCAGGTCGGCATCTTCTGTTTCGCCATGGCATTCACGCAGATACCTGAGAAGGTTTGTATAAGCATCACTTGAGGGTGAATGCCCGTTATAGCGAAGGGTGCTGAGATAGGTCCGGCTACGGCCCATGAGACGGCTTAAATCGGCACTATCGTTAATCAGCATATTGGCACGAAGCACTTCAAAAAGTTGCTCATGCAAATCCATGCCAGATACATTGAAATACATATTTGAATATCTCCCATAAGGTTTTCCTACCTTTATTTATCAATGTCGTGCATCAACCCTGTTCATCATGGTTAAAGAAAACACTTGCAATCAGGAGATAAAGATCACATCAAAGCATTGTATGTTCACTTAATGTTCTTTGATGTGATTCCCATGCTGTATTATGCCGACATAACAACCCGATATTCACGTCCCCTGTTCGCGTCAAGGGTTCCTGCGGGTTTTCCAAGTCCAGCAGAGGATTTCATTGAAGGGTCATTGGACCTCAATCGGCATCTAATTGAGCATCCGGCAGCTACTTTTTTCTTACGTGTCAGCGGCGACTCGATGACAGGTGCCGGAATTTACCCGGATGATCTGCTGATTGTAGACCGGAGCTTAACAGCAGGCCCGAATGATATTGTCATTGCCGTTCTTCACGGGGAATTGACTGTGAAGCGATTGGTCAAGGAAGACAGTATTTGGTTTTTACTGGCTGAGAACCCTGCCTACCCTCGTTTTGAATTGCCGGAAGATGCTGAAATCTGGGGTGTGGTGACCAATGCCATCCGAGACTTTAGATGATCGTCGGTTTGGTTGATTGCAATAATTTCTATTGCTCTTGCGAGCGGGTCTTTCAACCGGAATTGCGAGGCAAGCCCATCGTCGTGCTTTCTAATAATGATGGCTGTGTTATTGCCCGGAGTGCCGAGGCCAAAGCATTGGGTATTCCCATGGGAGCACCTTACTTCAAGCATCGCAAAGACATGGAACGACAGAATATTATCGTGCGGTCCAGCAACTATGCCCTCTATGGCGATATGAGTTACCGCGTCATGACGGTGTTGGCCCATCTAGCACCCAATGTGGAAGTGTACAGCATTGATGAATGCTTTCTCGATCTGGATGGCCTGAACCATATGGACCTTACGGCCTATGCCCGACATATCAAGGAAACTGTGGAGAAATGGACAGGCATTCCGGTAGCCATCGGTATCGGGTCTACAAAGACGCTGGCAAAGATCGCAAACCGATTGGCAAAGAAGTCAACAAAGGCAAATGGAGTTCTGGATTTATCCAATTCCCCATGGATGGATCATGCCTTAGAAAAAACGGAAGTTGGAGATGTTTGGGGCATCGGTCGCCGATGGGCGAAGATGCTGACATCACGGGGCGTATACACGGCAAAAGACCTCCGCGATGCTGAGGACGGCTGGGTGCGACAAAAGATGGGCGTGGTCGGCCTTCGCACGGTGATGGAATTGCGAGGAACCCCATGCGTCGAGTTAGAAGTAGCAGCATCGGACAAACAAACCGTCTGTGTATCACGTAGTTTTGGATCACCCATGACCGAGCAGATCAGTTTACATGATGCCATCTCAACTTTTGCTATGCGATCCGCCGAAAAAATACGCAAAGCAGGATTGGTTGCGGGTGCGGTGAATGTATTTGTCAGAACCGACCCGTTTCGCTCAGATCAGGAACAATATTCAAATTCCGCCACCATCGGCCTGACCCCGTTCACCAATCACACCCAGCCTATTCTTTCAGCAGCCCAGCGGGGACTGTCGTCCATCTTCCGAGAAAATTATCGATACAAGAAAGCTGGCATCCTATTGCTGGATTTAGTCAGGCAAGAAGATGCCCCACGCACGCTTTTTGACCAGTCATGTGAAACTGACAACAAGCTCATGTCAGCTTTTGATGCCATCAACAACCGCTTCGGAACGGGAAGTGTCAGTTACGGGCAGCTTCGAAAAGCAAGAACGTGGTATATGACACAGAACCATGTGTCGCCGCACTATACGACCCGGTGGGATGATTTACCGTTGTTGAAATAAGTAACTCGCTGCGACTTTCGCCGCTGAGATAAATACCATGAAGAAACCGAAGAGGAATTCGTCATGCGTCTCAGTCAATTTGATTTAACCGAAGAACCCATCCAAGCCCCACAACACCTGTATCAATGGACTGTTATGGTTACGGCGAAAGTTGCGGGTCGTCTTCCCCCAAAAGCCGTGGACGATATACGGGTCTATTTCCCCTTGTTGAACTGCACAGTCGCGAATGTCAGAAGTGTGCAGATGCGAGGAACAGGTGATTGCGGACAAGTAATTACCTTCACAGTAGACCTCGGCTTATTTGCCGAAAATGAACTGATGTCGCTATTTCAAATTAAATCGGCCACATGCATTGATGCGGTTGGATATGATACTACACTAAATCTGATTGATCCTGATATCACAGTCTTACCGCAGGCTGGTGAGCAAACCAATCTGCTGAATTTCTCTTCCTGAATAGCGATAATTCATCCAAATAATTTGATTATTTCTAGTTTTCCGTCAAGGGTCAGGATTATTCATTCAGGGTCTTGCCCCTAATAGTCTAGGCCCTTGATTAGAGGGATCGCAGTTTCTTGAGATTCTGTAGTGCTACTGGAACCGTCGTCATAGCGTTTAAGCATGCGTCGGATGTCTGTCACTAAACCGATTTTCTGAGCCTCAACTGCTGAATATCGGTGGTCTGTTCGGGTGCGTTCATCAGTGATGAATATCATCTCAGCTAACCTTTCTAACAGACCATATTGCTTATAAAGTTTGCCGACATAAGAATTCACCTTTGTTGTAGCAGCCGGATTGCGGCCATCCCCACGAACCGCGTGGATCATGAATGTTGAATCGCGTGTCGCAATTCGTTCCACCCCACCCATAAAAATCAAGGTGCACATGCTGGCACAATAAGCATCGTCAACAAGAGTGCTTATGCCTCGTTCACGAAGTATTTTGGCAATTTTCCATGCATGTGGGGTGCGGCCTCCAAAGTTATCCTGACTGAAACGGAGAACCCTGACCGACATCGGCAGATGTTCGATATCCTTCACGAACTTATCCGCAATCACATTCGTTCCAAAATCGTCGATTAAAACCACCGCTGTTCGGCCATCATTAGACAAACGGATGGTTTCGAAAGCTTGAGCCGAAGCGATCTTGAAACATAACAGACAAACCAAAATCGCAAGAAGACGCATCATTTTTTCCAACTTTCTGTCCAATCGTTTTTATCCGGCACATACACCGCCCCAAACGGTTTCATCAATTCGATGATTTGCTGCCCTGCCTTGACGGTATTGGCCTTACAGCGGTCAAATGCACCTGCCACGGCCACGCCATGGCGTTCCCAGCGATTATCTTCTCGAAGCTTACTATGGATGCGAAGAATTTGCTTCTCGACGCTGTAATGGGTTGGGCGATCAATGAAAGCATTATCACCGCCATACGGCACAGCAAATCGATAAAGCCAGCCATTGGCTCTCTCTGCCATATCACCATGCAATTGGGTATATTCCTGACATTGATCCGCGATCCGTTTCAGCTTCCCACCTTCCATCATTTGACGGCGTTGATCCCAATGAGTGGGATCATTATTGATCGAGGGAAGGCCCGTTGACAGATCACCAGCCAAAGCCGGAAGCGTAATGAACAGTGCGATGAGCAAAGCAATAGGCATCAGAGAAACAAATGTTTGATCGCCTGAGCAATAGCAACGACACACAGGCCGATCAAAAAGTATTTCAGTGTTTTATTCATAACTCTACCTCATAGAGAATTTCATTTACTGCACGGGCAATGCAATAAGGCACGACAGCAAATCCAATTCCTATGGCGGCGGTCGCTGCTGTCGCAGGCCAACCCAAGTTTGTATCAAGGAGAGCCGTAAAGACTTTGGAGGCACCGAACAGAGACCCCAAGGCGACCACGCCCCAAGAGGCTAATTTGATAATTTTTTTCATCTTTAAATTCCTGCGGTAAATTTGAAGACCAGCACATCACCCGGACCGGGTTTGTAAATCCATTCCAGATTAAGCCCGTCTTCATCGGCATATTGTTCATGGGCATTGGTTGATTTGACACGGGCACTTTTAGGCAAAATGACCACGTAAGAAACAATCGGCATCATTTCGTTGTCGCTGTCTTTCATGGCTTCTTTGATGATCGCTTCCATCATCGGATCGTTGACCGCTATGGGAATGCGGACATCCATTGAACATTCTTTTAGAAAAAAGCCACGGCAATTAAACTGATCAGACGACAAGGTTTCATTCAACACGAATTGAATGGACCCATCCGGCAATATTTTGTGGATATATTGCTGATTATTTTGTTTAAATTGTTGTTCCAGAACGGATGCATATACGACATTCGTCGTCATCCCGACTTGCGTCATCGTCTCCCCATCACCGTCAACAAGGGTAACGATGCGAGTCTGCAAGCACCCGCTTAAAGTGAGTGAAAGACCGATGACATAGAAGAAACGCCAGATCACAGAATGCCCCATTTCAATTTGGCTGCTTTGGTCGTTTCATGGTCAGGGTGAGCAAATTCATAGCCCTGCGAAAGCAGAGACTTCGCGTGATGGGCACGCCCGTTTTTACCCAACCAAATGCCTACCCCTATGCCAATGGCGAGAGACAAGATGAGGACTGCGATAGCTTCTTCTTCGGAAGCTCCCCCAGCGGGGATAAAGAAAGAAGCAAGGTTAAGTGCCAACAAGATACCGCCGATCACCCAAACTTTACGAATGAGATGCGGTAATCCCAAGATGAACGGTGAGAAAAAAGCAGGCCAGTCGAACCCGTTTTTAACGACCTTTATGTCTTTCTGTGCGTGGTGAAGAAAGGTCACCGCATTGGCTGTTACCGGAATTTCTGTGTCTGACATATCTATGATCCTTATTTTGCAACGCCAATAACAACGGCCTTACAGCCGGGATTTTGACGCTCGGCGATATTTTGTGCAGCACCGGCAGCTTGAGCGGTAATCACCGTCTCCCACATTGGCTGGCCCTTACAATATATACGCACCTGATAGGCAGTTCCTGCGGCGATAGCAGCACCGTTTGCAAACAAAATTGCAGCTAAAGTCAGTGCCGAAAGAAGTCTTTTCATATCTCACTTCCCTTGATCAAATTGAACCAAATCGGATGGCTGAACCTTGCCATCAGTCTCAACAAGAATGCGTTTCATAGTAGATCGCGATGGCACGACAACCCCACGACAGATGCGGCTCACGGTCGAGACATTCACATCAATTCGATCCGCGAATTCCAGCATCGTGATTTTGTTTTTCTTGAGATAAGTCTTTAGCTGCATTCGCACCTTCCGATTTATGATGCGATATTATTGAGCGTTTAATGCAATTATTGTCAATCTATAAATTGCATATAATGACCTTTTGAAAGTTTGCATATCGTGCAAAGTTTTATCTGTAGCTTGAGAATTTCAAGTTTTCAGGAGGCATATTATGCAAAACCGCATCAAAGAATTTCGTAAAAGAGCAGGGCTGACTATGGAAGAAACAGCCCATAGACTTGGCATAACTGTCTCTCAGGTCAATAGAATCGAGAACGGCAGAAGCTCAACAACGACAATAAGATTGAGCGAATTCGCGGAGATTTTCGGATGCCATGCGGCTGATTTGATTGATGATCGACTTCCGATTGAGCCGAGCCTTGGTGTCGATCAGGAACGACTTCGGGATGTGATTATCCAAACTGAGCGTTTGATGTCCAAAAATAAGAAGGCGGTGAAGCCTGAGAGAAAGGCTGAGATCATCCTATCGTTACTATCGTTGGAAAATGAACGGCTGAGTGATGGCAATGGCAAAGTGGATGTGAAGCGGTATATAGGGCTGTTGGGGCTTTAACCCATTTCCATATATCAGCTATTCTCTTTTGAAAAGCCAACCGAATACCTATTCACGAAATTTGCTCCCAATAAATTGTGATGGGTTAATTGCTGCCGTATCTGGACGACATCATCTCGTGTGTTTGCAACTGCATGGATAAAACTTGTTACTGCGTCTTTTAACTGAGTTAGTTTTTCTTGGTTAATTACGCGGGTATCTGCTGGGACAGGTGCATCAAACTTGAACTTTGACGCCGGATGAATAATGATCGGTGTGACTGAGCATGAAGCGTCATATTTGCCTGCGAACCACGTTATTGAGCCTGAAAGGTTTTCTGCATAGGTCTTTGAGATAGTTTCACTGGTAGCTTCATTCTTGCATGAAATCACCAAAAAGTTTCTGTCTAGGATTCCCCATAGAACGTCAGGACCGCCATCCCCAACTTCTTTTTCAGGTCTCTGACCTAGAAATCCTAGATGGAGTGCTAATTCACAAAATGCCTGCTCAAATTCATTCCATGAATCAGGGCGGAATTCTAACTTCGCTAATATGCCTAACAGAGTAAGCCTTAACCCACTCCCTGTACTATATTTTCTACGAAGAAACTCAGATGCTTGTTGGGCCTGATCCATCGCGACAGTATCTAATTTCTTGTAAGCCACACCTGCAATAGGTTTGAATGTTAATGGGCTGTGCTTGATTGCAGCAGATAAAATTCTTTGAGATCGTACTGGGTCAATTGCATGAACATACGTTGCTTTTTGTTGAAGAAGCCATGCTAAGTGTGGTCGTTCTGGATTAGTTGCGATTACTTCTTGAATAAAATCTTCGGCCTCATCATGTCTTCCTAGTTGTGCTGCATCAAACGCTCTACGTTGGTTCAGCGTACTTAAATCAAGGTTAGCTTCTTCGGAATAAGCAACATCAATTAACGCATTCTTTGAAGCACTAACCCATTGAGGTTCACGAGAGAATAGTAGGTTTAATACCTCACTCATCTCATTGATGCCTTGATTGTCAATTTGCTGAGCTACTTGCCGTGAGAGTGAGATTTGGGCTGCTGTAGCTGGTGAAAAATGTTTCAATGAGTTGGCAGCATTAACTTCCTGAATTAGTTTCCCACCCATGAGAAGAATAGCACAATAGTCATCGTTTGATCGTACTCCTCTTCCCATGCCTTGTTCTACCCGCTGAATATTCCAGCTTCTAAAAACCTCACTGCCAGACAAAATAGAATGCCTTACTTTGTCACTTAACTTTCTAACGTCCGGTAAACCATCAATAATTAGAGTGCGGCAAGCCGATCCCGGTAAATCTACCCCATCGTATTTGTTTACCAACACAACTAGGCCAACATGACCAGCTTTAAGTCTTGCTACACCATCTTCCAAATTATTTGCGTATAGAGTGTCAGCCGCTACATCGGCCCAAAACTCGGCACGATATGTTGATGGTACAATTACAACAACGTTATGATGCTCAGAATAAAATTTGGCTAACCCTTTAACGTCCTGATCTGAGATGCCAGTATTAATCTCTTGAGGAATTAATACCATTCGATCACCAAGGTCACTGGCTGTCTTAGGAGTGATTGGTTTATTAATTGTATCTGGGTTTGCGTTAAAGTCCGAGATTAAAACTGCATCATTGGACAATGTGGCAGTCATGTAGATGCGGCGACGAGCATAAATGAAACTTGGGATGGCGTTAATCGGGAGGCATGGAGGTGATATCTCAATTCGATTACCTCCAAAGACACATTGGCATTGAGCTATAGTATCTCTCAGCAAAGGCCAAACAAAATCAAACTCATTCAGACCTCTTAATTTCATTAATGCCGCAATCGCATGATCTAACTTATCATTCCAAGCCCAATAAGGAACTGGAGCAAGTGTCCGAGGGTCCGCCTGTTCTATTTCCTGAGCAGCTACTTTTGATTGGCTACGAATGTCATCACGGAACAGTGCATATAATTCGGCATAGACGAGATTATCATTAGGAATAATAAGATTAAACTGATCTTCTGTAGAAGCAATACAAGCATGAGCATCATCAATCAAAATGCTTCCTAATTCAATTTTTTGCCCCTCTTGTCCAACACCAAATACCGAACGACCATTAATTAATTTGTGAATATTTATGACGAGAATAGATTTGCCAGATTGGAAACGTCCATCACGAGGGTCGGTTGTTGTCTCAATCCCCAATTGAGCCGCCTCAGACAACACCTGTTGAACCAAATAGTTATCAGGTGCAATATAGGCTGCTGGTCCAACATTTTCATTTAGGCAAGATTTAAGGGCCAACAAACCAACAACTGTTTTGCCACCCCCTGTATTCATTTTCAAGAGAAGATCACTTTCTGTGCGTCGTTCATGCCATCGGCTTAAAACATCGCCTTGCACATCACGCAAATAGCTATATCTTTGATCCTTGTTGGGTAGGGCTTGAAAAATTTTAAGAGGGTTATCCACCGTATCAGCGGTGTTGACTGAACCTAGTTTAGAAAAATCTAATGCCATGATTTTATTCCTACCCCTTATTATTGTTTTCATACCATTCTGTCGGGACAAGTTTTCTGTTGTTTTCCCAATGAGGTTCGACTTCATGTATGTTTTCGATTTGCCCCCACACACTCTTAGGAACATGATCTAACACAATAAACTGTTGCGTTCCACCAGAAGACTTGCTTGCGGCCGCTAACACTTTGAAAATCTTTGTTACAGCAACTACATCATCATCATCAAGGTCATTGATGTTCGCATCTGGTTGACCTGCTTTATCTGCTAATCGTCTAGGGAAATAAACCTGACTCGGTTGATCCAATGCGACGAAGGAAGGAACAGGCGAGGTTGGTAGAGAGTCAAAATGTTTATGTAACGCGACAATGGTAGCAAGGTGATAGGCTAGCCAATTTGCACCGCTTCCTACTTCCCATAGATAATCAGAACGATCATCCTTGGTGATTTTGAGTGTTAAATCCTTATATAACAATTCTATTGGAGCATGTTTCCATTCAACGTCCGTTTGGGGTAATATTTGAGACGCATAGCTACTGAACTTTTTTAAGGCCCCGTTCAAACGCCCTTCTGGATTTGCAGCACGAATATCTCTTTGCAAGTTTGCTACTTCCTGCTCAAGCTGTAGAAGAGCGTGAGTTAATTTCTTATCTGGGGAAACTTGTCGGTGCATCTTTAATGATTCCTCAAGACGACCGATGAACCTTTCAATTTGTACTTCTCGTGAACGAGCCTCTTGCTCTTCCTGTCTCTGGTCTTCAATTTTCTTTTTGTTCTCAGAAATTGCAGCAAGTGAACGTTCAACTTCAAATTTACTTGTAATGAGCTTCACCCGCTCTCTATCAAACGATTGAGGGAATTCTTGTAGTTCAATCGTTGCTTCTTCTACTTCATCAAGTACGGCAGTTAAGCTAGCTAACTCACCAGAAGCCGTTTCCATCGTGTTCTGGCACAATGGACATATGGCATTTGTTTGAAGGTGCTTTTTTAGCCAAGTAGATATCCCCAGCCTATCGCGTTGCAGGTTAAGGGCTTCGCCATATTCATTTACACTACTTTGAAGTCTCTCCAGTTCATTGAGTCTGTTTGCAATGCTTGATTGTTCCCGAAACAACATGGTTTGCTCTTTTTCTAAGTCCTGATACTCAGAAGAAAGTTTTTCGCGGGCTTTTTCAAGATAGTCTGAATTTACACTTGGCTTTTCTAGGATAGCTCCCAAAAGCTCAACGGTTCGGCCTGTATTGTCTGGTAAATTTAAGCGAGGATTAATCAATCCATAACCTTGAGCATCACGGAACCATGTTTCAATATTTTCCTCCCATCTACGATTTAGCTGATCGTAATGTGAGAACTCTCTTCTCAGGCGGTTTAATTCATTCTCCTTGATCTCCAACTCCCATTTCTTCTTCATGATTTCCGGCGTAATCGCTCCCATCGCATATGGAAAAATATTAAAGAATTTTTCTCTATGGTCAGCGTTATCCGTTTTGTAGAAAAGGTTATGTGGGTTAGCGACGGTGTTCTGAGGCTGGAAACAAAACGCCATTAAGTCACGAAAGCTTGGTCTGGCTTTATATCCACTGCCTTCATTTGCATCAAAGCTCAGATTTGATAAACCACAAATTTCATTGAGCTTTTGAACGACAGCATCTCTATTGGCATTAGAAATTGGTGCATTGTCTGGGATGCTTTTTTCATCATCAACTTCCTGCCAATACATATCACCAGTGTTTTTTTGCTGACCGGGTTCTCGACGGGCAAGAAGAATTTTCCCATCTGGCGTATCTAATAGACACCCAAACCAAGCACTGTGCTTCCTAATAATATCAGTTGGAATGGTACAAGTTGTTGAACCCAGACAAAAATCAATAATCGGGATGATAGCTGATTTACCTGTTTTGGATAAACCACTTATCACATTGACCTTTCCCTTCTCAAACTTGACTATTCGAGGTTTGAATGTTCCATTTTTAGGCCACAAAATAATTTTGAGGATTTGAATATTCATCAGAACTTTACCTTTAAAATTGTGGCGATTTCTTCATTCGAAAATCTATTGAGCCATGCCCCTAATTGTTCAGCGACCCTTAACATCAGCTTTGTGTTCTCCGGCTGACTCGTGAGCAATCCTGTCCGTTTGGAAGGCCATATAATCCCATCTTTCACATCCAACACAAGGAGCCCACATGAGATTGCTATGTTTAAACTCCGCATTGTGAGTTCTCGTTGTGCAAACGCCCTATCATGAATTGCCAATAATTCGTCTCGACCAATTTCATTGAATTTGGGATCAGAAAATTTAGCTTCAAATTTCATGAGGCCAGATGATTTGTTTGTCCGTTTCAGCACATTGAGAGTGGTTTCATTCATGACCAAAGGAAGAGCGAGAAACAGAAAATGAAAAGGCAAATTGATTTTGGGTTGGTCTTCTGGACAATACCCAATTGTATATCGCCATAAAATTGCGGCACCTAAAGCTGGGTTTTGAGTAATTTCCAGTTCTCGAGTTAATGGGTTCATTCTGCACCCCCATCATCATCGTCTAATAGCGTTCGGTATTGAGGGTGCCAGCCAATTTCTTTTGTTTCAGCCAAACCATGATAACAACCCGGTGTAAAAAAATCAGGTAATGTTTTTCCATTGATAGTTTGCTGATGTTGAACACATTTCAAAAATAGCAAATGTCCCCTATTTTGATCAGGATGAGAATTATGAGTAATATCTATTTCATCCTTCGTCCGGTTATAATGAGATTTGAGATCACCATGAAACTCATCAAGGAACTGGTTTTCTCGAACGCCTTTTGTTCCCCATATTGTCCTTTCATGCGAAGAACGCAAATAACAGGTCGCAGCCTTAATCGCTTCATCTTCAAAACGTTTATCATCTTCAATTACCAGACGGATTTGCTTTATCAACGTATTTTGAGCAACAACTCGATTGACTTGGCTTTTGGAAGGTTCTGTCCCTAAAACAGGGATATAACCATAACGGTTAAAGTCTTGGATGATCGATTTATAAGAAGAGAGGAAATCATCTTTATGTACGTATGCCGGTAAATTTTGAGACGTTTGAGTTAAGATTCGGGCAGAGACATCTCCTAATAAATTACCGATGGCTCTTTCTAAATACTCAGGTTCTATAGCAGCATGAAGGTGAATGTGCTTTCTAACATCTGCTAAAGGGTCCGAGTTTCCAAACTCAAGCCTAAACTGTTGGATGATCTTTACATTCTGGCCTGATTTATCAGTCAAAAATGTATGTGCATAGATTCCCCACTCTTTATCAGGAGGATTTGGACCAATAGCTAGCTCTTGTCTGGCTTTTGAAAGTGCTGTCTTAGTATCTTTCAGCGTTTTAGCTTCACTAAATAAGTTAGCTATGTCGCATTCTTTAGGTTGAAGAACGTGTAAAATGAATATGGACTTTTCAATTGGTATTTTCCCATCTTGTACAGCAACCAACCAATTATAAAATGTTTTCCATAATGAAACTGATTTGTTTGAGACAGGGTTCGTTGCAAGACCACTTTTATCTTCTTCAACGATTACGACATCCTCAGCTTCAGAGGAAACGTCCCCGATAGCCTCAAGACTAATGACTTCTCCTTCATCAGCCTTGAGTAATCGATATAGAAATCTTACCGTCTGCAAATTGTATCCCAAATATGGACCAATTGCATTGGTGTCCCTACAGTCCCCCATTAGATCACCTTATAGTTTCTCTCAACAAAGGAGTGTATATTGCATTGAATGCAAAATGAAGGATTTATTCTTCTTTTGTTTGCATTCCTTTTCTCTCCCAATAAGCAGCTACCTTATCAGGAATTTCCGGGTGGGAACGATCTGACACATCAATGACATCTTTGGGCAAAGAGAGCAGGTAATCAGTGAACGGTTTATGATTACCCCAGACCACAAATGCCAGCCCATCAGGAAAAGCCTGCTTGGCAAGTTTATAGCTACCGGGCTTACCCTCACGGAACGGATACTTCCCGTTAATAAAGAACACCTTCGCATGGTCATTCACGTAGTCCCGCCAATACCGTGTATGCGTGCGAGCAGGGAACAGACCAACCACCGTTTCACACATGGGCTTATCTCGCTTTGCAGAGCTTTCAGTCGGTGCATGATCCATATCTTTGCACCATACTGAGTCAGCCGCTTTTTTCAGCCATGGGCGAAGGTTGTCATATGGCGGGTTCATAAAGGCACGACCATGCCACTCTTGCTTAAGGCCGTCGTCATCGATAGTGAAGTATTGCTTAGCTTTTACAGGAGCCATCTCCCCATTAATCGGCGAACACGGATCAAGGTCGAAAGGCTGATTATCATTGGCCGCATAAAGAATGTCCAGCATCCATTCCGGTGTGTACCATTCTACCGGACGGCTTGTAATGTCGGTGTTAATGAAAAGTCGCTCGACGATAGATTTTTTATTCTTGGGCGGCTTCAATCCCTTCACGGGTTTAGTGATTTTCATGTTGATGGGTTGACCGACTTCTCCAGCAATGACCTCGTAGAATGGTGTTGTATAATTCGCCAGCAGCAACTCATGTTCTTTTGAAGGTTTGCCCATATTTGAATGATAGGGCCGACTGATTTGGGACAGGTCTGAAAAACGATCCCGGTTTTCTTCGCTGTCGTTCACAGCCACCAGCCATTGATGCTTGCTTTGTTTGATCAAGGAAACAGCGTGATCTAAATTGACTGTACCCATTGTGTAATTCGCTTCGCCTGTTCCTTCAAATGGCAAATCCAGATAGCCAAAGACACCTGATCCCTTTTCTTCAATGACTTCCGCATAATCCAGATTGGTAATTCTGACACCTTGCAGAAGGTCGGAGAAACCCCAAAGGTTATCGATAAAAACGGATTTCAAACCCCGCTCATCCTTCATATACTTCTTATTGAATTTTGCTTTCCCATTGCCTCCGCCATAGGCAATACGGTTGCGGATAAAATATCCGGCCGCCGCTTCCGTTTTATCCTCACTCTGGACCATCTGCTCAGCAAGGTAGAAAAGTTCTTCATTGCCAAGACCGTACTTCTTATGAAGAGCCGTGATATCATTTACCAAAGCCTCACAGTCGTCACGCAGAATCATCTTGAAGTTAATCAGGTCCGGGTCTTTATCATTTATCCAATAAGTTTCAGCAAGGTTGTGGCGTTTAAGGGTGTAGAGCATGGATGAACCGCCGCAACATCCTTCGCGGTATTCTTTAATACGAAGAGGAAGAAGTTGAACTTTATCTTTGGCGTGATGGTAATCACCACCGGGATAGCGGATTGGGCTGGTTACGTTGGATGCAAGACGAGTAAACATTATGCGGCCTCCTGAATGGAATTGTCGTTGGATGCTTGAAGCTGTGAAGTGGCTTTAGATTTATGGATGAGAAATTCTTCCGTTTTCTTGTTGTCGCGTTCGACAATGCAGATGACGCGAAGATTAAATTCATCGTCAATTTCGCCGAGGAGCAACACCTTGCCCGGCTGCTGTGCAAGAGCTTGCAGCGTCTGTTGGTCTTTGGCGGTGTTCAAGACGGTGACTTCCTCACCGTCTTGGTGTTTGCTGACAGAACCGATCTGAGGCTGGGTTTTGATGAAACCGGAAAGTTGCTGCTGACGAGCTTCTTCACGTTCCTGCTTGCTGACAGGATTCTTGCGGTTACGGGCTGCTTTCGTAGATTTCTTGGTGCCCTTGATTTTCAGGTAGTGATAGGCGTTGTCAGCAGTGATCCCTTTAAATTGCATCTCTGCCAGAACAGTTGCCCATTCACCGTAACAACGACGCATATCATGTTTGGGGTCACTGTTATGGGAAGCCACTTTGATAGCCAGAAGAGCGATTGGGTTGTCGGTTTTTCCTGTCACCTTTTCACGGCATTCTTTAGCTGCTTCGATGAAGCCTTCTTTATCTTCAAGGGCTGGAAGGTAAAGCTCACCATAAACAACACTGAGAGCTTCATAAAGGCCGTCAATGCTGCGATTAAGCAGGGCTGTGTAACCATCAAATGCGGCACAAGCATTCTTGATCGGGGCAATAAATTTCTTATCCATAATTCCTCCTATTGTCCGCCAAGCGGACATTGTTAAGCTGCGAGTTTCATTTCTACGGGTGTGGGAGCTTTGGGCGTGTTGTCATTGGCTGCAACGCAGTGCTGTTGAGCAAAGCGGAGCCAGAAAAAATTGCTGATACAGATGGTTTTCATGTCGATATTCCTTTTCATAAAGGCCGACATCAGTGAATTCAGAGTGAGTTCGAGGGTTCACGTCTTTCAAAAAGACGATCCGGGGAAGTCACTGATGTCGGGAAAGTGTTTGGTTAGGCGGCTTTTTGCTCTGGTTTCAGAACAAGAAATTTCTTGTCGAGTTGACGGTGTGCAATTTCTGCCGTTTGGGAAGGTCGCTCGCTGTAGTGTGTGTTTTTAGGTAAGATCAGTCCAAGGCACGCCAGCCTGCATCAATGTGCTTGCCGGTCAGTAGATAATTTCGATGGAATTGCTGTGCATATTGGCTACGCATGTCGCGATCTGGCATTACCCATGGATCGATAATTTCAATCCCATTACGAAAAGCATATTGTGCGGCGAAAACGGTCATCACCAACCCAGCGACTGTTGGTGCCAATTTGACGTTGTTGTATTCAATTTCAATAGATGGCTTGAGCGAATACAGATAGCTTGGCGGAAGAGCTTTGATACCATCATCTGTTCTTAAGCAGATAAGTTCGACGTCAAACACAAATTCGGCGACCTGCATTTCAAGCAAAGGAACCGTGAGTTCCAAGTAATGCATCATCACTGCGAGGTGATTGTTAAACCATTTTTTGAAATGGTCATCACCATCAATTTCATAGGTGCCATTGGACTTCGCAATGACTTTTGCACCAGTTGGTGCAGCGAAGACACATCCTCGTGAATTGTCAACTTTCTTAAAGTCACCGTTACGGTGATCATCTTTAGGAAACTGGGCTTCAAGTGCTGCTTTTGTTTCAAAATGCTTTTGTAAATCCATTACAATTCTCCATTTTAGCTTCCGAAACCGATGATCAAGACAAGTTTCATCGTTGAGTGCTCATTGCTGAACAATCTGATTGAAGACATCGGTGTCAGAAGTGGTTTTAGTTTCGGCTATGAGTAGCCATTCAGTTAGCCAAACATTGGCTTAAGATGATCGGTGCGAGGTGTTGGGTATTGGTGCCAGCGTCTGCTATCCAGAACATCAATATCTTCACGATTTTTATCCTTGGTCAGCGTATGCCACTGTTTGAAGAAGAAGGCGATACCACGTTCAAGACAAAGGTCACGCAGATAGCGAACATCAGCAATGTCCATCTCTACAAGTGACTTTTTGCTTGGTGAAGACATGCCTCCGACAACTACCCAGTCAATACCTTCTGGAATGTCACTGATCCGCCCCAACAACGGTTCACAACTGAGCCATTTAACAGCGGCATCAATTTCAGCAATCACTCTGGCACGCCCCATCTGCTTGTCTGACTCAACCGTAGTTCCAATCCACATATTTGGGTGAAGGTGGAAATTTCGCGTATAGTATTGCGGGTATTTGGACAACAAGAGCCATTCAAGTTTTGTTGTCTTGCCAATCAACTCATTCAAACGTTGACGTTGATCTTCTGGTGCAGCCGGGTCATTGACATCGCACATTGATCCTGAAAAAACACGATGTACATCATCTCGTAAATCAAGCATTACGTTTCTCCTTTGCTTCTTCGTTCCATTCGAGAGGTTTATTCCAATAATCATCACTTAGTTGTCGATATGGACCTCCTTCCCATGTCTCACCATGCCCACAACGTTTGGCAATTGACCGTGCATAGCAATAGTCACAACCGACGCTGCAACCCCACCATGGATTAAACGTGCTGGTAGCCCATTTGATGCTTGTGTCTTTCATTTGTTTCTCTCCAAGGTTCTTTTAAAAAGTCGGATGGTTTGCTTTTCCCAGCATCGAACACTGGGGGTTAATGAAGTGATGCAAATTGCTCCATCCGTATGTGACCATTTAATATGACCACTACCTGTTTGCTTAGGTGTCCATCCCGGAGAACGCTTCATCACTTTTCGAACATGTTTAAGTAAACGGTTCATTTATCTTTCCTTATGCATTCGTTTTGATATTTTGATCATAAGTCAGATTTTCACGTCATCTTTTAGATAGAAGACTGTGTTTGAAAATATCTTTTAATTACAATTGTGTACGTTATGTGATTTGATGATTTTTATTAGATATATGAGAGCCTTTGAGGACTACGAGGCAATTGCCAATGGCTATAATTCAGAACAACAGGAATATTCTTTCAGACGCTGGCATAGCGGTCTATGTCATGGTGAGTTTGATCCACTGACATTTATTGACCTTCATCTGAAACCTGAAACACTCAAGCATGATCGCTCACAATTCCTAAAAGCAGTTAAAAGATGCAGGGAACTGGAGCGAAAAAATAAAAAAGTTGCGTTTACATATGTTGACTTACCATTGAGCTTTATCGATGAAGAATTTGAAAGCTCTATTGCTATGTTAGAATCAGAAATAGAATTTATTCCCGTGAAAGCAATAAAAAAGCCGGGAGGTGGGTGGAAAGATGAAGCAAGAGAAAGTGCAAACGCCTCACAACTTTCAAATAATACGGAACGATCTGAGCAGGCAGCTTTTTTACTTCAATATTTTGATTGGCCTCGAAATAGGGAGATGATCGCTTACGCAAAACTCGCAAACTACTATGGGGTTAAATTTGATGAGAATGGTCAGCTAACACAGGTCAACCACGGTGAGCCATTGACAACACGGGATGTATTAATTGGCCGAATTAGGCGAATAAAAGACAAATATGCCAATAACAAGGTCTTTGAAAAATTCTTTTCTGAACCGAATGGATTACTATTAGATGAAACGTTCGTAACTCAAAAGTGGGCATTAGAGTTATTAAAGAGCAAGAAAGTTCCAGCCTCATCAGAGGGTAGCGTTTTGTCTGAGCGTCCTCAACTTCAACGAATCAAAAAGAAAAATGACAAAGTTGTCGAGTTTAACCATGTATCCAAAAAGAATGACAGGTATCAGCAAGTTTACAAAAACTGCATGTGGTATTGGGTGATGCAGGATCAAAATCCAAAAGATTGCATAGAATTTATTGAGCAACTTAATTTATCTCGAAGGGAACTTCGTGATTACATCTGGATTGAAAAAAATGAAGGCATAGAGAAGCTGGTTTTATCTTTGTATAAACGTTTCATAAATTGGAAACGAAAACGTTAATCCCTCCATCCTCTGCGGCCCCACCCTTAATTCCGTCGCGACAGTCCTTGAACAATTGGTAAAAGCTCTCGAAGACCGTGACGCGACCCTTATCAAAGCGATCATGAAAGCACGCTCCAAGACAC
>Ga0209475_10001924_pt1 | contig 23185 bp, 22 predicted proteins | sample tdDd471_FD_187128 | JGI IMG/M metagenome (GOLD analysis project Ga0209475, IMG submission 187128) | Marine sediment microbial communities from the Atlantic coast under amendment with organic carbon and nitrate - tdDd47.1 (SPAdes)... | ecosystem: Environmental > Aquatic > Marine > Coastal >... | reverse complement strand
GAAGGCTGTCGCGGGCTCTTCTTGGACCTCGCTTGGTACTAACTCGATGACCCAGTCATAAACTTCTTTGGGGAAGCCTACTAATGGTATGGGTTCGGGTTCTGGATCAGGGCCTGGACCTGGGCCGGGTCGGTGATGTCACCGGCGACGGTGCCAAGGCGCGGGTCGGCGGCCAACCCTTCGGCCGCGACCACGTCGAACAGCACCACCTCGCCCCGGAAGCGACAGGCATTGTTCAGATGCAGGTCGCCGTGACCGTGACGAACGGCACCCCGACGGGCCCGTGCCGCCAGCCTGGGCGCCAGCGCCCCGGCAACCGGGATCACCCTTTCGCGCCAGCGCCCGAAAGCGGCACGGAGCCCGTCAGGCACGGCATGGTCGAGGTTGGCGATCAGATCATCGAGCGTCGTCGCAAAGGCGTCCCGACCTGATTGCGGGCGCACGACCTCGGCGGAGAGATGCAGGCCCGCCACGGCATCAGCGAATTCCCGGACGGTCTGAAGATCCAGCCTGTGTTCCACCGCCATCCGGTCCAGCAGGTCCGCCTGTTCGAAACGGTGCATCCGGACAAGGTACTCGACCGGCGCTGTCGGGGGACCGAGCCAGAGTTTCCCGTCCCGGGCATTGACCGCCACGACGTCGAGATACATCGCCCGCGCCGTCCGCGCATTCACCACCAGCTCGGCCTCGCAGGCTGCCTTGCGCTGCTCCAGGGTGCTGAAGTCCACGAAGTCGAGACTGACAGCCTTCTTCATCTTCCAGGCATACGCGCCAGCCAGGAAGATGTGAGATATATGCGTCTCGATATGCTCGACGGTTTCACCACCGTGCGTGTCGGACTGCATCATGAATGCGACGGAGGCCGCCTGGTCCGGTTCAGGGGCTGTCATGGTGCCCCTCACCGCACATCAGAACGGCAGCTCCGGAGATCCGCCCGTCCCTGAGCGCCGACAGTGCCGCGTTCGCATCCTCCAGAGCATATCGCGTCACCTCGGTGCGGATGCCGGCCTCGGCCACCGTCCCGAAGAAGTCCGTCGCATCGGCCCGGGTCAGATTGGCCACGGAACGGATGACGCGCTCACCCCAGAGGTCCTGATAGGGAAAGCCGGGAATGTCCGACATGTGAATGCCGCCGCAGACGACGGTTCCCCCCTTCGCCACAGCCCGCAGGGCAACAGGCACAAGCGCGCCGACGGGCGCGAAGATGATCGCGGCATCAAGTGGCTCCGCAGGAGTCTCGTCCGATCCATCGGCCCAGACGGCGCCGAGCTTCCGGGCCAGATCCTGGGCATCGGAATCGCCAGGCCGCGTGAAAGCGAAGACCTCGCGCCCCTGCCAGCGCGCCACCTGCGCCACGATGTGGGCAGCGGCGCCGAACCCGTAGAGCCCGAGCCGTTTCGCATCACCGGTCATGCCCAGCGACCGGTGCCCGATCAGTCCGGCACACAGCAGCGGCGCGAGATGCGCCGGGTCCGCAGCATCAGGCAGTTTCACCACGAAGCGGGCATCCGCAAGGCACTGTCCGGCGAACCCGCCATCGCGCGTGTAGCCGGTGAATACGGGCGTATCGCAGAGGTTCTCTGCCCCCTTCAGGCAATAGCGGCAATGCCCGCAGGTGCCGCCAAGCCAGGGCACCCCGACCCGCTGGCCAACCGTCAGCCCCCCGACACCCGCGCCGACCGCCGCGACACGACCGACGATCTCGTGGCCGGGAACCAGCGGCAGCTTCGCCTCGGTCAGATCGCCATCCACGATATGCAGGTCGGTCCGGCAGACAGCGCAGGCCTCGACATCCAGCAGCACATCGTCAGGCCCGGGAACCGGTGTCGGCATCTCCACCGGTCGCAACGCCCGTCCGGGCGCATCCAGTACCATCGCCTTCATGCCCGCACCTCCATTCTGGAACCCGGCTCTACCAGCTCAGGTCATGAAAGGTGCCTGCATCTTGCCACTGATCAGGCCAGGGCACAGTGAGGACAATCGCCACACCGCCCTCCTCACAGGTGTCGCGATGGAGCTACGCCGGGGGCGTCGCCTCGGGGCCCGCGATCTGCATGGCTTTCCGGTAGGCGGGCCGTGCACTGATGCGCTGGAAATAGGCGTTGGTGTTCGGCAGGTCCGCCAGGGTCCGGCCGCCCGAGGCAAGGATGTTCCCGAAGTTGTAAACGACCATCATGTCGGCGCAGGTGAAACCGTCGCCGGCCAGATGGTCGTGCTTCGCCAGCGTCTGCTCCAGGTAGTCATAGTATCCCGACCAGCGGCGGTGCAGCAGCTCCTTCACGATCGGCGTCGCTTCGCCCGTCGGGTTGGCGCCCATGGCCAGCTGCGCGAAGTACAGGCCCAGCGCATTGTTGTTGAACTGCATCCAGTAGAGGTAATCGAAATAGTTCGGCTGATCCGGGTTCACCGTGAACCGTCCCCCCGCATGGGTGCGGCAGATATATTCCAGCACCACCGCCGATTCCGTCAGCACACGTCCATCATCCTCTATCACCGGCGCGGTCGCCGCCGGATGCAGGTTGAAATAGGCGTCGGGCATCAGTCGGTTGGCCTTCCGGTGATACCACTTCAGGTCATAGGAAAGACCGAGTTCCTCCATCAGCCAGACCACACGGTCGGACTGCGATACGCCAAGGTGATGAATGGTGATCAACGAACATTCCCCATATGCCTGCCAGGTTCAGCCCCGATGATAGCCGAACGGGCGCCAACCAGAAGCGATGAAACGGATTCGCCAACGCCCCTTCCCTGACATCGAGGAACGGGGCCATGATGGGCAAGGGCAGATCCGGCCACGAACCCAGGCGCGATGCGCTGGCGCAGAACACCGGACAGGGGGAGCGACACGTCATGACTGAGCGTCAATTGGGAGATCTCACGATCTCCAGATTACTGGAAATGAACTCTCCGGATTTCGAACCATATGGCTTCTTCCCGGAAACCACGCCCGAGGATTGGGCACCGCATCTGCACTGGATGCAACCGCGAGCCATGGACCCTGTCAGCGGCAATCTCTACCTCCCCATGCAGAGCTATGTCATTCGCACCAGGCACCACAATATCCTCGTTGATGGCTGCGTCGGCAATGACAAGCACCGTCCCCACCGCCCGACCTGGCACATGAAGACGGACAGCACCTATCTGGATGCACTGGCCGCAACGGGGCTGTCGCCGGAAGACATCGACTTCGTCATGTGCACGCACCTGCACCCCGATCACGTGGGCTGGAACACCCGCCTGCTGGACGGACGCTGGGTCCCGACGTTTCCCAATGCGAAGTATCTCTTCACCCGGAAGGAGTTCGACTACTGGAAGGCGATGCACGCGGAAACGCCGCTCGCGCATATAGCCGACAGCGTGCTTCCGATCGAGGCGGCGGGGCGTGCCATCTTCGTGAACAACGACCATGGGATAGACGATACCGTCTGGCTGGAATCCACGCCGGGCCACACCCCGGACCACTGCGCGCTGCACCTTTCGTCCGGAAACGCCGAAATGGTGATGAGCGGCGACCTGATGCACAGCCCGATCCAGTGCCTCCACCCCGAATGGGCAGCCCGCCCGGACTTCGACGTCGAAGTCGCCCGCAACACGCGCCGAAGCTTCCTGGACAGGTACTGCGAGACGGATGTCACCGTCTGCACCGCTCATTTCCCGCTGCCGTCCACAGGACATATCGTGCGTGACGGCGAAGGCTTCCGTTTCAGGTATGACGAAGTGAACTGGTAGATGACCCGCAAGGGGCGGGGGCGGGATGAACCGTCGATGGGCGCTTTCTTGCACACCTGTGCCCTCCCCGCATTCGAGCCTCTATGCGCGCACCCCGTGGGGTATCATCAAGGGTCGAGAAGGGACCAGACCCTCGCTCCGCTCCCCAAATCCGGACCGCGGGCACGGAGTATCCCAGGCGACGATCCATAACTGGAAGTCAATGTAAGGTCGGCTTGGGGTCTCGGACGCGCGACGCCTTCGTCTGCGTGGCGAAACAGGGCAGTGACGTCGACACCCGAAAATGGACCTGTTGGACGGCAGGAGCGCTGCGAGACAAGGTTTTCGGCGCATTCGATGCTGTTTCGGGTGTCTGGTGAAGTTGTCCATATGCGCACAAATGTTTGCCAGATCTCTGGATTGCTCAATCATTTCGCAGGCGGCGGCTTTTTCTGATTAGGATATTGCCAACAACTGAGCGGAAAATCAGCCAGAAACAGAAAATATCTCGCGAAATCAATAATTTGAGGCCGCGACTTTCTTGTGGCACATCTGTTGCGAATGCTTGGATGCAGCCCGTTCTCAAAGGCTCAATTAGGTCGCCAGTTTGCCAGGGGGGGATATTCACTTGGACGTAGCCATCAAGCTGATCTTCGATGTTCTGGCTTTCTCGTCCATCATGGTGCTCGTGGTGCTGGGACTGGCCGTGATTGCCAGCATGATGGGCATCTTCAATCTTGGTCACGGCGAGTTCGTCCTGCTGGGCGCGTATACGGTCTACATCTTTCGCGAGTTGGGCCTGCCCGAATGGGCCGGCATGCTCGCCGCGCCTTTCCTGGTGGCGATTGCAGGCCTGGTCATCGAGATCGTCTTCATCCGGAGGCTCTATGCCTCCCCTGTCATCGCCATGCTCGCGACCTTTGCCATCGGTCTGATCATCCGTGAACTGATCCGCGTTCTGATCGGCGGCCAGTACTACGCCATCGACGAGCCGGTTCCGGGATCGGTCTCGCTGCTGGGCGTGGATGTTTCGGCCTGGCGCGCGATCATCATTTTCCTGACCGGTGTGCTGATGGTCGCCTGTTTCATCTTCCTGACACGGACGTCGTTCGGGCTGCAGATCCGCGGTGCGCTGGAGAACCCCGGACTGGCGCGCGCGTCAGGCGTCTCCACGACACGCCTCTACGCCTTCACCTTCGCGTTCGGGGCCGCGCTGGCCGGACTGGCCGGTGCCCTCATGGTGCCGCTCTTCTCACTTTCAGCGGATCTGGGTGTGCGCTTTCTGGTGCAGGCATTCCTGTCGGTCATGCTCGGCGGTGTCGGCACCTTCGAGGGGCCGATCCTGGGCAGTGCCGTGATCGGCGCCATGGTCCCCGGCTTCCAGTGGCTGCGTGAAATTCCTCTGTTCGGCATCATGGTCGGAGACCTGATCCAGCCCATCGTGGCTGAGGTGCTGGTCTTCATCGTTGCCCTGATCATCGTCAAGTTCCGGCCGGATGGCTTCATCACAAAAGGGAGAATCTAGAATGGCGAACAAGCATGCAAATGGCGGGGGCGGCATCACCCGCCGATCCCTGCTGCGCGGCGCGGGTGCGCTGACAGCAGCGGGCTGGGTGGCTGGCTTTTCCGGCGGCTGGATCCTGCGTCCCAGAGGGGCGTTCGCAGCAGCACCGATCAAGTTCGGCGTCGCGACGGATATTACCGGCGCAATTGCACCATCGGGCAATTCCAACTGGCAGGTCATCCAGCTGGCGGTGAAGAAGATCAACGACGCAGGCGGTATCGGTGGCCGTCCGATCGAACTCTATCTGGAAGATACCGCATCCGACCCGAAGGTCGCTGTCGGTAACGTCCTCAAGCTGATCCAGCAGCACAAGGTCGACGTCGTCGTGGGCGGCATCACCTCGGCAATGCGCGAGGCGATCAAGAACCCGATCGTGCGCCGCGGCAAGACGCTCTATCTCTATCCGCAGCTTTATGAAGGCCAGGAATGCACCGAGCATCTGTACTGCACGGGCCCGACCCCGGCACAGCAGTGCGACGAGCTGATTCCGTATCTGATGAACACCCATGGCAAGAAGCGGTTCGCCATGCCGTCGGCAAACTACCGGTGGCCGCAGCTGCTGAACAAATATGCCCGTGCCCTGATCGAGAAGAACGGCGGGGAGGTCGTGTTCGAGGAATATTATCCGCTGGATCAGCTCGAGTACTCGGCGACCGTCGCCAAGATCAAGAGCGAGGGCGTGGACTGCGTGTTCAACACCATCATCCCGCCGGGTCTGCAGGCGTTCACCAAGCAGCTCTACGAGTCGGGCTTCCAGAAGGATGGCGGCGCACATACCTGCGTCTATTTCGACGAGAACAGCGTGAACTACGTGCCCGAGCGCGAACTCGAGGGTGTCTACACCTGCCTCGACTATTTCCACACGGTGGACGACCCGGTCGGCGCGCAGTTGCAGAAGGAATACGCCGAGATGTTCCCGGGCACGAAGTACCTGTTCACCGCAGGATCGGCGGCGACCGGCGCCTATCGTGCCGTCAAGTTCTATGAAGCCGCGGTGAAGAAGACAGGCGGCGACCTGAGCCGGGAAGCGGTATCTGCAGCGATCGACGATGTTGCCATCACCGATGTGCCGGGCGGCGATTCCCGCATGGTTCCGGGTACCGGTCACTGTGCGCTGAACATGTACGTCGCGCAGGCCAAGGGCGGCTCATACGAGATCCTGAGTTCAGCCAACATGGTCCCGCCGCAGGAATGCGGCTGACCTGATCGTGGTGCCCCGGTCTTCCCCGCGAAGGCCGGGGCCTTCACGATCCGACGCGCTTCCCCGCAACACGGCATTCGCCTGGAGATGAGACAAAGATGACGGAAACGACCGCTAACCTCGCGGACGACAAGGCAGATGGCAAGCAACGCCCCCGCCTCCCGCTGTCGGTGCTGCCCATCATCGAGATCGCGATGCTGGCGCTTCTGATGCTCTATCCGATCTTCATCACCTATCTGACTGCCGAGGGCGAGGCGCTCGACTTCAACAATTACTTCGTGGTCCGCGTGACCTCGATCATCCTGCTGGCCATGCTGGCCGTCAGTTTCGACCTGTGCTGGGGCTATTCCGGGATCATGAGTTTCGGGCAGGCCCTGTTCTTCGGCATCGGCGGCTATTTCGTGGCCAAGCTGTCGGAAGAAACCGGGATGACCTCGATGCTGATCATTATCCCCGCTGGCATGCTGGTCGGCCTCATTTCGGCGCTTTTGGTCGGCTGGTTCCTGCTGATCAGCAAGCGTACGCCAACCATCATCTTCGTTGCCCTGGGTTCGCTCACCGCCTCGTTTGCCGCCGAGCGGCTGGTCGCGGGCTGGCAATGGGTCGGCGCGGGGAACGGCATGTCGATCTGGGATTTCCCGACACTCTTCGGGACAGACCTCGAACCGGGTATCGGCTTCTATTACCTGGCCGTCGCCTGTCTGCTGATTGCCTATCTGGCGAGCCGCTATCTGGTCCGTTCACAGTTCGGCCTGGCCCTGGCCGGTATCCGCCAGAACGAGGACCGCCTGGCGTTTCTCGGTTACCGGCTGCAGGCCTTCAAGCTGATCGTGTTTTCCTTCGCCGGTCTGATCGCGGGCTGGGGCGGCGCGATCTATGCCTTTCACGAGGGCTTCGTCGGCCCGGCCACTGTCGGTGTGACGACATCGACCTATGCCGTGCTTTACGGTCTGTTCGGTGGTGTCGGCACCCTGATCGGTCCGGTGATCGGGGCAGGCGTCATCGAGGGTCTGACCGTTATTCTCTCCGACAATGAGACGCTGAAAGCCTACTGGCCGATCGCGCTCGGCGCGGTGATGCTGGTTGTCGTGGCCTATCAGCCGACCGGACTGGTGGGGCTTCTGGTCACCCAGCGCGAACGCTTCGGATCCTTCGGCATCCGAAAAGGCAAGAAATCATCCGGGACAGATGACGCCGGAAAGGCCGATGGCCATGACTGAGCCGCTTCTGAAAGTCAGCGGGCTCGGCAAGGTCTTCGGGACGTTGCGGGCGCTGAACGGTGTCGATGTCGCCGTCCATGCGAACACGTTCCATGGCCTGATCGGACCCAATGGTTCGGGCAAGAGCACCCTGCTGAAAGCCATCGCAGGCGACCATTTCGCGGATGAAGGCGAGGTCAGTTTCGCTGGCGAGGACGTGACCACCATGTCACCCGCCGAACGGTCCCGTCGCGGCCTCAGCCTGAAGTTCCAGATCACCGCGATCCTTCCTGAACTGACCGTCTACGACAATCTGCTGCTGGCCCTGCAGGCACATCAGTCCATGTGGGGCCTGTTGCTGTCCCGGTCCCGACAACGCCTCGACGCGGATGTCATGGACATGCTGGCGCAGTTCCGGCTCACCGGAAAAGCGCATTCGCTGGCTGGCGAGATGAGCCACGGAGAGCAGCAATGGCTGGAGATCGCAATGGCGCTGGCGCTGAAACCGAAACTGCTTCTGCTCGACGAACCGACCGGAGGGATGAGCCCGGAAGAACGTCGGGTGACCGGCGAACTGCTGGAGCCGATCCGGGATTACTGCGCTCTGGTGATCGTCGAGCACGATCTCGATTTCATCAAGGACATCTGTGACAACCTGACAGTGCTGGACCAGGGACAGGTGCTGGATGACGGCACGGTCGCCGAGATCGAGGGCTCGACCAAGGTTCAGGAGGTCTACACAACCCGTGTCTGACAAGATTCTCGACGTGAAGAACCTGAACAGCGGCTATGGCCACAGCCAGGTGCTTTTCAACCTTTCCATGTCCGCGCCACGTACCGGCTGCGTCGCGATCCTGGGCAGAAACGGTGCCGGAAAGACGACCCTGTTGAAGACACTGGCAGGTGAACTGAAGGCAATGTCCGGTGAGATCGAGTTCGACGCCATGGCTGCGACCGGTGTCGGTACCGAAAAACGTGTACGCCACGGCATGGGGTACGTCCCTCAGGAGCACGCGGTCTTCGCCAAACTGTCGGTGCAGGACAATCTCAATCTCGGTGCGATCACGCAGAAGGACAAGTCGGGCATCGACAAGGTGCTGGAATTCTTCCCCAAGCTGTCCCAGCGCCTGTCCCAGCCTGCGGGCACGCTGTCCGGCGGCGAGCGCAAGATGCTGGCCATCGGTCGCGCGCTGCTGAGCAACCCGACCATGCTGATGCTGGACGAGCCGACCGAAGGCGTCTGGATCGGCGTGATCGAGGAGATCGCGGAACGGCTGGCGGCGCTGTCGCGCGAGATCAGTGTCATCATCGTGGAACAGCACCTGGAACTGGCCCTCAGGGTTGCCGACCACGTGTACGTGATGGAGCGCGGCCAGATCCCGCTGGAAGGGGAGGCGGAGACCATCCGCAACGATCCGGCGCTGCTCCGTTATCTCGCCCCCTGATCACAGGAAACCTCCGAGGAGACGAATTGTCATGGCTGTAAGCAAACTCACCCCCCAGCAGGTCCGCGACGCGGCGGACGAAATGGGACTTTCGCTGACCGATGCAGACGTCGAGTCCTATATCGGCATACTTCAGGCCAACATCGACGCCTACAACGTTGTCGACTCGCTGCCGGACTATCTGCCGGAGGTGAAATACCCCCGCACGCCCGGCTACCGACCGGCGCCGGAGGACAATCCGTACAATGCCTGGTACGTCAAATCGACGGTCGAGGGGGCCCCGGACGGCAAGCTGAAGGGCAAGACGGTCGTGCTGAAGGACAATGTCATGCTGGCCGGTGTGCCCATGATGAACGGGGCGGCGACGATGGAGGGCTATGTCCCCAATGTCGACGCCGAGATCGTCACACGGATGCTGGACGAAGGCGCGACCATTCTGGGCAAGTCGCACTGTGAGAGCTTCTGTCTTTCGGGCGGCAGCCACACCAACGCGACCGGTCCGGTCCACAACCCGGTGAAGATGGGCTATTCGGCGGGCGGTTCGTCGTCGGGCAGCGCAACACTGGTTGGTCTGGGCGAAGTCGATCTGGCTGTCGGCGGCGACCAGGGCGGCTCGATCCGAATGCCCGCAGCCTTTTCCGGCGTCTATGGCATGAAACCGACCCACGGACTGGTGCCCTATACAGGCATCATGCCCATCGAGATCTATGTCGATCACACCGGCCCCATAACCGGCAGCGTGAAGGACAACGCCCTGATGCTGGAAGTCATGGCGGGCAGCGACGGTATTGATCCGCGCCAGTTCGATGTCGAGACTCACCCCTATTCCGAGATGCTGGAAGGCGGCGTCGCGGGCATGAAGATCGCGATCGTGAAGGAAGGTTTCGGCCAAGAGAACTCCGAAGCCGACGTCAATGCGGCCAACATGCATGCCGCCGACATCTACCGGAAGATGGGTGCAACCGTGGAAGAGGTCTCCATTCCCTGGCACCTTCTCGGCCCGGCGATCTGGATGCCCATCGGGGTGGAGGGCCTGACGCAGACCATGATGTATGGCGACGGCTACGGTGTCAGCCGCCAGGACATGTACGTCACCAGCCTGATGGACTTTCACCGCAACTGGCGCCAGCGCGCGAACGAGATGTCAGAAACGACGAAGCTGCTCACACTGCTGGGCACGCACATCCGCAAGACCTATGGTAGCCGTTACTACGGCAAGGCCATGAACCAGTCGCGGCAGCTGAAGGCAGCCTATGACAAGGTGCTGGCCGACTATGACCTGTTGCTGATGCCGACGGTGCCCCTGAAGGCGACCAAACTGCCGGCGGCTGACGCAACCCGCGAGGAATATGTGCAGTGCGCTTTCGAGATGATTACCAACACCGCACCGTTCGACATCACGCATCATCCGGCGATGGCCGTGCCCTGTGGCATGGGCGACGGTCTGCCGATCTCCATGATGCTGGTTGGCAAGCGCTATGACGAAGCCACGATCTACAAGGCCGCCTATGCCTTCGAACAGGCCGAGGACTGGAAGACGCTGTAAGGCGGGGACACCTTGTCATCGCCCGCCGCGCTGACGGTGGACCGGATCGTTGCCTGGCGCGATGATCCGGACACCGCCAGCGCGCTGCACCGACTGGATCATGACGGCGGTCTGGAGATACTGATCATTGCCGAGACCGATCTCGGGCGTCGGCGGTTTCAGGCGACCACCGAGAACGGCAGACCGGTTCAGGTTGCCCTGCCCAGATCAGAGCGGCTGGCCGATGGCGCCGTCCTGCATCTGGATGCGCAACTGGCGCTGGTGGTCCGCGTGGGCGCTCCGGACTGGCTGGATCTGGAACCGATCGACAGTGCCTCGGCTCTGGAACTCGGCTACGCTGCCGGCAACCTGCACTGGCGGGTGAAATTCTCTGATGGACGGGTACAGGTGGCGCTCGACAGCGGCGATGCCGAAAGCTATCTCGCCCGGCTTGCACCGCTGGACGGGCGTTTCAGGGTGGTGTCATGACGGACGCTTCGGAACTGCTGGGCGCGATGCAGTTCGCAGACGGCCTGTTCCCGGCTGGCGGATTTGCCACCTCCAACGGGCTGGAGCAACTGTCGGGCGGTCGGCGTATCCCGGCGTCGCACCTCGACGCATTCTTCGCGCGTGAGGTCGAAGGCCGTTTCGGACCGTTCGAGCGTGTCATTTCCGTGCTTGCACATCGTGCCGTCGCCGACCCGGCGTCCCTGAACCAGCTTGATGCCCGCGTCGAGCGCATGACCTGGGCATCGGCACAGCGTGAGGCGTCGGCGCAGGCCGGGCGCGGGATTCTCACCGCGGCGGTGAAGCTTGGCCTGACCGGCGCGCCCGAATTGATGGCGCTCGTTCGTGCGGGTCGTCTGCGTCCGCATCAGCCAGTGGCGCTCGGCGCTGTTCTGGCGATGGTCGGCATTTCCGAACAGATCGCACAGCTTGTTGCCGGACACCGCTTTCTCGCCGGCCTTGCCAACGCGGCGATCCGTCTGGGTCTGACCGGCGCCATCGGTGCGCAGCAGGCTGTCATGCGGCACCGGGACGACCTGGTCCGCTGGGCTGGTGAAGCCGTGCCCGATGATGCGCTGCCCACAAGCTTCAGTCCATTTGCGGACATTGCGATGATGCGCCATCGCCGGTCCGATACCCGGTTGTTCGCCACCTGAACGGAGGTCTCCGATGAACCTGACACCCACAGAGCAGGAGCGTCTGACGCTTTTCACCGCTGCCGAGGTCGCCCGGCGCTATCGCACCCAGGGGATACGGTTGAGTCAGCCGGAGGCCGTTGCGTTGATCGCCGACGAGATCATCACGGCGGCCCGCCGCGATCTGGATCATCCGTCGCTGGTCGAATTTGGCGGGAACCTGCTGACGGCCGACGACGTGCTGCCGGGTGTGGCGGCAATGGTCCCCTTCATCTCGGTCGAAGTGAGCATGGCCGAGGGCACCAAGCTGATCACCGTGTTTGATCCGATCCAGCCGGGCAGCGCCGAGAGCACCGTGCCTCTGCCCGGTGAAATCCTGCCGGCGGACGGAGACATCGAGATCAATGCCGGACGTGAAAGCGTGGAGGTCAGCGTCATCAATCGGGGCGACCGGACCATTCAGGTGCGCAGCCACGCACATTTCTTCGAGGTGAACAGGCAACTGGACTTCGACCGTGCGGCGGCATTTGGGATGCGCCTCGACAGCCCCTCCGGCGCAGGCGCGAAGTTCGAACCAGGCATCGCCAGAACCGTCACACTGGTTGCTTTCGGTGGCACGCGCACGATGCGCGGCGGCGGGGGGCTGACGGACGGGGCGCTGGATGATCCCGCCGTGCGCGACCGCGCGATGCAGAAGGCGGCGGCACTTGGCTATCTGGGGCTGCCCGAAACCGGAGGTGATGCCTGATGGCCAGGATCAGCAGGGAAACCTACACCACGCTTTACGGCCCCACCGTCGATGACCGGTTTCGCCTCGGGGATACATCCCTGATCGCACGCATCGAAAAGGATCACACCAGTTATGGCGATGAACTGACCACCGGCGCAGGCAAGGCCATGCGTGATGGCGAAGGCTTCCAGCCCGGCGGCACGTACGAGAGCGGCGCGCTGGATGTGGTGATCCACAATGCCATCATCATGGATCCGGTGCTGGGTGTGGTGAAGGGCGACATCGGCATCCGGGACGGCCGCATCGTCGGTGTCGGCAAGGCCGGCAACCCGGACCTGATGGACGGGGTGTCGGAGGGCCTGGTGACCGGCCCCAACACGACTGTCATGCACGGCGACGGTCAGATCGTGACACCGGGCGGGATTGAGGCGCACGCGCACTTCCTGTCGCCGCAACAGGCCTGGCACGCGCTGGCCGGCGGCTTCACCACCATGATCGGCATGTCGCCCGGCCCGCATTTCGATGTGAGCTCATCGGGACCGAACATTCTGGGCGCCCTGATCCGTGCGGCGGACGAGTTTCCGCTGAATTTCGGTTTCCTGGGGCGCGGCTGCATGGATTTCGACGCGTCGGTCGAATCCGTTGCCGGTGGCGCGCTGGGCGTGAAGATCCACGAGGATTTCGGTGCCTCGCCTGCTGTCATCGACGGTGCGCTAAGGGCTGCCGATGCGCATGACTATTCGGTGCACCTGCACACCGATACCATCAACGAATTCGGCTATTGCGAGGATACTCTGGCCGCCATCGCGGGGCGAACCATTCACATGTATCACACGGAGGGCGCGGGCGGAGGCCATGCGCCGGACCTGATCCGGGTGAACGGCGCGGCCAATGTGCTGCCCTCGTCGACGAATCCGACAAACCCGTTCACCAGGGGCGCGCTGGAGGAAGGCCTCCCGATGACGATGCTCTGCCATGTTCTCAGCTTCGCGATTCCCGAGGATGTGGCGTTTGCGGAATGCCGTATCCGCCCGCAATCCATGGCCGCAGAAGACTGTCTGCACGACATGGGCGCGATCTCCATCTTCGCGACCGATACGCAGGGCATGGGGCGTCTGGCCGAGAACTCCGCAAAGTGCTTTCAACTCGCCAGCGTCATGCGGGACACCTACGGTCCATTGGCGGACGAGCCGTTCGACAATGCGGACAATCTCAGGATCCTGCGCTACCTCGCCAAGCTGACCATCAACCCGGCCATCGCGGCGGGTATCGATGAGCACGTCGGGTCCATCGAACCGGGGAAGATGGCCGATCTGGTGGTCTGGCCGCGGGAGTCGTTTGGCGCCAAACCCTGGATGGTGATCAAGTCAGGAGAAATTGTCTGGTCCGCCATGGGGGATGGCAATGGCAGCCATATCGGGACACAGCCGGTCATCCAGCGACCGATGTGGGGTGCGCTCGGCAGTTCGCGCCGTCATCTGGGTGTGACCTTTGTCAGCAAGCTGGCCATGGAAGCGGATACCGAACGCAAGCTGGGCGTCGAGAAACGCTTCGTTCCGATCAGATCCGTGCGGTCGCTGGGCAAGTCGGACATGGTGCTGAATGATCGGACGCCGGAGATCACGGTGGACTCACAGACCTTCGACGTATTCGCCGATGGCCAGAAGCTGTGGCACGAACCGTTTGCCGAAGTGCCGCTCAACCGCCTGCACATGCTCAGATGAGCGGGAACGGAACAGCCGCGCGGGTCGGCATCGGCGGGCCGGTCGGATCAGGCAAGACTGCGCTGATCGAGGCGCTGCTGCCCTTGCTGACGTCTGCGGGGATCGAGACTGCGGTGATCACCAACGATCTGGTCACGCGTGAGGACGCGGACCGGCTGATCCGCCAGGACCTGCTGGGCGAAGGCCGTGTGGTTGCGGTCGAGGCCGGGGCCTGCCCGCATACGGTCATCCGGGAAGATCCCACCCTGAACATGGCGGCGGCGGATGCACTGGAAGACCGGTTCCCCGATCTTGACCTGATCCTGCTGGAGTCTGGCGGCGACAATCTTGCCTCCACCTTCTCGCTGGACCTGGTCGACTGGTGGATCTTCGTCATCGACGTCGCGGGCGGTGACGACATACCCCGGAAACGCGGGCCGGGCACGATCCAGTCCGACCTGCTGGTGATCAACAAGTCCACGCTGGCGCCGCATGTCGGTGTCGATCTGGACCGCATGCTGACCGAGGCCGAAGCGACACGGCAGGGCCAGCCCGTGATCGTGACCGATTGCCGGTCGGGCCTGGGCGTGAGGGAGGTTGCCGGGTGTTTGAGCCAGGCCGTCCTGTTCCGCAGTCTGTGACGCATCCTGCCGATCTGGATCTCGCCTTCCATGCCGGACCGGACGGGACCTGGCTGAAACGTCGGCGGGCCAGCTATCCTTATGCGCTCACCGGCATCTACCCGCCTGACCGGCAAGGCCTGACGGTGATGCCCCAGTCGGTGTCCGGTGGCCTGTTCGGAGGGGAAGATCTTGTCGAGCGCGCCCATGTCGCCCACGGCGCGACAGCCAGTATCCACGATCAGGGCGCCCGGACCTGTCATGCGCACCGGGGACGCGGTCCGGCCAGATTGCGGCGGGTGCTGCATTGCGAGCCGTGCGGACGTCTGGGCTGGTACGGTCAGCCGTCCGTCCTGTTACCGGGGGCGGATATCGACCTGCAGACAGAGATCCTGGTCTCCGGGAACGCCCGGGTGCTCTGCTCCGACATCTTCGGCTATCACGTGCCCGACACCGGAGACGCATATCCGCCCCACGTCCATGCACATCTGATGATCAGGCGCGAAGGTGTCGGTGTCATTGCCGAGAATGCGGTCGACGCGATCCTGTCCCCCGAACTGCCCGGCTGGTTCGCGACCCTGATCCTTGTCTGCGATGATCCGAACAGGATCTCCGGGGCCCTGTCCTTTCTGGACACACAACCGACACCGGACGGAGTATTCCTGGGGGCGGATTTGCTGCCCGGTGAGGCTGGATTGGTCGTCATGGCAACCTGCGATCATGCGGGCACACTGACAGCCCACATCCACGACCTGCAGACCGCAATCACCTGACGGGACTGAACATCTACGAGAGCCCGGCCCAGGTGACGAAGACGATCACGGCAATGGCAATCAGGTTGATCAGGAATCCCGTCCGGGCCATCTGGGCCACGGTCAACTGTTCGCTGGCGAAGACTATGGCGTTGGGCGGGGTCGCCACGGGCATCATGAAGGCGCAGGAAGCTGCCAGGGCCACGGGGGCAATGAGCTCCAGGGGGGCGATGCCCGCGCCGATCGCCACTGTGGCGACGATGGGCAGAAAGATCGCCGTGGTTGCCGTGTTGGAGGTGATTTCGGTCAGGAAGACGATCAGCGCCGTCACGGCGACCACCAGCACGATGGCGGGATAGTCTTCCAGCCAGGTCAGGCTGTTGCCGATGATACCGGCAAGTCCGCTACTCGAAATGGCCTCAGCCAGGCTCAGGCCGCCGCCGACGAGCAGCAGGATACCCCATGGCAGGGAGGCGGCGCGGGGCCATGTCATGAGGCTGGATCCGTCTCCCTTGCCTGTTGGAATGATGAAGAGCGATAGGGCGCCAATCAAGGCAATGCCGGAATCGCTCAGGTCCATGAGGGGAAATGCCCAGGTGATCAGGGGCCGGAAGATCCAGCAGCTAACCGTAAGCACAAAGACCGCAAGGACCCGCTTTTCCTCGATGGACATGGGCCCCAATACGGCCAGTTCCTTCCGGATGATCTCGTCGGCGCCGGGGATCGGACGGCGCGCTACCGGACAGGTCACCCGGGTCAGCAACAGCCAACATAGCGGAAGCATGATGAAGACCACTGGAAAGCCGATGGTCATCCATCTGGCGAACCCGATCTCGATCCCGAACCGTTCCTGGGCGAACGCAGCGAGAAGGGCGTTGGGCGGTGAACCCACCAGAGTGCCAACCCCACCGATGTTGGCGGAATAGGCTATGGCCAGCAACAGGGCCGTCGCCATATTGGCGTCGATCTGCGGCTCCTCTCGTTCGTTCAGCACCCCGATGATAGAGACGGCGATGGGCAGCATCATGACCGTTGTTGCCGTATTGCTGACCCACATACTCAGAATTGCCGTGGCCAGCATGAAACCGGCGATCAGGTAATCGGGCCTTGTGCCGAAGGAACGCACAATCAGGAGGGCGATACGCAGGTGCAGGTTCCAGGCCTCGATGGCCTTGGCGATGATGAAGCCACCCATGAACAGGAAGATCAGAGGGTGGGCGTAGGACACAGCCAGCGTCTGGAAGTTGAACAGTCCCAGTACCGGGAGAACGATAAGGGGCATGAGGGCTGTGACGGCAATCGGCAAGGCCTCCGTCAGCCACCAGAAAGCCATCCACAGGGTAACGCCAAGCACCTTCCAGGCGTCAGGCGGAACCCCTTCCGGCACGGGCGATAGCAGGATCCCCATTCCCAGAATGGTGCCGGCGAGCACCGTGACAGGCCTCAGCGATCTCTTCGTTTGGTTCGTTGTCTGGCTCATAACATGGAGACCGCCGAGCAGCCCTCAGTCTTCGGGAAGCCGCCGGGTTTCATCGTCTGCGACCGTTCCTGCCCGTGGGGCGATGACATGCGCCCCATCGAGATCGCGATTGCAGATTGGCTCCGATCACGTCGTGGTCCTGCCGGGACCGTTGACGATGTTCCCGCAGTGTGAGAGCAGGGTCGGTGGTTCCCTGCACGTGCGACGGTGGATGTCCGCCCCCGACAGACAGCGGTCATCCGACCTCCTTCACCTGTCCAGCTTCCGAACCGAAGCGGTCTCCGCTGGATGCAACATCGCCCAAAGCCGCTGAACGGCAAGGCAGATACAGTTTCGGGCCGGTGTCCCCTCTGCCTACCCCAGCCGTTCGATGAAAGCGCTTGTTACAACAAACAGGGCATTGGGCGCATCGTCGAGAAGGGTCTTCGAGACGGAAGGATCGAGAAGGGCTTTCCAGAAACCCTTCTGATGGCAACCAACAACCGTCAGATCCGCGTCAAGTGTGCGGGCCATTCCATTGATCGCACTGACAGGGTTGCCCTGCTCCACGAGCGGCTCGGCGTCGACGGCCGTATCCGAGATGATCTCGTTGAGTTGATCCATCGTTTCGTCCCGCACCCTGGCCTGTTCTTCCGGGGAGGGAGGAGCGGCCGCGGCGGCTGCGCCAGGTCCCGCAATGACATGGGGGCTGACCTGGAAGACGGCGAGAGCATAAAGTCGTGCGTCGCGGTCCTTTGCAAGACAGGCGGCGATGCGCACGATGCTCCGTGCCTGTTCGTCGGTCGTGTCGATGGCGACCAGAACCTTGTTGATCATGTTTTCCTCCCATGGACGCTGCATTTCCGGCGAAGGGCAATTCCCGCGTTCTGTTCCGGCAGGCCGGCGACGCACCTTCGCGAGTCCAGGTCACGAGCGACTGCCAAATCTCCGGCAGAACATACCTCGTGGGACACAACCATTGTGTCTCCCGCTGACGAGAACCCGTCAACTACCCTTCCGGGCACTTCGAAACCCGATACTCACGTGAACATGGATCAGAACCCCGCCAATGGCAACGGGCAACTCTCGCAGGTGCTTCGGACCTGCGAGAGTTGCCCGGGGGTTGCTGCATGAACCGCGAAACCCGGCTCGCTCTTCGCTTGACCGAGATCAATGAACCCGATCACTGCTCCTTCAGAATCCAGGCCGACTTGAAAGGAGGTGGACACATGATCTCGAAAATACTGGTCGCGACGGATGGCTCTGACAATGCCGAACGCGCCATTGATCTGGCGGCAGAGCTTGCCTCCAGGCTCGAAGTCCCGTTGACAGTGGGGCACGTGCTGCAACATGGCGCCCGGGCGGAGGAACTGAACCGGATGGCCGAGTCCGAGCACATGGTGCGTCACGCCGCGGCTGAGACTCGCCTGGATTTCGCCGATGTCCCGTCGAACATGGATGCGATTCTCACCGGCAAGCTCTCCGGCGCGGACAGGGAGCGTATCGTCGCCGTGATCGGCGACGAAATCGTGGCCCGTGCTGCACAGCGTGCGAGGGACGCAGGGGCGAAGGATGTTGCGACCCTTGTGGCGAACGGAGACAGCGACGAGGGCATTCTGGAAATGGCCGAGGTGACTGGAGCAGATGCGATCGTGATCGGTCGGCGAGGTCTGAGCAGACTGCGACGGATACTGCAGGGCAGCGTTTCCCAGAAGGTCAATCAGCAGGCCGAGTGCACGGTCATAACCGTCCGGTAGCGGGCCTGAACCTGCGGTCAGGCGCATGCTCCGGCGCCAAGAGGTACGGAGAGTCGGACCGGACAGCTAGAAACAAGATCTGCGCGCGGGGCTGTCGCCGTGGAGGCTGCTGCTGTGAGCGAAAGAAGATCTGATGCTGCCGACGACGGCTTTCACTTGGACCAAGCGGCATTTCCAAGAAGCTTACCTGCGACGGAGTGCAATGATCCAATGCGTCGCGACAGGTCAGGAAGGGACGGAACTGGACGTTTCCCCCTTCTTTTTCACGGTGCAAACACACCCAACCCCTTGAAAGGAATGGTGAGCCCTGTTGGGTTCGAACCAACGACCTACTGATTAAAAGTCAGTTGCTCTACCGGCTGAGCTAAGGGCCCCCAAGGGGTGTGCGGGAGGGACCGGAGGGGGCTCCGGTGTCGCGGCGGGCGGACGATAGGCGGGGTGGGGAGCGGGGTCAAGACTGTCCGGGCGCTGCCGTGGCGTCATCCGGCGACGGCAGGGTCAGGGCGTTCCCTCAGTCCCTTGGTGGTATGTCGCCCTTGGCCTGTTCCTCGGCAAAGGCGGCGGCCATGTCGTCCATGCGGCCCTGCAGGATGGCGGTGCGCATCTGCTGCATCAGGGCCTGATAGTAGGTCAGGTTGTGCCAGGTCAGCAGCATGGCGGCGAGGATCTCCTTCGCCTTGATCAGGTGGTGCAGATAGGCGCGGCTGTGGTCCTGGCAGGCAGGACAGGGACAGGTTTCATCCAGCGGGCGCGGATCACTGCGGTGGCGGCTGTTGCGCAGGTTCACGGTGCCGCGCCGGGTGAAGGCCTGACCGTTGCGGCCGGAACGGGTGGGGGCGACGCAATCGAACATGTCCACGCCGCGCTGCACCGCGCCGACCAGATCATCGGGCTTGCCGACGCCCATCAGGTAGCGCGGGCGGTCCTGAGGCAGGGCGGGGGTGGTGAAGTCCAGGGTGCGAAACATCTCCGCCTGCCCCTCCCCCACCGCCAGTCCGCCCACGGCATAGCCGTCGAAGCCGATGTCGGTCAGGGTGCTGGCGGACTGCAGCCGCAGGGTCTCGAAGGTGCCACCCTGCACGATGCCGAACTGGCCATAGCCGGGCCGGGCACGGAAGGCAGTGCGACAGCGTTCCGCCCAGCGCATCGACAGTTCCATCGATTCCCGCGCCTGCTGCTCCGTCGCCGGCCAGGGCGTGCATTCGTCGAAGGCCATGGTGATGGTGGCGTCGAGCCGGTCCTGAATCAGGGTCGAGCTTTCCGGGGTCAGCCGCACATGTGCGCCATCGACGTGGCTGCGGAATGTCACCCCGTCGGCATCCAGCTTTCTCAGCCCCGCCAGCGACATGACCTGGAACCCGCCGGAGTCCGTCAGGATCGGTCCCGGCCAGTTCATGAAACGGTGCAGCCCGCCCATTTCCTGCACCAGTTCCGAGCCGGGCCGCAGCATCAGATGGTAGGTATTGCCGAGAATGATCGTGGCCCCGGTCTGTTTCACGGCGGCCGGGGTCATCGCCTTCACCGTGCCTGCCGTGCCGACCGGCATGAAGACGGGGGTCTGGATCGGGCCATGGGCGGTCTGCAGCACCCCGGCGCGGGCCATGCCGTCGGTCGCCTGCACCTCCATCCCGAAGGTCGGCGCAGTCATGCCGGCACCCGATGCAGCAGGGTCGCGTCGCCGTAGGAATAGAAGCGATAGCCCTCCGCGATCGCGGTGGCATAGGCGGCCTGCATCCGCTCCAGACCGGTGAAGGCGGAGACCAGCATGAACAGGGTCGAGCGGGGCAGGTGGAAATTGGTCATCAGCATGTCCACAGCGCGGAAGGCATATCCGGGCGTGATAAAGATATCCGTCGCCGCATGATAGGGCCGGATGGTCCCATCCTCGCCCGCCGCACTCTCCAGCAGGCGGAGCGACGTGGTGCCGACCGACACGATCCGCCCCCCCGCCGCCCGCGCCTCATTGATCCGTGCCGCAGCCTCCGGGGTGATCTCCCCCACTTCCGCATGCATCCTGTGCTCGGTGGTGTCGTCGGCCTTCACGGGCAGGAAGGTGCCTGCGCCGACATGAAGCGTCACGCGCGTGCTGTCGATACCCCGTGCCGACAGCTCCGCGAACAGTCCGTCGGTGAAATGCAGGCCCGCCGTTGGGGCGGCCACGGCACCGGGGCGGTCGGCCATGATGGTCTGGTAGTCCGCCGTATCGCGGTCATCAACGGCCCGGCGGGACGCCACGTAGGGCGGCAGCGGCAGTTCCCCGACCCGGTCGATGGCGGCCATGAGGTCCGCATCCTGACGGTCGAAGCGCAACACGACCTCCCCCGCGTCCCGCTTCTCCAGCACCTCGGCGGAGAAGTCATCGGCGAAGAGCACACGGTCACCGACACGCAGCCGTTTCGCCGGTCGGGCGAAGGCGGCCCAGCAGTCAGGTCCGAGATTCATGTGCAGCATGATCTCCACCCGTGCCTGGCCACGCTGTCCCCGCAGGCGCGCGCGAATGACCCGCGTGTCGTTGACGACAAGATGGTCACCCGAGCGCAGCAGGTCCGGCAGATCGGCAATGGTGGCATGCGCAACGCCGTCCGCCATCACCTCCAGCAGGCGCGCGGCGGTCCTGGGCTCAGCGGGCCGAAGCGCAATCCGCTCCGGCGGCAGGTCGAAATCGAAGAGATCGACCTTCACTTCTTCCGCGCGGCAACCTTGGCATCCAGCAGGCCCGCAACGTGGGCGGAGACGAAGGGTTTCGCATTGCCGTCCAGCATCGCGATCTCCTTCACCAGCTTGGAGGCAATGAACTGGTGGCTGTCGGACGCCATCAGGAAGATGGTTTCCACGTTCGAATTCAGACGCAGGTTCATGCCGACCATCTGCATCTCGTACTCGAAATCGGACACCGCGCGCAGGCCGCGCACGATGGCACGGGCACCGAGTTCCTCGGCGAAGTGCATCAGCAGCCCCTCGAACGGGCGGACCTCGACCTGGCCGTCGAACTCCCGCACCTCGTGCTCCACCATCTGCACCCGCTCCTCCAGAGAGAACAGCGGACCCTTGCCGGCATTGATGGCAACGCCGATGATCAGGCGGTCCACCAGCCGCGCGGCACGGCGGATGATGTCGAAATGACCCAGATGGATCGGGTCGAAGGTGCCGGGATACAATCCGACGATTTCACGTTCACTCAACTCTGCTCTCCCCTTCAGAGATTGGTGACGGCGATGCGGTATCAGGTCTCCACCTGCCCCTCTTCTCCGCCGTCGTTCTCGTCCTCGTCTTCCTCGCCTTCGTTCTCCGCCTCCGAAAGGCGGGTGACGGAGACGACCTGTTCCTTGTTGCCGACATGGAACAGACGCACACCCTGCGTATTGCGCCCAGCCAGGCGCACTTCGTCAACCCGGATACGGATCAGCTTGCCGCCATTCGTCATCAGCATCATGTGGTCGGTGTCTTCCACCGGACCCGATGCAACGACGCGTCCGTTGCGTCCGCTGGTGACGATATTGACGATGCCCTGCCCGCCACGCCCGGTGACGCGATATTCGTAGGCCGAGGTGCGCTTGCCGAAACCGTTCTCGGTGATGGAGATCAGCAACTGCTCCGCCGCGCCCAGCTCGGCAATCCGTTCCGAACTGAGCGAGACCTCGCCCTCGTCGCCGTTCTCGTCGTCCTGTGGCTCCGGCGCTTCGCCCTCGACGTCCGCCTGTTCGCCACGGCGGATCATGCTCTGGTGCTTCAGATAGGCGCGGAATTCCGCAGGCGTGCCATCGACATGGCGCAGCACGCTCATGGAAATGACCTCGGCATCATCGACCAGGCGAATGCCCCGGACACCGGTGGAGTCTCGCCCCTTGAAGACCCGCACATCGCTGGCACGGAAGCGGATGCACTTGCCGCTGCCGACGGCGAGCAGGATGTCATCCCCCTCCACGCACAGCCGGACATTGACCAGCGCATCATCCTCGTCGAGCCGCATCGCGATCTTGCCGTTGGACTTCACGTTGGAGAAATCGGACAGCAGGTTGCGCCGCACGTTGCCGCTGCGGGTCGCGAACATGACCTGGTGGTTCTCCCAGTCCCCCTCATCCTCCGGCAATGGCAGCAGGGTCTGGATCACCTCCCCCGGCTCCAGCGGCAGCAGGTTCTGCATCGGACGGCCCCGCCCGTTCGGCTGCGCCAGCGGAATGCGATAGGTCTTCATCTTGTAGACCTTGCCGGCGGAGGAGAAGAACAGCACCGGCGTGTGGGTGTTCACCACATGCACCTTGGTGACGAAATCCTCGTCCCGCGTGGCCATGCCGGAACGGCCCTTGCCGCCACGGCGCTGCACCCGGTAGGTCGAAAGCGGCACCCGCTTGATGTAGCCCTTGTGGCTGACGGTCACGA
>Ga0209475_10001923_pt1 | contig 23237 bp, 23 predicted proteins | sample tdDd471_FD_187128 | JGI IMG/M metagenome (GOLD analysis project Ga0209475, IMG submission 187128) | Marine sediment microbial communities from the Atlantic coast under amendment with organic carbon and nitrate - tdDd47.1 (SPAdes)... | ecosystem: Environmental > Aquatic > Marine > Coastal >... | reverse complement strand
GGCTCGATGATCGACCACTCGAAGTCCGTCAACTCGTAGCGTCGTGGTGCCATTCAAGATCCTCCCTCGGATCTTGAATCACAAACCGCTCCGTGCCGGAATCCCCTTTATGAGTTTGTGACCTAGTGTAAGCTCCGCCTTCACCTCAAGATGTCGCTGGTCGTTCCAAAACCCGGCAGAGAGCTCGGCACGCGTACCGCCATCCAGTAGCACGGTCGAGCCGTGCATCAGGGTAAGCACATAGAGCGTCAGGAATGACGCAATCTTCTCAAATGCCATACGGTCATCGTCATGGAGGAGCTTATGCTTTAGCAGCACGAATACAAGATCTGATAAGACCTCCGTATCGGTAAATGTTTGGTTCCATATAAAAGCACCACCAAGGTAGTTTATTATAAGCCGTTCGCGATCAGTCAGCTGCCCCCCATGCTCAAGCTTTTGAAACCCTTGCTGGAGCACAGAGGTGACCACCTTACGCCGCAATGCTAGCCTGGCTTGAAGCTGCTCGTCGGTTACAATTCGCAGGTTTGCCGCCGCTACTCTCTTCACTACGTCGAGCGTGGGTACTTGGCCAAGCAGTCCGCGCGTCCAGTTCTCAAAGCTGATGAAGATGTCGCGCACGCGCGTGGTGACTGGGCCCTTCTCGCGTTGCCCGCGATGTGCAACGAAATCGCCGATCTCCCGCACGCTTGCCCGACCATAGGCGCGCTCTCGCAGACCAAGAAACAACCGATCCAAATCCGCGGTCCGTCGCTCTCCCCGTGTTAGCCGAACGACACGGCGTTGCAGGTCGACATCGATCATATTCAGACTTTAGCAGGGCCATGGTGTGTTAGTCAGTCAAGCGGACAGTCTCGATGGTCTCCTAATGCCTGCACGCGCGTGACGCGAGGGTAAGCGATCCTTGAGGTCATTGCGCCCCTCCGGCTCGAAACCCGCCACCCCGCACACGCCCGCCACACCCGCTTGCCGCCGGCCGCGGCCGCGACTACCGTCCGCCGCCATGACGCTGTTCGATCTCGCCATGCCGGCGATGCGCTGCCTCGACCCGGAGACCGCGCACCGCCTCACGGTCCGCACCCTCGCCGCCGGCTTCGGCCCGGTCGACCGCTCGCCGGTGCCGGCCGGCCTCGGCCAGCGGGTGTTCGGCCTGGATTTCCCGCATCCGGTCTGCCTGGCCGCCGGCTTCGACAAGTCGGCGGAGTGCTGGCGGGCGCTGCTGCGGCTCGGCGTCGGGGCGGTCGAGGTCGGCACCGTCACGCCGCGCCCGCAGGCCGGCAACCCGCGCCCGCGGCTGTTCCGGCTGCCCGAGGACCGGGCGGCGATCAACCGCAACGGCTTCAACAACGACGGGCTGGAGGCGGCGGCGGCGCGGCTCGCCCGCCGCGACCCGCGGTCCGGGATCGTCGGCATCAACATCGGCGCCAACAAGGACACCGCCGACCCGGTCGACGACTACGCCTACGGCATGCGGATGCTGGCGCCGCTGGCCGACTACGTGACCATCAACGTGTCCTCGCCCAACACCCCCGGCCTGCGCGACCTGCAGGGCGAGGGGCAGCTCGGCCGGCTGCTGACCGCGGCCCTGCAGGCCCGCAGAGAGGCGTGCGGCGAGATCGCGCCGCCGGTGCTGCTGAAGATCGCTCCCGACCTCGCCGACGGCCAGCTCGAGGCGATCGTCGGGACCGCGGTGGAGCGCGGCATCGACGGGCTGATCGTGTCGAACACCACGATCGCCCGGCCCGAGTCGCTGCAAAGCACCGCGCGCGGCGAGACCGGCGGCCTGAGCGGCCGGCCGCTGTTCGGCCCGTCGACCCGGGTGCTGGCCCGCGCCTACCGCGTCGCCGCCGGCCGGCTGCCGCTGGTCGGGGTCGGGGGGATCGAGGACGGCGCGACCGCCTATGCCAAGATCCGCGCCGGCGCCCGACTGGTGCAGCTGTACACGGCGCTGGTGTATAAGGGACCGGGGCTGTTCCACCGCATCCGCGACGAGCTCGCGCGGCTGATGGCGGCGGACGGCCTCACCCGGATCGAGGACGCGGTCGGCCTGGACGCCGAGCGGCTCGCCCACGAATAGGAGCATCGCCATTCTCGGCCACGTCCTGATCGCCGTCGTCTACCTGGCCCTGGCCGCCGCCGGTGGTGCCGCGGCCGAGTGGTTCGGTCTGGCGCCCGCCGGGCCTGCCGGGATCGGCCTCGCCGCGGTCGCGGTCGTGCTGCACGCCGTCATCGCCCAGCACCTGCGCATGCGGGTGATGGAGGCGCGGATCCGCACGCTGGTCCGCGACGTCGACACCCTGCACGACGAGGCCGAGGCGGCCCGGGTCGAGCTGGACACCCTGCGGGTCCGGCTCGACGACATGCCGGACGCCGAGAGGCTGTCCTCCGAGCTCAAGGTCCTGGGCGGCCTGCTGCGGCAGCTGTCGGAGAAGAAGCAGGCGGCGGTCGCCGGCAAGGTCCTGGCCGGCCCCGAGGGCAAGCCGGCCGGCGGGGCCGAGATCAAGCATGCGAGCGCCCCGACCGTGGTCCTCGGCGAGGCCCAGCTGCTCGAGGCGGTCGAGCGCGGGCTGCGCGAGGAGAAGGTCGAGCTGTACCTGCAGCCGGTGGTCAGCCTGCCGCAGCGCAAGCGCCGGTTCTACGAGTGCTATTCGCGGATCGTCACCGAGGACGGCAAGCTGATCACGCCGGAGCAGTACATCCCGGTGGCCGAGCGCGCCGGGCTGGTGGCGGCGATCGACAACCTGCTGCTGGTGCGCTGCGTGCAGCTGGTGCGCCGGGCCCGTCGCGACCAGCCGGACGTCGGCTTCTTCTGCAACATCTCCAGCGCCTCGGTGGCCGACGCCGACTTCTTCCAGGACTTCATCGCGTTCATGGCCGAGAACCGCCAGCTCGCCGAGACCCTGATCTTCGAGTTCGACCAGGCGAGCATCGCCGCCGGCGACTACGTCACCCGCATGAACCTGGAGCGCCTGCGCGGCTGCGGCTACCGGTTCTCGATGGACCAGATCACCGACATGGACCTCGACCTGGAGGACCTGGCCGGCCAGGGCTTCCGCTACATCAAGGTCGGCGCCCACATGCTGCACGAGCTGGCCCGCGGCGACGATCCGGTGCTGGACATGCGGGCGCTGAAGGGCGCGCTCGACCGCAACGCCATGGACCTGATCGTCGAGAAGATCGAGAGCGAGGACATGCTGCTCGACATGCTGGAGCTGCGGGTCGACTTCGGTCAGGGATATCTGTTCGGGGAGCCGCGGCCGCTGGGCGGGTCGCGTTGACCGGGCACCCGGTGACACACTGCGAGGGTTGAATGTTCGACACGATCGACGGTCTGGCGGCGATCGCCGACCGCTACGACGGCTTCGTCTTCGACGTCTGGGGCACGCTGTACGACGGCGGGGCGGCGTTCCCGCAGGCGGTCGGCGTGCTTGAGCAGCTGGCCGCGGCCGGCAAGCCGGTGGTCGTGCTGTCGAACTCGCCGCGCCCGACCGCGACGGTCGCCGAGCGGCTGCTGGGGATCGGCATCTCGGCGGCGATGTACCGCGAGGTCATCACCTCCGGCGGCGAGAGCCACCGCTATCTGCGCGACCGGCCGGACGCCTTCCATGCCGGTCTCGGCCCGCTCGCCTACGGCTTCGATCCCGGCCGTTTCCCGCACATCCTGCCCGGCACCGGCTTCGAGTCGACCGCGGACCTGGAGGCCGCCGACTGGATCCTGAACGCCGGCCCGGCCAGCGGCCTGCACACGGTCGCCGACTACGAGGCGGCGCTGCGGCGCGGGGTCGAGCGCGGACTGGCGATGGTGTGCGCCAACCCGGACAAGGTGGTGATCGAGCAGGGCGTGCGGATGATCCATGCCGGCGCTTTGGCCGAGCGCTACGAGGAACTCGGCGGGTTCGTGCACTACCACGGCAAGCCGCACGCGCCGGTGTTCGAGCGCTCGGTCGCGGTGCTCGGCGCCGCGCCCGAGCGGGTGCTGGTGGTCGGCGACAACCGGGCGACCGACGTTGCCGGCGCGGTGGCGGCGGGCATCGACTCGCTGATGCTGGCCGACGGCGTACATGGCGACGTCCTGCGGGTCGACGGTCGCCTCGCCGACGACCGGCTGCGCGCCTTCCTGGCGACGCCGGGCCCGCGGCCTCGCTGGGTGGCGGACCGCCTCGCCTGGTAGCCCAGACTCGCCCCCAGCCCGGGTCCGTCAGGCGGCCTCGCCGAGCCGCTCGCCGGCACTGAACGCCTCGAGGGCGGCCGCCAGGTGCCCGGAACCGTCCCGCCGGTCGGCGGCAGGGCGCTCGGCGATGACGTCGGCCAAGCCCCGGAAGTAGAGCAGCAGGAACACGCGGAGCGACGACGACATCGACGACCGCAGCCGTCGCCGATCGACCTCGGTGCACAGCACGTCGATGCCGATCGCCTCGCGCTGGCAGATGTCGGACAGGCCGACCCAGACATGCCCCTCGAGGCTGACGCTGGTCCGGCGCTCGCCGATGGTCACGTTCCGCCGCAGCCGGTGGCGGGTCTTGCCGTCGCTGGTCAGGGCCGCCTCCAAGTACGGGACGCATTCGATGCTCGTGGGCGCGGCCGCCTGGCAGCCGACGGGGCATGTTAACCATGATTGACCGGGATCGGGAGTCCGGTCTGGATCGGTGGGGGCTGGCGCCGACGCTCGCCCCGCCGGGCGTTCCGCTTGTGTCGGCCCGGGTATTGCCATACAATATTTACTGCGTTGAAATCCAAGGGATTTGGCACATGGCGGGGGAACTTGACGGGCAGCTCGACAAGGTCGGGTGGCAGCTGCTTCGGGTTCTGCAGGAAGATGCGCGCCTGTCGTTCAGCGAGCTCGGCCGCCGTGTCGGCCTGTCCTCGCCGGCGGTGGCCGAGCGGGTCCGGCGCATGGAGGATTCCGGGATCATCGCCGGCTACCGCGCGCTGGTCGAGCCCTCCAAGCTCGGCTATCCGACCACCGCCTTCATCCACCTCAAGGTGACCGGCGAGCACCACAACCGCATCGCCACCATGGCGCACACCCTAGCCGAGGTGCAGGAGTGCCACCACGTCACCGGGCAGGACAGCTACATGATCAAGGTGATCGTGTCGTCGATGGTCCACCTGGAGCATGTGATCGCCCAGCTCCGGACCTACGGCGAGACCACGACCTCGATCGTGCTGTCGTCGCCGGTCAAGGCCAAGATGGTGATGGCCGGGCCGAGCGTCCGGGTCGGGCCGCAGCTGCCGCCGATCGCGTTCGAGAACGCCGGCTGAGCCGTTCCGGGGCTTCTCCCATACATCTGTCGCCCTGAGGTGCCCGACGTAGTCGGGCCGCCAAGAGGACGACTTACGCGGCCGAGGCGTTGAGCGCGTGCAGTGAGCAGCTTCGGCTGACGGAGTCTCCCGAGGAACAATTGGCGCGAGGGCGTGATGGCGACCGGATTCGCCCCGAAGTGTCCGTCAGTTGCGACGGCAATTACCAGGGGGCGATGGCTGGTCTCGAACGAAATGATCGTAGAAGCATCGTAGAGGGGCGAGATGCAAAATTTAAAACAGTAATTTCGGATATTCGAATAAGAGCAATTATGTAAGTGTTAGCACGTATGCCTAACCTGTCTGATATTCATCATTTTTAACGAATTCGAAATTGTTCCCAACTATCGTCCCCGACCATCGCAAGTGGTTCTCAATTGCTCCGCATAGAGAGCATTGAAGGGGGGAGCATGCAGCTCATAGATAACTTGAGAGTATCTGCGAAGGTCGGCGCCAACTCTGCGGCGATCCTGGTGTTACTGCTGGTCGCGACCGGCGTGACGGTTTGGGGGCTTGCCGCTGCAAACGACACATTTGGGACATACCGTCGGCTCGCACGGCAGACCAACGCAGTCTCTGCCGTCGAGGCGGAACTGCTGCGTGCCCGTCTCGGTGTGAAGACGTTCATTCAGACCGGAAGTGACGAGGCTGCGACCGATGTCGTAGAGCGCGAACGGGCGGCCAAGGCCTCCGTGGACGAAGCTCTCGAGCTGGTGCTCGACCCGAAAAAGCGAACTCAACTCGACAAGATAGGCGGTGACATCGATACCTATGCCCATGCCTTCGACCTGCTCCCATCCCTGCGGGACAAGCGGAACGCCTTCGTGGAGACCTTGAACACCGTTGGCCCCGAGGCTGAGCAGATACTCACAGAGTTGATGGAGGCGGAGCAGCAGCTCGGCAACGCCAATGCAGTCCATGTCGCTGGACTGACGTTACGCTCACTCTTGCTTGCCCGGCTCTATTCAAACCGCTTTCTGGTCGACAACGATCAGGCACAAGTCGACCGTGTGACCAAGGAATTCGGGGATTTCAGGAAGAACCTGGAAGGCCTGTTGGCGCTGGTTGCCGATGGCAGTGCAGCGGCGAACGTCGATGCACTCAAAACGCTGGTCGAGAGGTACGAGTCGTCTTTCAAGTCGGTCAGCGAGGTGATCTTCGAGCGTAACCGTATTGTTCATGACACGCTGGATGCGATCGGACCGGTGATCGCCACGGAAGTGGAGAGGATCAAGGAGGAGAACCGGTCGCGGCAGGACGTCCTCGGTCCTCAGGCGACGGCCGAGATCAACCGGTCGCTCTGGGTCGGTGTTGTGGCGTCGGTCGCGGCCCTTCTGATCGGCGTGGCGCTGGCTTGGGCGATCGGCCGCGGGATCGCCTGGCCGATAGTCGCGATGACCGATGCCATGCGCCGTCTTGCAGGTGGGGACAAGGCCATTGAGATTCCGGCCCGCGGTCGGAAAGACGAGGTCGGCGAGATGGCCGAGGCGGTTCAGGTCTTCAAGGACAACATGATCCGCGCCGAGCAGCTCGCAGCTGAGCAGGGGCGGGAGCGCGCCGCCCGTGAGCAGCGCGCCCGCCGGATCGAGGAGCTGACCGGCAATTTCGATGCTGCGGTCGCCGAGGTCCTCAGCCAGTTCGGATCGGCGACCGATCAGATGCAGGCGACCGCCACCTCGATGTCGGCGACCGCCGAGGAAACGAGCCGTCAGGCCACCGCCGTGGCAGCCGCTTCTGAGCAGGCGTCGGCCAACGTCCAGGCGGTGGCCTCGGCGGCGGAAGAGCTGTCGGGGTCGATTGAGGAGATCGGCCGACAGGTCACCCAGTCGGCGCGGATCGCCGGCCAGGCCAGCGACGATGCGGAGGCGACCAACGCCCAGGTCCAGGCCCTGGCGGAGGCGGCTCGCCGTGTCGGCGAGGTCGTCAATCTGATCCAGGACATCGCCGCCCAGACCAACCTGTTGGCGCTGAACGCCACCATCGAGGCCGCCCGTGCGGGCGAAATGGGCAAGGGCTTCGCGGTGGTCGCCGGCGAGGTCAAGAGCCTGGCATCCCAGACCGCCCGCGCGACCGAGGAGATCGGCCAGCACATTGGCGGCATCCAGACCGCCACTGGCGACGCCGTCTCGGCGATCCAGGGCATCGGCTCGACGATCACCGAGATCAACGAGATTGCTGGCAGCATCGCTTCAGCCGTCGAGGAGCAGGGGGCAGCGACCCGCGAGATCTCGCGAAACGTCCAGGAGGCGGCGCGGGGCACGCACGACGTCTCGGAGAACATCGTCTCGGTCACCCAGGCGGCGACCGACACCGGCGCCGCCGCCGGTCAGGTCAATTCCTCGGCCGGGCTTCTGGCCTCTCAGTCGAATACCTTGCGACGGACAGTCGAGGAGTTTCTCGCCGGCGTCCGGGCGGCCTAACCTTCCGAGCTTCCATCGGCGCAGGTCAAAGCCTTCCTGCGTCGATGGGGGCGGTATTGCGAACGGCAATGCCATTCATGGCGACCGCGTGATTAGCCTGCCTATCCGAAAGTTGCCGATCTGCGTCCACGTAATGTGGCGGGGGTATTCATGTCTTGCGACATTTTGTCTGATCATCGTTCACGCGAATCGCGACCGGCAATTGCGGTTGAACGCGCCGTATGGGTAAGGGTGGTCTGGATTGGTTTAATTGGAATTCTTTCAAGTATTGTTATTTATTTTATAATATCAGATTTACAGGAGGATGATTATTGGAGATTGTTTCTGGAAACGGCGAAAGATTACACTGAAGAGTTGAGTAACTCGGTTCACAATTCGTTTGATGTAGTTGCCACCGTTGGGAGCGCCATCCGCGGCGCGCCAACCGCTGATACCGCATATCTCAAGTCGCTGAGCGACCACCTGTTGGCTCAATCGGCTGGGTTGCGGTCTATAGCGATTGTGTCGTCGACATGTCACCAGAGAGTAACCGAAGCGCTGCGATCTTGTTCGCTGGCTGCAAAGACGCAACCGGACCGAATTCGCCTCCTTGCGTTCTTGCGATCTCAGGAGAAAAATCTTCTCTCTCCGGTTCTGGACATCGCAAACAATACCACTGTGTCAATCGATACCGATGACGGTTGCTGTACCATTCATGTCCTTCATTCGACCGCGACGCTGGATGGCCTCAACGATGGCGCACACCACAACGACGAAGTTAAGGACGCGATTGTCGTAGCGACGATTGATCTGGCAAGCATCGTTGACGACGCGTTGGCCCGAACGCCAAAGCTGGGGCATGACCTCTTCTTGAATATTGCCCAAACGCGTGGCGTCAACGGCGAGACCGTCCGGCAGTCCTTCACATATAGCAGGGGGTCCCGCCTTCGAGCGACGCCGCTCGATGCGAAGAAAGCCCAAGCCTCTCCACCGTCATCGAAGGTCTGGCATAAGACGTTCGAACTACTGGACCTGAGGTTCTCTGCGACGGTGCGTCCGTTGTTTCATTCATCGGACCAACCTTCGGGATGGTTGTCCAGGACAGTTCTTCTCGCCGGCTTCGCATTGTCGGGCGTCCTGTGCGTCTACATCCTGTCTCTCGGTCGGCGGGAGAAGGTCAATGCAGACTTGGCTGCCAGGCTGACACTTAGCAATCGTAACCTTCGGGCCGAAGTGGCCAATCACCAAGCCACCCTGGAGAGGCTTGACCGGTCCGAGCAGACGGCCCGGCTTGGAGAGGCCCGATTTAGAGCTGTTTTTGAGCATGCAGCGATCGGGATCGCAATCGTGGACTGTACGGGGACGATCCGAAGCGTCAACGAACAGCTCCAAGATGTAATGTTCTGCTCGGCGGATGAATTGACGAATCGTCACGTCATCGATCTTCTGCACCCTGACGTGCGGCGTGTTCATGAGAGCGCTGTCGAGCAATTCCTCACCGACGGATCAACGCTCGAGATCGGGGTCGTCCAGAGCAGCGACCCGTCGGCGACGCCAAGGTGGATCTTCGTCCGAGGCACGACGCTCGGGGTGTCGACCGGTTCGGGCGACGAGTTCGTCGTCGTGGCCGAGGACGTTACGGATCAAGTCGAGGCACATGAAAGTCTCCGTCGAGCGGCGGAGGTGGCGGAGGCGGCAAATCTCTCAAAGACTGCGTTCCTGGCCAATATGAGCCATGAACTGCGAACCCCTTTGAACGCTATTCTAGGATTCGGTCAGTTGTTGCTTCTCAGCAACTATGGTGTGCTTTCGGAGAAGCAAAAAGAATTTGTTGAAAGCATGATCGATGCGGGAAACCATCTTCTTGGAACACTAAACAGTATCTTGGATCTCTCCGCGATTGAAGCTGGTCACACCCGAATGCAGGAAGGGGTCGTGAACCTCGATGATCTCATAAAATCAACACTCATCGTTATGACCGGCTATGCCGCACGTTCAAGCGTCACCCTTGAGTACGTGTCGCCGACGAAAATGGTTCTTTACCGGTGTGATGAAGAAAAAATAAGGTCCATTGTTACGAATATCGTGTCAAATGCGATCAAATTCTCAAATAGTGATGGTGCCGTGAGTGTGGGACTTGATTGCGGAAAGTGTTCCTGTGTTGTTATTGCCGTGCAGGATAGAGGAATTGGGATAAGCGCCAGCGATATCAATCGGATCGTCAGGCCGTTCGAGCAAGTCGAGCAGTCCTTGAGCCGGAAGTACGAAGGTACAGGGCTCGGCCTTACTCTGGCGGTACGGTATGCCGAAATGCATGGTGGACGATTGAAGATCGACAGCGAGAGGGGTGTCGGGACCACCGTGCGGCTGGAATTGCCCAGCGATCGCCTCATCGATTGCACATGATTGACCGAGGAAGCGACCCGGGCACCCTGCGAAACTCGAACTGAGATGCTGGCCTGAGCCCCCCGCCGCCCGCGGTCATGGGGTGAGGACCGGTCATCGATACCCTGTCCGCCGGCAGTGACCAGCGCGCCGGGCGTTCGCGATTGTGCTGGGGTCGCAGGGAGGGGACTGATCGCGACCCTACTACGACGGCCGCCCGTCACTCCTTGCGGACGTCGAGCACGGTGCCGCCGGTCATCGCCTGGAGGTCGGCCGGGATCAGCTCGAACACCGCGTTCGGGGTGCCGGCCGCGCACCAGATGCGCTCCAGCGCCATCAGGTCGGCGTCCAGGTAGACGACCGGCTCCACGGTGTGGCCGATCGGTGCCACCCCGCCGATCGCGAAGCCGGTCGAGGCGCGCACGAATTCCGGGTCGGCGCGGCCGATCTTCTCGCCGAGCGCGGCGGCTATCTTCTTCTCGTCGACCCGGTTCACGCCGCTGGCCACCACCAGCACCGGCTGGCCGCTCTGCCTGGCCTGGAACACCAGCGACTTGCCGATCTGCGCCACCGTGCAGCCGCAGGCGGCCGCCGCGTCGGCGGAGGTCCGCGTGGAATCCGGCATCTCGACGACGGTCAGGTCGAACCCGCCTTCGGCGAGCAGGTCCTGCACGCGCTGGGCACTCGGCTTCAGGGGCATGGGTGGCGGCTCCGATTGCGTTGCGCCGCTCTAGCCCAGTCTCGGCCCGCTGGCAATCGGTGCCGTCTCCGCCGCCGGCGCAGCCCCGTCAGTCTGCGGTGATCCAGTCGCGGGCGGCGTCGCTTTCGGCCAGGGCGAAGACCCTCATGTCGATCGGGATCAGGAAGCCGATCGCGCTCATGGTGTGCCGGATCCACTCCGTATCGGTGACGACGGCGACCCGCTCCCAGCGGGTGAGATGCTCGACGCCGACCCTGAAGTCCTCCCACATCGCGCCGGGCTCGAATCCGGTGCAGTCGGGGCCGATGCGGTACAGCAGCCGGACCTTCCGGTGTCGCTCCAGTGCCTTCTCGACAGCCGGAACCAGCACCGAACGATAGTCCTCGGCACTGATGACGCCCTTGCCGGAGATCGCCAGGACGTTGTCCGGATAGCCTTGCAGGATCTCGATCACGTTCTTCTCCTTGAGCTACGGCCCCCCGTCGGACAGGTGAGCGGCAGGCTATGGGCGGTCGGCCGCCGGCGAATTGATCTCGGTCAGCCTCGGCGTCGGGGGCGTCGGGATGCCGCACCCTGCGGGCGCGTCATTCGGGTCCGGTGCGTCGGCCGGTTGATCGACATCAACGCGCGAGCGGGTGCGGTCCCCGACACTCGTCGGCGTTGCGAGCCACGACCGAGGGAGGCGTGAGCGGCCGATGCAGTGGGAACCGATCCACAAGAAAAACGGGTCCGGCCCGGTTGCCCCCAATCTCGTCGACTACGAGACCGTGCGGGACGGATTCAGCTGGGAAAGTGCCCGAGCCGCGCTCGATGGGCTTCCGGGCGGCCGCGGGCTGAACATCGCGCACGAGGCGGTCGACCGCCATGCAGCCGGGGCGCGGGCCGGCCATACCGCCATCCGCTGGATCGCCAAGTCGGGCGACGTCCGCGACATCAGCTATGCCGAGCTGCGCACCCTAACCAACCGGTTCGCCAACGCCCTGAAGAGCCTCGGCGTGGCCAGGGGCGAGCGGGTGTTCGCGCTCGCCGGCCGGGTGCCGGAGCTGTATGTCACCGCCCTCGGCACGCTGAAGGCCGGTAGCGTGTTCTGTCCGCTGTTCTCGGCTTTCGGGCCGGAGCCGATCAAGTCGCGAATGACCCTCGGATCGGCCCGGGTGCTGGTGACCACCAGCGCGCTGTACCGCCGCAAGGTCGAGAAGATGCGGGCCGAGTTGCCGGAGCTGCGGCACGTGATCCTGATCGACGGCGACGGCAGCATTTCCGATACCGTGGACTTCCGGTCGCTGATGGCGGCCGCCGGCGACGACTACACGATCGCGCCGACCGACCCCGAGGACATGGCACTGCTGCACTTCACCAGCGGCACCACCGGCCGCCCGAAGGGCGCGATCCACGTGCACGGCGCCATCGTCGCCCACCACGCGACCGCCCGGCTGGCGTTGGACCTGCATCCCGCGGACGTGTTCTGGTGCACCGCCGATCCCGGCTGGGTGACCGGGACGTCCTACGGGATCATCGGGCCGCTGTCGGTCGGTGCGACGCTGCTGGTCGACGAGGAGGATTTCGACGCCGAGCGCTGGTACCGCACCCTGCAGGATCAGCGCGTGACGGTCTGGTACACCGCGCCGACCGCGATCCGCATGATGATGAGGCTGGGGACCGAGGCGATCCGCGGCTTAGATACCTCCAGCCTGCGGTTCATGGCCAGCGTCGGCGAGCCGCTGAACCCGGAAGGCGTGGTCTGGGGCGTCGAGGCGTTCGGCCTGCCGTTCCACGACAACTGGTGGCAGACCGAGACCGGCGGGATCATGATCGCCAACTACGCCACCATGGACATCAGGCCCGGCTCGATGGGCAAGCCGCTGCCCGGCATCGAGGCGGCGGTCGTCGAGCGCCTGGACGACGGCGGCGTGCGCGTGATCGACGAGCCCGACCGCGAGGGCGAGCTGGCCCTGCGGCCCGGCTGGCCGTCGATGTTCCGCGGCTACCTGAACGAGGAGGAGCGCTACGCCAAGTGCTTCGCCGGCGGCTGGTACCTGTCGGGCGACCTGGCCCGCCGGGATGCCGACGGCTACTTCTGGTTCGTCGGCCGGGCCGACGACGTGATCAAGTCGGCCGGCCACCTGATCGGCCCGTTCGAGGTCGAGAGCGCGCTGATGGAGCACCCGGCGGTCGCCGAGGCCGGCGTGATCGGCAAGCCCGACCCGGTGGCGATGGAGGTGGTCAAGGCGTTCGTCGCGCTGAAGCCCGGCTACGAGGCCGGCGAGCCGCTGCGCCGCGAGCTGCTCGGGCACTGCCGCAAACGGCTCGGTGCCGCCGTCGCCCCGCGCGAGATCGACTTCCTGAAGGACCTGCCCCGGACCCGTAGCGGCAAGATCATGCGCCGGCTGCTGAAGGCGCGCGAGCTCGGCCTGCCCGAGGGCGACACCTCGACACTGGAGAGCGGCACATGACCCGCAAGGCCTCGCAGACGGCTCTGCCGGACCGGGCGCAGGCCCTCGACCTGTTGCGCGGCATGATCCGCATCCGCCGGTTCGAGGAGAAGTGCGCCGAGCTGTACAGCGCCATGAAGATCCGCGGCTTCCTGCACCTGTGCATCGGCGAGGAGGCGATCCCGGTCGGGGTGATGCCGACCCTCACCAACGATGATGCGATCGTCGCGACCTACCGCGAGCACGGCCACGCGCTCGCCCGCGGCATGGCGATGGGCGCGGTCATGGCCGAGATGTACGGCAAGGTCGACGGCTGCAGCCGCGGGCGCGGCGGCTCGATGCACCTGTTCGACGCCGCCACCCGGTTCTACGGCGGCAACGCCATCGTCGGCGGCGGCCTGCCGCTGGCGGTTGGGCTGGCGCTGGCCGAGAAGATGCAGGGCCGGACCAATGTCGCCGTCTGCATCTTCGGCGAGGGCGCGGTCGCCGAGGGCGAGTTCCACGAGTCGATGAACCTGGCGGCGCTATGGAAGCTGCCGGTCCTGTTCCTGTGCGAGAACAACCTCTACGCCATGGGCACCGCCCTGCAGATCTCGGAGTCCAACACCGACATCCACGACAAGGCGGCCGGCTACGGCATGACCTCCGAGGCGGTCGACGCCATGGACGTGCTGGCGGTCGAGGCCGCGGCGCGGCGTGCGACCGAGGCGATCCGGGCCGGCAAGGGGCCGTACTTCCTGGAGCTGCGGACCTACCGGTTCCGGCCGCACTCGATGTTCGACCCCGAGCTGTATCGCAACAAGGAGGAGGTCGACGCCTGGAAGCGGCGCGGGCCGATCGTGACGTTCTCGCAGCGGCTGCGCGAGGCCGGGCTGCTGGACGACGCGGCACTCGCCGCCGTCGAGGCCGAGGTCGAGCGCGAGGTCGACGCGGCGGTGGCGTTCGCCGAGGCGAGCGCCTGGGAGCCGGTCGGCGACCTGACCCGGGACGTCTATACCGAGGAGGTCGCGGCATGACCGCCCAGAGCGCGAACGGCGGGACCATCACGCTGACCTATCGCGAGGCGGTCAGGGCGGCATTGCGCGAGGCCCTGGAGAGCGACCCGCGGGTGTTCCTGATGGGCGAGGACGTCGGCCGCTACGGCGGCTGCTACGCCGTCAGCACCGGCCTGCTGGCCGAGTTCGGGCCGGAGCGGATCCGCGACACGCCGCTGTCGGAGTCGTCGTTCGTCGGCGCCGGCATCGGGGCGGCGCTCGGCGGTATGCGGCCGGTCGTCGAGATCATGACGGTCAACTTCAGCCTGCTGGCGATCGACCAGATCGTGAACAACGCCGCCACCATCCGGCACATGTCCGGCGGCCAGTTCAGCATCCCGCTGGTGATCCGCATGGCCACCGGCGGCGGCAAGCAGCTGGCGGCCCAGCACTCGCACAGCCTGGAGGGCTGGTACGCCCACATCCCCGGCATCCGGGTGGTGACGCCGGCGACCCTGGAGGACGCCCGCGGCATGCTGGCCTCGGCGCTGGCCTGCCCGGACCCGGTGCTGATGTTCGAGAACGCCCTGCTGTACAACGAGAAGGGCGAGATCCCGGCCGATGCCGGTGCGGTCGACATCGACCGGGCGCTGATCCGGCGGCCCGGCCGCGACGTCAGCCTGATCACCTATGGCGGCAGCCTCGGCAAGACCCTGGCGGCGGCGGACAGCCTGGCCGGGCAGGGGATCGAGGCCGAGGTCGTCGACCTGCGGACCCTGCGGCCGCTCGACGACGCGACCATCCTCGCCTCGGTGCGCCGGACCCGGCGGGCGGTGATCGTCGACGAGGGCTGGCGCAGCGTCGGGATCGCCGCCGAGGTCATGGCGCGGATCATGGAGCAGGCGTTCTACGACCTCGACGCCCCGGTCGCCCGGGTATGCAGCGAGGAGGTGCCGATCCCCTATGCCAAACACCTGGAGGAGGCGGCATTGCCGCAGTCCGACAAGATCATCCGCGCCGTCGAGCACCTGATGGGGAACCATGGCTGAGTTCCGAATGCCGTCGCTCGGCTCCGACATGGAGGCCGGGACCCTGGTCGAGTGGCTGGTGAAGCCGGGCGACACGGTGGCGCGCGGCGACATCGTCGCGGTGGTCGAGACCCAGAAGGGCGCGATCGAGATCGAGACCTTCGAGGCCGGCGTGGTCGACCGGCTGGTGGTCGAAACGGGCACCGAGGTGCCGGTCGGCACCGTGATCGCGCATATCCGCGGCGAGGGCGAGCCGGCGGCCCCCGAGACGGCGGCACCCGCGGCCGCAACCCCGAAAGCCAAGAAGTCTTCGAAACCGGCCGAACCGACGGCGCCCGCTGCGGCCGCCCGTGCCCGGGTGTCGCCGGCCGCCCGCCGGCGGGCGCGGGAACTCGGGGTCGATCCGGAGACGCTGTCCGGCACCGGTGCCGACGGCGCGGTCACCCTGGAGGACGTCGAGCGCGCCGGGGCGACTCCCGCTCCGGCCCCGGCTCCCACCCCGGCGGCCAAGTCGACCGGCGATGCGGCGGCGGCGATGCGCCAGGCGATCGGCGCGGCGATGGCGCGCTCCAAGCGCGAGATCCCGCACTACTACCTGGCGACCACCATCGACCTGACCCGGGCCCTCGACTGGATGGAGGCCGAGAACCGGCGCCGGCCGGTCGCCGAGCGGCTTCTGGTCGGCGCCCTGCTGATCAAGGCGACGGCCCTGGCGCTGAAGGAGGTGCCGGAGCTCAACGGGTTCTGGCGCGACGACGCCTTCGTCCCGGCGACGGGGATCCACGTCGGCACGGCGATCGCGCTCCGGCGCGGCGGGCTGATAGCGCCGGCGATCCGCGACACCGACGCCAGGGACCTCGGCGACGTCATGGCGGCGTTCCGGGACCTCGTGCAGCGGGCCCGGACCGGCCGGCTACGCGCCTCGGAACTGTCGGACCCGACGGTCACGGTGACCAGCCTCGGCGAAAACGGCGTCGAGACCGTGTTCGCGGTGATCTACCCGCCGCAGGTCGCGATCGTCGGCTTCGGCAGCGTGGTCGAGCGGCCGTGGTCGGTCGACGGCAGGATCGAATCCCGGCGGGTGATCACCGCCAGCCTGGCCGCCGACCACCGGGCCAGCGACGGCCATCGCGGCGCCCTGTTCCTGCGGGCCCTCGACCGGCTCCTTCAGACCCCGGAGACACTCGCATGACCGAGGACGAGATCAGGGCGGCGGTGCTGGCGGCGCTGACCAGCGTGGCGCCGGACCTGGAGGGCGAGGAGGTCGACCCGTCCACGCCGTTCCGCGACCAGTTCGACTTCGACTCCATGGATCTCCTGAACTTCGCCATCGCCCTGCACCAGAGCCTGGGCGTCGAGATCCCGGAGATCGACTATCCCAAGGTGGCGAGCCTCGAGGGCTCGCTGGGCTACCTTTCGGAGAAGTTGCAGGGCGCGTAACAGCGCGGTGTGGTATCGGGTCTGTCACAGAACGTCACATTTCGTCTCCGATCGTTCACACAACAGGTGGTTGTCGTCATCCGCGTGTCACCGGGCTCGACCATGCTCGCCGCATCGAATGCACCGAGATCGATGCGACAGGGATCGGGGTCAGTCATGAACACGCAACTCGCTTCTCAGCTTTCCGGCAACGACGGTTTCCTGGCCTTGGCGGTGCGCGCCGAGACGGCGCGTCCGGCCGGCACTCCGGTTCAACGGGTCGCTGCGGGTACCATCGTTTTCGCCGAGGGCGATGATGCCGACAGCGTGTTCGAGGTCGTGAGCGGCACCCTGCGCCTGCACAAGGTGATGGTCGACGGCCGGCGGCAGGTGACCGGCTTCGTGTCGGGTGGGCGGCTGCTCGGCGTCTCGCAGCGCGGCGAGTACCTGTGCACGGCCGAGGCGGTGACGCCGGTCGTCCTGCGCCGCCATCCGCGGGCCGCCTTCGAGCGCCGCATCGATGCGGAGCCCGGCCTTGCCCGCCGCATCCTGGCAGAGGTGTGCAACGAACTGCGGCTGGCGCAGGACCAGATGCTGCTGCTGGGCCGCAAGTCGGCGGTCGAGAAGGTGGCGAGCTTCCTGCTGAGCCTCGCGGTCGACGAGGATGGCGATTACGCCGACCGGATCGAGCTTCCGATGTCGCGCACCGACATCGCCGACTACCTCGGGCTGACCACCGAGACCGTGTCGCGGACCTTCACCAAGCTCCGCAACGACGGGCTGATCGCCCTGCCGTGCCCGGTCAGCGTCGAGTTCCTGGATCTCGACCAGCTCGAGGACCTCGCCACCGGCGGCGGTGACGGCGACGGTTGGTCGCGCCGGCCGAGGGCCTGGTGAACCGGCAGTAACCGGATCATCGCACCGGCGCCCCGACTGACTCAGGTCAAGGCGCGCAGATCGCGGGCTGCCATGCTTTCTGCACACGGTGCGGTGGAGCGATGGAAATGGCGGCCGACGGAGAAACCCGCTTCGACCCTGCGGCCCTCAAGCGCCGGTTTCCGGGATTGGCGGATCCGAGCCTGGTGTATCTCGACAATGCCGCGACCGCGCAGGTTCCGGAGGTCGTGCTGGCGGCGCAGCGCGACTTCGAGGTCGAGGCGCGCGGCAACGTCCACGGCACGCCGCACCGTCGCTCGCGGGCCGCGCAGGCCGCCTACGACCGGGCCCGCGCGGCGGTCGCCCGCTATCTCGGCGTCGTGCCGCAGGAGGTCGTGTTCGCGTACGGCGCCACCTCGGCGATCAACATCGCGGCCGGCGCGCTGACCGAGCTGGTCGGGCCGCGCGACCGCATCGTGGTGACCCAGCTCGAGCACCACAGCAACCTGCTGCCGTGGCAGCGGGTGGCCCGCCATCGCGACGTCCGGCTGGAGGTGATCCCGGTCCGCCCTGACGGCCGGCTCGATCTCGACCGCCTCGAGGAGATCCTGCATCCCGATACCCGCCTGGTCGCGATCACCCAGTGCTCGAACGTCACCGGGGCGGAGACCGACGTCGCCCGGGTGGTGGCGGCGGCGCGGGCGGTCGGCGCCCAGGTGTTGCTGGACGGCGCCCAGGGCGCGCCGCACGGGCCGATCGACCTGCCGGCCCTCGGCGTCGACTACTACGCGTTCTCGGGGCACAAGGTGTACGGGCCGACCGGCATCGGCGTGCTGTGGGGCCGGCGGGAGGCGCTGGCGGCGCTGCCGCCGTTCCTGGTCGGCGGCCAGATGATCCGCGAGGTGACGCTGCAGACCGCGACCTTCGCCGACCCGCCGCGGCGGTTCGAGGCGGGGACGCCGCCACTCGGCGGGGCCGTCGGCCTCGGCGCCGCGCTTGCCTGGCTGGGTGGCCTGGACTGGGCAGCGGTACGGGCGCACGAACGGAACCTCACCCGGCGGGCCATCGAGGGACTGCAGGGGCTGCCCGGCGTTCGGATCGTCGGGCCGACCGATCTCGATCGTCGCGGCCCGGTGGTCAGCTTCGTGGCCGAGGGGATCGACAGCCTGGAGCTCTGCCGGCGGCTCGACCGCGACGGGCTCGCCCTGCGCTCCGGCCACCACTGCGCGCAACCGCTGCACGACGCCCTGGGGGTGCCGGGGACGGCGCGTGCCAGCTTCGCCCTGTACAATCTGGAGAGCGACGTCGACGCCCTGGTCGCCGGCGTCGACCGGGCGCTCCGGGACCTGCGGCGATGAGCGGGGGAGGCGCCGACGGCTGCGGCGCGGCGGCGCTGGACTACGTCGCCCGCGGCTGGTCGGTGGTCCCGCTGCGCCCGCGCGACAAGCGGCCGCTGATCGCCTGGGAGGCGCTGCAGGAGCACGCGGCGAGCGCCGAAACGGTCGGGAAGTGGTACGAGCGCTGGCCGGACGCCAATGTCGGCATCGTGACCGGCGCGGTCTCGCAGCTGGTGGTGCTGGACGTCGACCCGAAGCACGGCGGTGCGGAGTCCCTGGAACGGCTGGAACGCGAGCACGGACCGCTTGCCGATACCGTCGAATCGATCTCCGGCGGCGGCGGGCGGCACCTTTACTTCCGGCATCCCGGCAGCGAGGTGTCCAACCGCGCCGGACTTCGCCCCGGCCTGGATCTGCGCGGCGACGGCGGCTACATCGTCGCGCCGCCGTCGGTGCATCCCAACGGCCGGCGCTATGCCTGGCGCGACGGCCACTCGCCGGCCGACCGGCAACCGGCGGGAATGCCGTTCTGGCTGCTCGATCCGCACGGCTTCCGCGCCGGCCGAAGCCTGGCCGACTGGCGGTCCCTGGTGCGCGAGGGCGTGCCCGAGGGCGAGCGGAACAGCACGGTCGCCTCGCTCAGCGGGCATCTGCTGTGGCACGGGGTCGATCCGGAGATCGTTCTGGAGCTGATGCTGGGCTGGAACCGGCTGCGCTGCCGCCCGCCGCTCGACGACGAAGAGGTCGCCCAGGTCGTGCGCAACATCGCGCATCTGCACGAGAAGGACGGTTGAAGCGGTTCCCGACGGCCTACAGGTGCTCGCCCTCGAGCTCCATGCAGCTCAGTCCGAAGGCCGCGAGGCCCTCCTCGATGTAGTCGCCGAGCAGCGGCATGCTGGTCAGGTACTGCGCGGTGTGGTCGGTGTGGCCGTCGCGGGCGGCCTCCAGCGCTTCGTCCCAGTCGCCCCGGTCGTAGGTCCCGCGGCCGATCCAGGTCAGCGCCACCAGTCGGCACTGCTCCTCTTCGCTCAGGTCGTCGATCGCCTGACAGAGCTCCTGGTAGGTCGCATCGTCGCCGTAGGCCTCCAGAACCTGGCGGGCCTGATCGTCGACCGCGTCCGATCCGTAGTCGGGCTCGACCACCTCCTCCTGAGCGTCGAAGGCGCGCGCCTTGACCACAATGAAGCAGATCTTGGCGAGATCGAGCTCCAGGCGGTCGCCGTCGTCTTCGCTGTCGTCACCCGGGGCGGCTGCATTCACGGTGGCGTCTCCTTGCGCTCCCGGCGGACCTCCGCGGGGTCGACCCCGAAGTACCGGCCGATGGTCTCGTCCGTCATTCCCATGTCGACGAGGGCGGCCAGGGCGAGGGGAGAGACCGGCCAGATCGTGCCGGCCGAGGTGTGCCGGCTCCACTGGGGTGTCGCGGCGCTGCTGTTGTGCGACTGAAAATCGGTCATAGGACATCCTCCCTGTGAGTGGATGTGCCGATCCCCACACCTTCCCCAGGCACGACCGGTTCATATCTATGGAATGCGTCGAGTATATGAAACGCCGGTGCCGGCTATGTGACATTGACGCAGATCAAGCGCGCGACCGTCGGGCAACGAACGCGATCGAGGTTGCGAGCAGCGCGCCGGCTGCGGCCAGGGCCATGTCCTTCTCGGCGTCCCAGACGTCACCCTGTGCGCCGACATAGGCGATTCCGATCTCGCCGCCCAACAGGGCCGCGGCTGCCCATTCCAGGATCTCGTAGGCGGCCGAGAGGCTCAGCACGACCGGCACCGGCAGGGCCCGGTGCCAAGCGGCCCCGATCCGGTCGGCCGGCGGCAGGGTCTCGCGGATCGGCCCCGTCAGCAGCAGACCGTAGGCGAGGTGCACCAGGCGGTCGTAGTGATTGCGCTCGAAGCCGAGCGTCGCGTTGACGGTGGTGCCCGTCAGCGCCTCGGCCCAGCGGTCGTACGGCACCAGGGAATAGGTGTAGTGGGCGCCGACCGCGTGCAGGCACAGGAAGCCGAGAATGCACAGAAACGACGCGCGGCTGAGCGAGAGCCACGCGCCGGTACGCCACAGGATCACGGCGAACGCCACGACCAGCAGGTTCTCCAGCGCCCAATCGCCACGGTCGACCGGCGCCACCGCGAGTGCCAGCCATAGCGCGCCATACCCGGCCACGAGGCCCTCCCGGAACCGCCGTCCGGACATTCGGGAGGACCCCGGCCGATGGTTGTCAGCGCCGCACGGCGTTCATCCGGTTACTTGCGGAGCGACTTCCGGAAGGCCTCCTCGACCTTGGCGCTGCTCGCCGCCGCGGCCTCGGCCGCCCGCTTGGCGTCCGCCGCGTCCTTGGCGGCCTTCTCGGCGGCCATCTTGTTGTGATCCATCATCGAGTCCAGCCGCTGGTTGATGGCCTGAACGCTCTTCTCGAGCTCGCCGATACGGCTGTTGGCGCTGCCGACCTCGCTCTGGCTGGCGCATCCGCCGAGGGCGGCAGTGGCGACGAGAACGCTGGCGACGGCAAGAGTCCGCAACACGGGCATCACACTTCTCCTCACAGGACGATACCGGCCTCCCCACCCGTCCAGGCGGCGGCGCGGTGATGGCGACAAGCTGGCACAAGCATGGGGGCAGGCATTGATCTCGATCATCCGATCCGCGGCCCGGCCCGAGGTCGCCCGGGGGCGAGATGGTTCGAGGGGGGTACTGTGGAATTGACCCGGGTCAATGCGGACCGTGCGGCGGCGGCGCGACGCTTCGTTCAAAAGCATCAGGAGGAACCCGTGTCGACGCCGATCGAGATCGTCTTCAAGAACATGGACCATTCGGAGTTCATCGAGCAGCGCGTCCACAAGGAGGCGGAGAAGCTCGATCGCTTCTTCGACCGGACCGGCTCGATCCGCGTGGTGATCGAGGCCGCCAACAAGACGCACCGCAAGGGCGACCTGTATCAGGTCGGGATCCACATGAAGGTGCCGCCTTCGGGCTCGCTGGACGTCAATCGCGCGAAGCCGCAGAGCCACGCCCACGAGGACGTCTACGTGGCGGTCCGCGACGCCTTCGCGGCTGCCCGGCGGCTACTGCAGGACCATTCGCGCAAGCTGGCCGGCCAGGTGAAGGCGCACGAGGCGCCGTTGCACGGCCGGGTGGTCAAGCTGTTCCCTGACCAGGGCTACGGCTTCGTCGACACCAGCGACGGCCGCGAGATCTACTTCCACCAGAACGCCGTCTCCGGCGACGGCTTCAGGCAACTGGAGCAGGGCAGCGAGGTCCGGATCGTGGTCGCCGAGGGCGAGAGCGAGCACGGGCCGCAGGCCTCGACCGTGGTGCCGGTCGGCAAGCACCATATCGTCGAGTGACCGGGTCGGTGATGGAGGTTCCGCAACCGCTCGAGCGCGAGCGCCTGGCCCGTCGGTGCGACCTGTCGCGGCTCGCCTTCGAGACCACCGCCGACCTGCCCGACGTCGACCTGATGGTCTCACAGGACCGGGCGAGCGCGGCCATCGACTTCGGCGCAGAGGTATCGGCGCCGGGGTTCAACCTGTTCGTCGTCGGGGCGTCGCCCGACAGCCTCGACGAAGCGGTCAAGGCGCTGCTGGAGGAGCGTGCGCGCTCGGCCCCGCCGCCGAGCGACTGGGTCTACCTCAACAACTTCGCCGAGCCGCACAAGCCGATCGCCATGGAGCTGCCGCCGGGGCGCGGGCCCGGGTTCCGCGACGCCATGCGCGAGCTGATCCAGGATCTCAAGGTGGCGCTGCCGGCGGCGTTCGAGAGCGACGACTACCAGGCCCGGCGGACCGTCATCGAGCAGGCCTTCAGCCAGAAGCAGGAAGCGGCTTTCAAGGAACTGCAGGAAGAGGCGACGGCGGCCGACATCGCGGTCATCCGCACGCCGTTCGGCTTCACCCTGGCGCCGATGAAGGACGGGCAGGTGCTGCGGCCCGAGGCGTTCAACGAACTCCCCGAAGCGACGCGCAATCGGGTCCACGAGACCATCCAGGGCCTGGAGAAGAAGCTCGAGGCGATCCTGCGGTCGGTGCCGGTATGGGACAAGCAGCGCCGCATGGACCTCCGCAAGCTCGGCCAGGAGACCACCGAGAAAGCGGTCGGCCACCTGATCGACGAGATCAAGGGGCCGTTCGCCGACCTGCCGAAGGTGCTCGGGCATCTCGAGCACGTGCGGACCGACCTCGTCGACAATGTCGGCCTGTTCATTCCGCAGCAGGGCGGCGAGGAAAACCAGGAGGGCGACGCCGTCGTGGTGGCGCCGTTCGACCGCTACGAGGTGAACCTGCTGGTCACGCGGCCGGAGGGCGAGGGGGCGCCGGTCGTCCAGGAACTGCATCCGACCCTGTCGAACCTGGTCGGCCGCATCGAGCACGTGTCGCGGCA
>Ga0209475_10001921_pt1 | contig 23259 bp, 23 predicted proteins | sample tdDd471_FD_187128 | JGI IMG/M metagenome (GOLD analysis project Ga0209475, IMG submission 187128) | Marine sediment microbial communities from the Atlantic coast under amendment with organic carbon and nitrate - tdDd47.1 (SPAdes)... | ecosystem: Environmental > Aquatic > Marine > Coastal >... | reverse complement strand
GGCCCACAACCTCATCCGCAGAGCACCCGGCAAAGACTCACTAAGGCTTCGAAGAAAAACCGCAGCCTGGGACGATGACTTCCTCGCCAGCCTCATCGCAGCATGATCCCTTCACCCGATTCCCCTGGGCTATTTGACGCCGGTTTTTGGCTTAAAAATGGTGCGCCATATTCGGCAAAAACAATGGAAAAGCCCTCAAGGCACAAAAACAGGATGCCCGGCACAGCAGGTCAGTGTGCCCGACCTGAGAGATAGGTAACGGAACGTACCGGACACATGGGTAACACTTTTGGCTATTTGGCTGAGGGTGTTGATGCCGTGGAAAGCGAGCTCGGTTATGCCCTTCTTGCCCCGTGATTATCAGCAGGCAGCTACACGTATTTTAGATGAATGTAGGCACAGTTTGGATACAGATGCAATCCAGCCATAATGGGGCGCTTTGATAGAGCATTGTTTTTATGCGGAAAATTGGCGCACCCGAGAGGATTCGAACCTCTGACCTCTGCCTTCGGAGGGCAAAATTATATAGCTTCGATCGTTTGCGGTGCTATATAATTTGCATTATAATCAATGCATTGGGATTTGATGCAATTTGAGTCAGTTCACTTCAATTCGTTTTTTGCGTCCCAAATTTGTCCCAAGTGCATGGGTTTGAGAAATGCCGAGAAGAACTGGAAAACGCCATTCTACGCCTGCTCGTCAGCTGCTTGAAAAAATTAGGCCTTACTCCGTATACCCGCTCGACTTTGAGCCATGGCAACATGAAACTGTCGTGAATGAAAACGGAGAAGAAACACTAATAACAAAAAACGTATTTGAGAACAGTGAACTCATCCGAAGCGACATCAGTATCGTACGCTCTGCAATCGAGGGCGTGCAAGGAAGTCACTATTACAGTTTCCTCGACGATGGAGACTCTAATTACCTGCTAGCGTGGAGAATATACCGGATTATTTCATGCGCTCACTTATTCTATTTAGCCCCGACGATAAGGGAATTCGAGGAAGGTTCTAAGGTCTTCCTAAGAATTGCCAAGAAGTATCCACGCTTCATTTCAAAAGCAGCTAGCATTCTTGATGTTAAGTACTCCCACCTCCATGTCATTTCTGAAGATTATGTGGCATGGGCAGAGTGGCTATGGCACTCAAACTTACGTTCAGCAACACCCTCCGTTTGGTCTGACTTTGTAGGCTGCGGCGAGGAAGCCAAATCAGAAGCGATAAAAAGAGCGAACTTAGTTTTAGATTCTATTCCTCCAGATAAACATTTGCGAAATGGTCGTCCAAAAAATCATGGCCTCCGAAAACTCATAGAAGCGGTTTACATACACTGGAAAAAATCCGGTAAGGATCCCACTGAACACCGTGTAATTTTTTACGCATATCTCGACCAACTGCTGGAGAAGCTGCGAGAAGGGCTTTCTCCTGAGCTTTTCTCCTTGGCAGCTTCAATCCTCAGCTTAAATGGGGAGAACATTCGAGACTGCGCCCAAGAAACTATTGAGAGAAGAGTTGCTGTTAAAAAGTGGGGGGGAGGACCGAAACGAGTAACCTATCACCCCTCCTACCCTCGCTGGTCCCCTAGATGGGTATGGGTTGAGATAAACTGCTGGCTATTCAAACCAAGATACACCCCTAGGAATCCAAAGAGACTAGAAGAATTTCAGCGAAATCAACACGGCAACATCATTTTTACAATAAGGGAAAAAGCCCGAAAAATCATCGGGTTATAGCTTGCCGGACAGTGTTTTTCCCGAGCTAAGCGTCTTTCTACACTTGTTCTTTTGAGTTCATGTCGAGGCCAGACACGCGAACAACGTTCTGGAGAATTCAATGGGCAAGTTTCTTACTCGGCGCGATGTAGCACGAGAGTATCCAATTAAATTTTCAACGCTCGCACACTTAGCTTGTCGGGGAAAAGGTCCGGCATACGCGATCATCGGAAAACGTGCGATCTATACACGGGAAGATATCGAGAACTGGCTGGAGAGTAAAAGAACCACCCCGTCCAAAAGTTACCGGACCAGCAAGGGCCGTGGACGTCCACGCAAAAGCGGGACTCAATAGCGAGGCCGCTATGTCTAAAAACTCGGCGACCGATGCTGAAATTGTTTTCGTGGCGAAAGCTCATGAGCCCCCACTCAGAGATTTCCGGGATGCGATGATTTACCCATTTGTAAGCATCGCCAAAAGGCAATCCACGCCGATTTCCTTTGCAGATAGTGCAGTTCGTTTTCAAGTTGTCGGCACCCAGGAGTGGGGCCTCCCAACGATTTGGGATTGGGACCTTATTATTTGGCTCCTATCTCAGATTAACGAGAGTAAAGAACTCGGTTTACACGTCGCTCCGAGAATAAATTTTCGACCAAGCAGGTTCTTCAAAGACGTTGGTCGCTCGGCTTCTGGAAAGTCCTACCAAGAGCTAGCCAACACTGTTCGCCGCCTTCGGACATCAACAATTCTGACATGCCGCCAAAGCCTGGGGGGACTAGCAACTGAGAAGCCCTTCTCATGGCTAGCCAGTTACCAACTGCCTTTGAAAGATAAGTGTGAGCCAGATACTGGTCGACTTTGGACGGTGGAGTTTCCAGACTGGCTGTTTAGCGCTGTTTGCGAACAGAAGACCTTGCTTGCCATTCACCCCCACTATTTTTCACTTCAGTCAGGGATCGAAAGAGCTCTCTATCGGGTTGCCCGAAAAAGTGTCCCCAAAGACCAAGGCTATTGGGCATGGCGGATGGATACACTTCATGCTCGTCTGTGTGTCCGTCGCCCCCTTCGTTCTTTCTCCCGCGACGTGCGAGAGATTTCAAAAAGGAATCTGATTCCTGAGTATCAGATTGAGGTTCGTCGAAAGCGTGCACACGAGCTCGTGGTTTTTACGTTGGATCCGTCAAAACCCCCTCGACCACGACGGGGCGCTTTCCACCCCGATCAAAAACTGTTCGAGGAGGACTCCGCATGAATGCCTCCAATTTCGTGGTTTCGCGAACATTATTCTCGTGGTTCTGCGAACATTCTCTCGTGGTTTCAAAATCAATTTCACGTGGTTTCGCGAACACCCATCAACCCAAGGCCCAAGCACAGCAACGGTTTTCAGGCATTCCAAAATCCGTAAACGTTGAAACGTCCCTAAAACTATTTCCTTTAAACGGCCTGAGGCCCGTCCACGGCTTGAACAGGGAATCGGTTTTGAGAAGACGGAGACGGGGCCAGTTCCTAGGATTTGCTGGCTGCTTGTTGGTGAATTGGAGTGAAGAAAGGCGCGCTTATACATTGCCTTCGGCAACGTCCGCTTTTCAGTGCATTTTTCAAACTGCGAGCTCGGCGTAATGGCGATCTATCACCTTACCGCCCAGATCATCAGCAGGAGTTCAGGCCGGTGCGTTTTGGCAGCTGCGGCTTACCGGCATGCCATTGCACTTGAGAATGAACGCACCGGGGAGCGTCACGACTATTGTCGAAAGAGAGGGGTGGAACATTCCGAAATACTCGCCCCTAAAGACGCCCCAGCCTGGGCTGGAGACCGCCAAACGCTTTGGGGCAATGTCGATAGTGCTGAACGAAGGAAGGACGCACAGCTCGCTCGCGAAATTGAAGTCGCTATTCCGAGAGAACTCACAGCTGAAGCCAGCACCCGACTGGTCCGCAAATACGTTCAAGAAAACTTTGTCTCCGAAGGGATGGTTGCGGACTTTGCAATCCACAAAGTCCCCTCCACTGAGCCTAACCTTTCCAATGACGGATACGACCGCCATGCGCATATTTTGCTGACCCTTCGTTCCATCAAAGCCGAAGGATTCGGAGGTAAAGTTCGAAAATGGAATGACCGTGATCGCATCCAATCGTGGAGAAAGGGTTGGTCGAAAGCGGCAAATGAATTCATGGCGTCTAATGGCATCGACTCCAGAATCGATCATAGGACGCTAGATGCCCAACGGGCCGAGGCTCTCGAGAATGGCGACCTTGCGAAAAGCCTTATTCTAGATCGACCTCCCCAACCAAAACTGGGTCCGGCGGTTGGCGCTATAGAAAAGAAAGCACGTGATGAGGCTCACGCAAAAAATGAACCATATGCACCAGTCACGGAACGAGGCCGGGCCTACGCCGCTTCGAAATCTCGTCTAACGGCAATTGCCGAAGCTGCAATGGCCAAGGCGCGGCAGCACAAAATCTTGAAAGCTTTCTTCGCCGCTGCGCAAAGGTGGGGAACGGAAAAAATCCGCCGTTGGATAAAAGACCGGTCCCCGCTTCCTCAATCGGACAACTTGCGCAATCGAATCAATGTGAAACGGCTTTCAAGAAAGCTGAAGAACAATTCAATCCGCAACCTCGGCTCTGCCGCAAAAGCGATTCTCGAGAGGGAACGCAGAAAGAAGCTGAGTTCTCAAAGGGCGAAACAGTCGGGCAACGACCTATCGTATTCACCTAGCCAACCACATAAAGCAAAAGGACCGGAGCGTTGAAATGAACGAACATCCAGACGATGCACTTGATCAAGTTTTGGCTGATATAAATGACGGGGTTGCGCGCCTTCTAAAAGACGCCCCAAAAAGACTCCCCACAGATTACAGAGGGCAATTTCAGGGGATGGCAAATGAAGTGGGCAACTTGTCAGCTCGACTTCAAGAGCTTGAACACAAAATGCTGCGCCCCTCTAGCGTTACCAATTGGGAGCAATCCCTTGCAGCGTACTCAGCAGAAACAAAGAGCCTTAAAGAAGAAGTCCATTCTCACATTGAAATCAGCAAGAAACAATCCCTTTGGAACAAAACAGGCCGACTAGTTCTTGCCTCATTGGTAGGCCTCTTCCTGGGTTTTCTCGTCTCTGATCCTGTCCTTCCAACCCTAAACAAACTAGGGATCGTTTCCTTGGGACAGATAACTTCAGATAACTGCGAAAGAATGGGCGGTGATCTCCAGCACAACGATCAACAGCTCTATTGCGTTCGCTGGCTTAATTAGGAGGAACAGCTATGACCTTTGCAATTTCATCTGCCGAGTTGCTGGCCGAGTTCCGCCAAGCTATCCGAAAAATCTCTGATAAACGGCATCCCTCAACCCGAGATAGTGGGTCTTTCTATCCTGCCTCATCACCAGCAGTGGGACAGTGCCAAGAGCAGCTTGATCTGTTGGCTTTAAAAACCGCGATTGCAACACTAGTTCACCTCGATTCAAGGGGACGCATCTCGCATGAGTTTTCTGAGGAAGATTTATCTGCAACAGAAAAAGCTAGGGAGCTAAGCCAAGATTCGGATGCAGTTGGGGCGCCACTAGCTCCAATCGACGCTTCAGTTTTCACAGGAACATCAGAAGATAAACAAAACGTTGGACATAGAGCCTCAAGAGAGTTCGGGAGAAGACTATGAGATCGACAAACCTAGTTACTGCGGAGTTTGGCTCAAGATATAGACCTTCTTCTTTGAAAAGGGCCTAAATTTAGTTTTCCCCGACCGCGCAAAATGTATACAAAAGAGCTAGTGTGACGCGCCACAAACCTGAAAAAACGATGCAAGAACGATGAAACCTGCCAAAAACCTCCAATTGCTGAGTTTGTTCTGTGGTGCCGGCGGCCTGGACCTGGGCTTTGAGGACGCGGGTTTTGAAGCCTCAATTGCCTTCGACATCCGGAAAGACGCCGTAGCGAGCTTTAACGCCAACCGTCCCTCGCCAAATGCTCACGTTCAAGACATTAGGCAACTGACCGCAAATGATATCGATAATCTTCTAGGTCGATCCATTGAGCCTGTAGGGGTAATTGGTGGGCCACCATGTCAGAGTTTCAGCGTTTCCAACACCAAGTCATCCGATGACGACCCAAGACATGAACTACCAACTCACTATGCAAGGCTTATTTCAGAACTTAATGCTCGCAAGCCGCTAGATTTCTTCGTCTTTGAGAATGTACCAGGGTTAGAGGGGACAAAACACGAGTTTCGCTTTCAAAAGTTTCTGCGCCTTTTCAAAAAAGCCGGCTTCAATATTTTTAAAGCGACACTAAACGCGGCAGATTACGGTGTCGCTCAAAATCGAGAGAGATTGATAATTGTTGGGTACAACAAACAACTTCACCCCAACAAAAAATGGACGCCTCCAGCAAGGCTGAGTCAACCAACCAAGAAGGTTGAAGATGTTATACGCGAGCTTCCTGAACCTACATATTTCGCAAGAGACCTTTCCCCGGAAAGCATTGCGTTTCATGCCAACCATTGGTGCATGGTTCCAAGATCAAAGAAGTTTTTTACACCTGGTGCCCTAGTTCCAGAGAAAGGTGGCCGCAGTTTCAGAACTCTTTCTTGGGACAAACCCAGCCCAACCGTGGCATATGGAAATAGAGAAGTTCATGTACATCCGGACGGGAAAAGACGCCTGAGTGTTTTTGAGGCGATGCTACTTCAAGGCTTCCCGAGGGAATACGTCCTCAGGGGCAACCTCTCTTCGCAGATACTTCAAGTAAGCGAAGCTGTTCCACCACCCATGGCTGCTAACATTGCGCAGTCCATAATTTCAGACTTGTTTTTGGCTCAAGAAGGGCAACCTTTCGCAACCCAGGCCTTATAGCTCTCGTCACAGTACCTTGCTTCTTTAAGAAGGCGGGCGCTTTTTTCTATAAGCTGCTGCTCAAGTTCGGGGCTTTCCTGAATAACCTGGTCGATATCAATTTTCTCTGAATATTTTTCTACGATTTGAATTGCCTGGTCTTTTTCTTCCAAGAATCCTCCGTTAATTTGGGGGGTGCGTCTAGTAAGGTTAGACGCGTCCCCAGCTGCCGTTCTTTGCTGGGTAAACTTAAATGCAAATGACAGCATATCTTTTTGCTCTGCGTATACATTATACGCAAAAATATCGAGCACATTTACAGCCCAGGAAGGATGCCCGTTGTTCGCCTGACTAAGCATCCATTTTGAAAAACCCAGGGCAAAAAGGGTCATGAACTTTTCATCACTTGTTGTTCCTAACGCGCACTTCAAGTCGCACAAAGCTTCGCTGTCTAACAGAGTTTTCTCACCTAAAGCATCGCGAAAATCATCATGTTCACAACAGTTGTTTTCAATAAACTGAATGAATTGCCTAAGAACTGAGTGTTTAACCGACCTCTTTCCTGACCGCGTTGTCAAGAAAAGCAACCAAGGTTCTGTCCGAGTTGTTTTTTGGACATCTATCAGACTTGCCACAGCTTCAAAGATGTTTCGCCCTTCATAAACAGCTGTAGTGCCAATTGACCCACAAAGATCAATATTTACAATGTCATATGGGGCATGCGAGCAGAGTTTTTTATATGCTGTTGTTCTGTCGTTTGCGATTGCCTCAATACGGTCCCATTCAATTTGTGACTTCTGCCTGTCAACAAACGGCAACCTATGCACTTCGCTATGAGAAATGTTTCTATCGTTCTCTTGTGTTTCGTGCTCATCAGCAGCATTAAATCCAAGAAATCGCAACATGATTTCATTTGCTTCGCAAACCTTGTGCAGGGTGCGAATATCAAGCATGTCATTCCCTGGTAAGCTCAAGTATGATAGAGATTCGCATTTCTCACCGACTTCACTGATCAAGTCCTCTGCATGCTTGCACCACTGAAACTCTCTAATCCACTGTTTCCTTGGTTTGTGCCAGGGCTTGAACGTTCTTTTTAGGCCCTCAAAATTTGAGTGCTCAACTTCTTGAACGCTTTCGTCGATTAGATCGTCTCCGCCCCCAAACGGATCAGTATCACTCATGCTACATCCTCAGCCTCAGCATGGAAAATTTTGACGATAGCTGAGAGCAAATCTTGTTGCTTTTCGTATGGCATGTCCTCCAACACGCCGTAAGCTTCCAAGATTTGGGTCAAAGCCACCAATTTGTCTTCAAATCTTTTTTGCTTCTCGGAGGATAGCCTTCTATAGCCAACGGCATCGAAAACACTATCTTTATCAAAAACCATTTCACCGGACGAACGTCGCTCAAAAAGGTCCCTAGCTGAATTATCAGCAAACGTTATTGGCGAAGGTTCTACGCCATCGTCTTTTGGCCGAGCAACTTGCCACTGATGCTGGACTTCTCTCTCTAGGACAGTCTTCGTTTTTTCAGTTTCTTGCTTCCCGGCAACCATTCGCAATTCTCGGCCTATCGCTTTATGCCTAGTTGCAAACTGGCGCAAAGCCCTATGAAGCCATTTTTGAATTATCTGGTAGTGTGGGTGAGAGAAGTTAAATGACTCTCTGTCGATATTCAGGGCTGCATCTAGCCCTTCTTTAACAAAAATTTCGCAAGTAATTTGCCGCAATCGTGTTTGCTCTGAAACCTGGTACCGCATAAAGGTTTCGTCGAATAGTGCGCCGCTCGCATCATGGACTCGAATTAATACCCCACGATGTTCAACCGGAACAATTTTTGAATTCCAGAAAAGATAAGCTTCAAACTTTAGAGGGCCGCCAGTTACCTCTCTTGGCCGGTCTTTAAAATTTGCGTTAAAGCGACCAACAAACATCAAAGGTGTATTAATTTTATCTTGTGTTGAGGGAAGATCGGTAAAAACGATTGGCCTTTTCAGCTCTATACCATCAATTACAACTCTGAATTCAAGCGACTCATCCTTAGAGTTTGCAAGCCCCAATTTCCTGCCAATTGCCTCAGCACGATTTAGCTCAACCTCTTTGGCTTGGCCTCTAGTGTCATTTGAGAGCGAGAAAAAGCGAGCTCCAGACTCTGGGGTTAAATCGAAAGGGTGTGTTTCTAGGTACTGGACTGGAGAGGAAAGGGCTAAGTCCCAAACCATTTTTAGATAGTTATCTAGCTCTTCATCTAGCTTGGGGTTTTTTTGTTTTTGGGAGTTCTGAACCTTCCGAAACAAATTTAGCAGACGATCCCCTTCAGGGGTGTCTACATCCCACGGCATGGATGCCTCTTCCTCAATCAAGTATGTGGATTCTGGGTCCATCCGCCCGATATGAAAGTTTGGCGGAGCGATTGGTTCAATTTCATCATCATCATCAAGCTGGACTTTCATCCAACGTTCGCGGCTCTTCAATATATCTTTTGCGCTTTGCCTAAGGTCGAGCAAAACAACATCGGTCCCGTGGGCGTTCAAGTCATCAGCCGGCACACTTCTGATTTCAACGTCCCCGCTTTCAAATTCCTTCTTTTTCCCATCTTTGATTTGAGCAAGTTCATCTTCTGAATATGTTTTAAGAACAACATCTGCAACCCACCGAACATCATCCCCCTTGCGTTTGGTTATGATCTGGAAGTGTCGCGTTAATTGAGCCACTGAATAAAGCCCAATGCCAATTTTTCCAATAAGCCGTCTTCCTCCTGGGCTACGGAATGGATCACCTCCATCCGTGACTCCAAAGTCTATTCCGTCTATCGTCCGCTTCAGACTTCCGCCAATGTGATGAAGGGTGTTGACCAAGGTTTTTGGGTCCATACCCACCCCATTATCTCTAATGGTTATTTTATCAAACCTTGGAACATCAGTATTGATTGTCACTAGTGTTGCATCGGCGTCATAAGCGTTAGAAATCAGCTCTCTTATGGCCGATCCAGGTAGTCGATAGATGCCATCCGTCACCCTTGCCAAAACTCGATCAGAAGTTCGGAGAGTGGTGGTTGAAACTTTGCCGCTGCCCCGCTCTTTCTCAAGGCGCAAAACAAGTTTGGTATCGTCCCCCTTAGTCATGGTAGCACCCTATCAATCAATACAATCAAAAGTCAACAAAGCCCTACGGCTTGAACAATTTTATCCCTTATAATTTAGCTAGTTAAGTCCATCTTCTCAGCTAAATCTGTCGCCTTCAAGTTCGTATAGCGCTTCAAACTTTGAAGATCCTTGTGCCCTGAAACGTGCGCAACTTCCATCACATTCCAGCCGCGCTCAAATAGGCGCGATATCGCTTCATGCCTCAAATCATGAAAGTTGAAGTGCTCCATACCGGCCTTTTTTCTCGCTCTTTCAAATGCGTTTTTGAGGCCTTCCGCAGTTGTAGCAATCACATCTCCCTCAATAGCTCTTGGCAAGCCTTTGAGAGTTTCCACGGCGATGCTCGATAAGGGGACGTCTCGCCATTCGCCGTTCTTTGTGTCGTGAAGCTTTGCCACTCGTTTCTTGAAATCAACATCCTCCCATCTTAGGGCGAGTAATTCGCCACGACGCATTGCCGTTTCTAGGGCCAGGATGACGGAAGGTTTGACCCAAGGGTTTCGGCAAGAATCTAGAGCTTCCATTAACGCAGCTTCCTCTCCTTCTTGGAAGCGCATGATGCGGTTGTCTTTGACCTTGGGGCGCTTAACGGGCGATATGGGATTTTCAATCATCCCATACTCATGACGATATTGCTCTATGACTGAATGCAGGAGGTTTAGTTCCCGCTTCACGGTTCCGGGGGCAACCACCGTCGAACGACGGTCTCTATAGTCCTCAAAATGGGTTCGCCTCAAATTGGCTAAGGAGTATTCGCATAGCTTGGACTCTTCACGGCGGAACTTTTCAAGCCTGGATGTTTCCGAATCCGCCCCCTTGTGCTTCGGCGTCTCTTCCTTGAGGTATCGGCAGACAAGCTCGTCTAGGGTCTCCCGTTCGAGCATTGAGCGATCAACAAAGACACCACGAACCATCTCCGATTCAATGATGGTAGCCCAGGCCTCCGCCTCTTTCTTCGTGTCGAAAGTTTTGGTTTGAACCGGATAGCCCTTGCGTCGAACCTTCGCCTGCCATTGCAAGGGACCGCGCTCCGTTACGGTTGCCATAGACAGCCTCCATCAATTTTGGGGCGGAATGTCCCAAAATTGTCCCAAAAAATAGGCTTTTGGGCAACCAAATAAGCTATCTAATTGAAAAAATTGGCGCACCCGAGAGGATTCGAACCTCTGACCTCTGCCTTCGGAGGGCAGCGCTCTATCCAGCTGAGCTACGGGTGCCTGGGCCAATGTGCGGCGCACAATACTCGAAAGATCGGGGCGAGGTAAAGTATTTAAACAGCCGATATCCGTCTGAATGCCGATTGTTTATTTTTTACCGGTTTTTGGGCCTGCCGGCGTGTGGCGAACTTTAGGCGACGCTTTGTTTTTTGCGGTTCAAATGTTCGATAAAGGTGAAGGTTTCCGTGAGGATTTGATCGCACTCGGGCTTGCGGCGGCAATCGTCGCAGCCGTCATCCCGCCTTCCGCCAAAATAGGTATTGCAGACGCTTTCAACCACGTAGGTTTCGATGTCCGATCGGCTCACGGCCTTCTGTCTCCCGGCGTTCCTAAATTAAGAGGGTCCGTTGGCCGGACCACGAATCGGGTTCATTAAACCTGCCCGGAAGTTGCCCGCGCCACACCCATATAGGTGAGAAACGCGAAAGTTTTATGACAATCTAATGACAAAACCCCCGGTTTAGGGTTGGCGAGGCTCGATTTTGGCGGCGTTGGCGTCGGCCTTGGAGGGTAACGGCGCTTTCGGGTCGGCCAGCCAGGCCATCAAATCGGTCAGCACCACGTCGCCCTGAAGGTCGCGCAGAAGCATGTGATAGCCGTTTTGGTAAAGTGCGACCTTTTGATTCTTCAGTGCTTCGGCCGGGCGCGCCGCCAGCAAATCGCGGGTCGGCCCCCAGGGAATGATCTCGTCCTTTTCGCCATAAAGAATAAGCGCGTTTTCATTAAACGTCGCGCCCGCCCCATAGGCCCGGTCCATCAGGGTGGTCAGGCCATAGAGCGTATCGACCCGCGCCCCCTTGATCACCAACGGGTCGCGACCCAGGGCGATCAGCATCTCCCGGTTATCGGACGGCGTGATGTCCAGCCCCTCCCCGGTCAGCACCCAACCGGGAAAGAGGTGGGCGGCCATTCGCAACGGGACGGTTTGATAAAACGGCATGGAGCGCCAGCCCCAGACGGCGGGCGCTGACAGAATCACCCCGTCGGCCTCGGGCGGATCGTTCCCGGTCACGGCGGCCAGCACCACCGCGCCACCCATGCTTTCGCCCAGGAGGTAAAACGGCACGCCGAAATGTTTGGCCCGGATCAACCGGCTGATTACGGTGAGGTCCTTGATATAGGCGTCGGTTCCCGCCCAGCGCCCGGCATGGGGCGCACCGCCAAACCCCCGTTGATCGTAGGCATAGGTGGTGACGCCTTTTTCGGCTAAGGCCCAAGCAGCCTCGGCGATAAAGGTGCCGTAGTCGTTGAACCCGTGCAGCGCCAAAAGCACCGCTTTTTCCCGGTCGGTTTCGGCCCGCCAGGTGCGTAGTGGCAATCGCACCCCGTCGGACAGGATCACATGGTTGGGCTCAAGGGTTGGGGTTGTAACCGGCGGGCCGGGAAGCACGAAACGCGGCGCGCAGGCGGTCGCCGCCAGGACGACCAAGAGAACGGCGAGCGCACAGCTCAGGTTTCTCACGAAGCGGCTTGCTCCGGGTCTTCTCCCCGGGTGAGCGAGAGGAAGATATCCTCCAAGTCGCTTTCCTCGGTGGTGAGGTCGGAAATGGTCAGGCCGTTTTCGTTGACCGCCCTTAAGATATCGCGGATTTCCACATGGCTCGGCTGGTAGCGGAAGACCAGCCGCCGCCCGGCTCGGTATTCCACATTGAACCGCCCCTCCAGGGCCTCGGGCACCGCTTCGATGTCTTCGCCGACCACCACGGTCAACTCCTTGGCGTCCAAGCGCTGCAACAGGGCGTCTTTGGTGTCGCAGGCGATCAACCGGCCATGGTTGATGATGGCGATCCGGTCGCACAACTGCTCGGCCTCTTCCAGATAATGGGTGGTCAGCAAAACGGTGGTTCCCGCCTCGTTCAAGGCCTTGACCGATTCCCACAACTGGTGGCGCAACTCCACATCCACCCCGGCGGTCGGTTCGTCGAGCACCAGGATCGGCGGCTTGTGCACCATGGCCTTGGCGACCAGCAAGCGGCGGCGCATACCGCCGGACAATGAGCGCGCATAGGCGTCGGCTTTATCGAGCAGGCCGACCTGTTTTAAAATCGCTTCCGTCGTGCGCTCCGCTTTGGGCACGCCGTAAAGCCCGGCCTGAACCTCCAAAAGCTCGCGCGGCGAAAAGAACGGATCGATATTGAGCTCCTGCGGCACGATGCCGATGGAGCGCCGCGCCTCGCGCATTTCCTCTTCGATGTCGTAGCCCCAAACCTTGGCCTCGCCCGCCGTTTTGTTGACCAGGCCGGCCAAGATATTGATCAGCGTCGACTTACCCGCGCCGTTGGGCCCCAGAAGACCGAAAAACGAGCCTCGCGGGATGGTCAACGAAACATTCTTCAAGGCATCCTTGGCGGGCATCCGTCCTGAGGCAGCGTAGGTCTTGGAAAGATGGGTCGTTTGAATGGCGGCGTCTGGCATGGGGGGAACGCGATCCTATATTGAATATCAAGCCATAATCGCTATCATCCGCCCATCCCGTCGGTCAACTCTTCAGAGAGACAAGCACTCATGGAAGCTCAAGCCATCGAAATCATCGAAGTCGAAACCGCCGTCGTTCAATGCTGCGGCAACGTCGCCTCGTCCCGCCACCCGCAGGTGTCTTTGCACCTCAACAAGGACGGCGAGGTGACCTGCCCCTACTGCAGCGCCAAGTACGTCGCCAAGGAAGGCGCAGACCTGAGGGGGCATCACTAATATGGATTCCGAAACCCGGCCCCTCAAGCACCTGTATCTGGTCGATGGATCGGGTTTCATTTTCCGCGCCTTCCACGGCCTGCCGCCGATGACCCGCTCGGACGGCACGCCGACCAATGCCGTCTTCGGCTTCTGCACCATGCTGATGAAGCTGCTGGACGACACGGAAGCCGATCACATCGCCGTGGTCTTCGATACGGCCCGCAAAACCTTCCGCAACGACATCTACCCGGAATATAAGGCGCACCGGCCGCCGCCGCCCGAAGAGTTGATCCCGCAGTTCGCCCTGGTCCGCGAGGCCGTCAAGGCGTTCAACGTCGCGTCGGTGGAGATGGAAGGCTACGAGGCCGACGACCTGATCGCCACCTACGCCCGCGAAGCCGCCGAGCAAGGGGCCGAGGTGACCATCGTTTCATCGGACAAGGACCTGATGCAATTGGTCAACGACCGGGTGGCACTGTTCGACGCCATGAAGAACAAGGTGATCGGCGCGGAGCAAGTGGTCGAGAAGTTCGGCGTCGGGCCGGAAAAAGTCATCGAAGTCCAGGCTTTGGCCGGCGACGCTTCGGATAACGTCCCCGGCGTACCCGGCATCGGGGTTAAGACCGCCGCTCAGTTGCTTGAGGAATACGGCGACCTGGACAGCCTGTTGGCCCGCGCCGCCGAAATCAAACAACCCAAGCGGCGCGAAAAGCTCATCGAGTTCGCCGACGCGGCGCGCATTTCACGGCAGTTGGTTACCCTGAAAGACGACGTCCCGGTCGAACAGACGTTGGCCGACTTCGTCACCCGCAAACCCGACCCGGACACCTTGCTCGGCTTTTTGGAAAAACAGGAATTCAAGCGGATCATCCCCAAGGTCAAAAGCCGGTTTAACGGCAACGGAAATGGCAACGGCACGGCAACCGATAGCGCCGTTTTGATCGCGCCCGACGCCGTCGACTACACCCTGGTCCAAGACATCGAAACCTTGCGCGAATGGTGCCGCAACGCCTATAGCGCCGGGCAGGTCGCCGTCGATACGGAAACCACGTCTCTGGACGCCATGCGGGCCGAACTGGTCGGTGTCTCCATGTCCATCGAACCGGGCAAGGCCTGCTACATCCCGCTGCGCCATAAAAACCCGCAGGCCCAGGGCGATATGTTCGGCGGCGGCGAGGAAACGGCACCGAAACAGGTTGCCTGGGACGACGCCATCGATCTGATAAAACGGCTGTTGGAAGACCCGTCGGTTTTGAAGATCGGCCAGAACATCAAGTACGACGCGCTGGTTTTGTCGCGCCCGGAAAACGGCGGCATCGCCCTCGGCCCCATCGACGACACCATGTTGCTGTCCTACACGTTGGAAGGCGGCGCGCACGGCCACGGCATGGACGAATTGGCCCTACTGCATCTCGGCCACCAGTGCATTCCGTTTAAAGAGGTGGCCGGAACCGGCAAAAAGCAAATCACCTTCGATTTGGTGGAGCTCGATAAAGCGCGCGACTACGCCGCCGAAGACGCCGATATCACCAACCGCCTATACGGCATGCTCAAACCCCGCCTGCTGGCCGAACGGATGGTCACGGTTTACGAAACGTTGGAACGGCCGTTGGTTCCGGTACTGGTCGGCATGGAGCGCGAAGGCATCAAGGTCGACGCCGCAACGCTGAAAGACCTTTCCACCGATTTCACCGCACGGATCGGCGATCTGGAAGGCGAAATCCACACTATGGCGGGCCGGGAGTTCAACGTCGGCTCTCCCAAGCAGCTGGGCGAGGTTCTGTTCGACGAAATGGCTTTGCCGGGCGGCAAAAAGGGTAAAACCGGCGCCTACGCTACAGGAGCCGACATCCTCGAAAAGCTCGCCGTCGACGGCCACGATCTGCCGGAAAAAGTACTCGAGTGGCGGCAGCTTTCGAAGCTCAAAAGCACCTATACGGACGCCCTCCTTGAGCAAATCAATCCGCAGACTGGGCGGGTCCATACGTCGTTCGCCATGGCCGCCACCACCACCGGACGGCTGTCGTCGTCGGACCCCAACATTCAGAACATTCCGATCCGCACCGAAGAAGGACGCAAGATCCGCACGGCCTTCATCGCCGAGCCGGGCCACACCCTGCTCGCCGCGGATTACTCGCAAATCGAATTGCGGTTGCTCGCCCATGTGGCCGAAATCGAATCGATGAAGCAGGCGTTCAAAGACGGCATCGACATTCATGCGCTCACCGCAAGCCAAGTGTTCGGCGTTCCGGTCGAAGGGATGGACCCGATGGTCCGCCGCCGCGCCAAGGCAATCAATTTCGGCATCGTCTACGGCATTTCGGCCTTCGGCCTGGCCCGTCAGCTCGACATCGGACGCACGGAAGCGGCAGAGTTTATCGACGCCTACTTCGAGCGCTTCCCCGGCATTCGCGCCTACATGGACAAGACCAAGGAACAGGCCCGCACCCAGGGCTACGTTTCGACCTTCATGGGCCGTAAATGCCATGTGAAGGGGATCAACGAAAAGAACCCCAACCTGCGCAATTTCGCCGAACGGGCCGCGATCAACGCACCGATCCAAGGGGGCGCCGCCGACATCATCCGGGTGGCGATGATCCAGCTTCCGGGTGCGTTGAAAGCCGGCAATCTAAAAGCGAAAATGCTGCTCCAGGTGCACGACGAACTGGTCTTCGAGGTCCCCGATAAGGAACTGGAAGAAACCAAGGCTTTGGTTAAAAAAGTCATGGAGAGTGCGGCCAGCCTGAGTATCCCCCTAGAGGTCGACACCGGTACCGGTGCGACCTGGGCCGAAGCGCATTAGGGCGCGATTGGTTTAGGTCTACTTACGGCCGCTTCCCGTCCCTATGGCCAAAGGGAAGCCTTCCGCCTTGATACATTTTCCACGGTGCATAACCAAAGTCCGGCCGCCCTCCATTGCGCAATCCACAAGCTCGTAGTGGGTGCGGACGCTATCGAGAGGCGAAGGATTTGAAATAGGATGGATATATTTTTCGCCCAAAGCCCCTTCTTTGTCGACGAGCATCATACCAATCGGCGTTGGTTGGTTCTGCGAGGGATCGGGAGCCTCCTGGGCCTGTCCGGCTTGGGCTAACAAAGCTCCGCCGACAGCAACCCAAAAGACGCCTTTAAACTGCAAAATAGACATGGTTCACCTGAGCTCTTGCGAAGCGCCGACCAACGGCGCCTCCGTCGTTTCCCTAGAGCAGGTAATTGTCGTTGTGTTGGCTTGTTAACCAGCCATTTTGCGGGGATTGAGCGAACGGTTGGCGGCATTGCGGGCCGCCACCAGTTGTTTGCGCATTTTTTTCTCTTCTGCATCGGTCGATTTACGCCCGAAATGCGGCGGGCACAGAACATTCAGCGACCGCTCCAGCACCTGAAACCGGGCAGGCAGCATTCCGATCGGCTCCCCGTCCACTTCCAGACAGGCTTGGCCGTCGGAGCTGATTTTCAGCTCTTTACCCCGGTAATGTTTCACCGCCGGATTTTTGACATGCTCGCCGGTGTACAGCGCTTTCGATTCCACCATCCGGTGAAACGCCTTGAAGTCCCGCATCATCACCAAATCGAGCTTGCCGTCGTTCAACTCCGAATCCGGCGAGAACATCATCCCGCCGCCGGCAAACCGGCCGTTGCAGATGTGGATCGAACAGGCGGTTTCGTAGACCGGACGGTAGCCGTCGATTTCGATCCGCATCATGTTGCTAACATGGTTCAGCTTGCCGGCCAGGGCCGAAAACTTAAACGCCACCGACGCACTTAAGGATTTTGACCGGCGCGCCTTGTTGACCTTGCTGACCACGTCGTTCGACAGCCCCATGCCGGCCATATTGACGAAGTGCCGCTCATCGGCGTGCCCCTGCTCGTCGGCGTAGCTGACCCGGCCGATATCGATGGTTTCCGTACGGTTATCGAGGATTACGTCGAGCGCTTGCGAGGCCTTACCGTTCAACCCGAGACTGCGGCAAAAGTCGCCGCCGACACTCGGGGCTACGGGAATAATGCCAAGGACGATATCTTTCTTGAGATTCTTGCCGCCCAGGAACATGCCGTTCACGACTTCATTGACCGTGCCGTCACCACCGTAAACCAGAATTCTCTGGAACCCGTCCCGCACGGCCTGGCGGGCCAGTTCCGTCGCATGGCCGGGCTCTTCGGTCATGACGGCCGTGTGGCTCGGCATCAACTTGTAGACGGCCTTTCTGATACGGGGCCAACGCTCACCGGCCTTGCCGTTTCCTGCCGCCGGATTTGCGATAACGATGGTCTTCATCGCGACCTTAACTCCTCCACCTTTCAGCTTTTATAGGTAGATTATATTTTAACCCAGGGTTTTATTGCATCACCCAAAAAGGTTAGAAATAAGAAAAATTCTAATAAACAATAACTTTAAGCTGTTACGAGGGGACGGAATCGACCCTGGCGATTGCTCTGTGGCATCTGACCGCCGGAAAAATCGCCAAATTGGCGCGCGTTTGCCGATTCTTACGAATCGGTCTTGCGGCCGAAGTTTGGCGGACATAGGACGTTCAGGGTCTTTTCAACCACATTGAACCGGGCAGGCAACACCCCGGGCGTTTCGCCGTCAATTTCCAGCATCACGTCGTTTTCCGAGCTGATGCGGATTTCTTGTCCTTGAAAAATCTGAACTTTTTTATTCTTGATATGATCGCCGCGATAGAGGGCTTTCGACTCAACTAAAAAGTTAAACACCTTAAAATCGCCCAATAAAACGATGTCCAGCAAACCGTCGTTCAATTCGGCTCCCGGCGCGAACATCATGCCGCCGCCCGCATAGCGGCCATTGCAGACATGGAGCGAACAGGCGGTCTCGTAAACCGGCGCGTGGCCGTCGATCTCAATGCGCATCATTTGGTTTTTGCGACCGATCATCGAGGTAAAGGCGGCCCATTTAAAAACAAATGTCGAACCGAACGACTTGGACTGCCGCGCCGCATTGACTTTGCGCATGATCTCGCCGGACAAGCCGATCCCCGTCATATTGATAAAGTGACGCTCTTCGGTTTGGCCGCCGTTGCCCTGAAACCGCACCCAACCGACATCGACCGGTTCGGTATGGCTCTGGGCAATCACATCGAGAGCCTGCGCCACCTTACCGGTCAATCCCAGACTACGGCGGAAGTCGCCGCCGGTTCCCGTCGGAACGACGCCCAATTGGACTCGCTTGTTTTTAGGTCTGCCACCTTCGAATAAACCGTTTACCACTTCGTTGGTCGTGCCGTCGCCGCCATAGACCAAGATACGGTTATACCCTTTTTCCAAAGCCTCGCGCGCCAACGCGACGGCATGCCCCGGCCGTTTGGTCAAAACGCTTTCATGCGGCCCCAGTTTTTTTTGAACGGCCTTTTCGACTCGCGGCCAATAGTCCCCCGCCTTGCCGTTGGCTGACGTCGGGTTCCCGATAACGAATGTCTTCATCTTCATATCGGTGCGGCCGGTTTCTTTGTCGAGGATCTCTTGATTGAATGGGGCATTCTAGCGCAGCCCCACCTCAAGGAAAGACCTTCGATAAAAGAAACGGCGTTATGTTGTGGAAAACCCGGTCAGGCCCGTTTGAAAGCGGCAATCGCCATGGCGAGCCAACCGATCATCAAAAGCGTTCCGCCGACCGGCGCGGCCGCGGCGAAGGCCCGCGATCCCGTTAGACCAATCGAGTAGACCGGTCCGCAGAACAAACCGATACCGAGAAAGAAGGCCCAGCCAGCCAATTGCGCCAGTTTTCCGGGCTTGACCGTCGACAGCCATCCCGCCCCAATCAGCGCAAGCCCATGGACCATTTGATAATAAGTGGCCTTGTGAAACGTCGCCATTTGCGCCGCCGTCGCGCCGTCGGCCAAGGCGTGGGTGCCGAAAGCGGCAAGCGCCACGGCGAGAAACCCGTTGAGCGCCCCAAGACCGGCGAACAAATTCACGCTTAAAACCGTTCCCTAACCCGCATTCGCCATCGGGCAGCCGGCGCTGGCGCAGCCGTCGGACGCGCTTGAGCAAGCAGGCGCGTTGCCTTGCCAGGGTTTGCCGACCGTCGAGCCGACCGACGGGGCCATCAGAGCCTTGGAGACTTTGCCGTCACCGCATTCGGGACAGGCGAGATCGCCCGCGTCCTTACGTTCGTCATAGCTGCTCATGGATTTGAACCATTCATCGAACTGGTGGCCTTCCGAGCACTGCAAACGGTATTTAATCATTTTCTTTTTCCAAAAGTCGTTGGAGCCGGTTGGCTCGTATATAGCGCCGTCTCATCAATCGGTCCAGAGGGCCGAGAGTTTACTGACCTTTTTAACCGTTTATTTATCGCCCCTGCGCTTTCCTATAGGTGGGGAAAAATGTCTGTTGCCATTGGAATGAATAGCCTGACGGCGTTGAACCGAACTTTGTTGCGCAAACTCCCGGCGCTGTTAACCCCGCTCGCCTTGATCGCGGCGGCGGGGTTGGTTTGGGCCAATTTCAATCTTCTGCCCGCCTCGGCGAAGATTCTGCTCAACTACATTCCCTATTTGGTTCTCACCGCCGGAATCGGCCTGGCGGTTTGGTTCAATCGCAGCCGAGCCGTGTTTTTCATGATCGTCTTGCTGATCGGTCAGTGGGTTACCGCGCAATTGACGCCCAACGGGCCAGGACAGGGCGTCAACGGTCAAGTCGTCTATGCCGCCTTGGCCGTTTTGTTGCCGATCAACGTCGCCATCTTCGCTTTTTTCCACGAGCGCGGCATGAGCTCGGAAAAAGGTTTGGCCCGGTTTGCCGTCATCGCGCTTCAATGCCTGTTCGTCCTGGCCGTCGCCCAGGCCCCCCTCTGGATGGAAGCGGAAACCGCAAAAACGGTTCAGGGATTTGTCGCCGATATCACTCATACCCGCCTCTTCCCGAAAGATTTCGATGCCTGGACCTACCTGCCCCAACCATCGATGTTATTGTTCGGGCTGGCTTTCATCGTCTTGATCGGCCGCTTGTTTTGGATCGACAACGGCCCGCTGGATATCGGCTTCCTGTTCGCCCTGTGCGGTTCGGCGGTGGCGCTTCACATGGTAGGCAGCGGATACGGCAACACTTTGTTCTTTTCCGCCGCCGGGATCATCATCACCTTATCGGTCATTCAAGACACCCACCGTATGGCCTTTATCGACGAACTCACCGGTCTGCCGGGCCGCCGCGCTCTGGAAGACGCACTGCTTCAGTTGGGCGACGCCTATGTCATCGCCATGCTCGATGTGGATCATTTCAAGAAATTCAACGACACCTACGGTCACGACGTCGGCGACCAAGTGTTGCGCATGGTCGCCACCCAGATGATGAAGGTCGGCGGCGGAGGGCGTCCGTTCCGTTACGGCGGCGAGGAGTTTTCCGTCCTGTTCCCGGGACGCAGCCTCGACGAAGCCTTACCGTTCCTCGAAGAGGTCCGCAAAGGGGTCGAACAAGACCGCTTCGTTATCCGAGGCAAAGACCGCCCCAAGGAAAAGCCCGAAACCGCGGCCTCCAACCCCGGCAATCAAGAAACCGTATCGGTGACCATCAGCATCGGCGCGGCCGAACCGCATTTGGGCGACGAAACCCTCGCACCGGGGCGACCCTACGACGTCTTAAAAGACGCGGACAAAGCCCTTTACCGGGCCAAAGACGGCGGGCGAAACCGAGTCAGCGTTTAAAGTCGAAGCCGAAAAAAAGGGGCCGCAAGCATCTTTTGCTATGCGGCCCGAGAGTCCCGAGGGGGGTAGGAAACTCTTTAAAGTTGGCTCGAACGTTATACTTCCTGCAAATTCTCTAGAGCGCGATCAGATTATGTTTACGCATTTTGCGTCAACGTAATCGGCGAATCGCCCTCAAATATTGAGGACCGGCGATGCGTTACCGTTGCGCGGCCAATTGCAATGTCAATTCGGGATTGTTGCGCCACACGGCCAGCCATTCCTTTTCATCGGCCTTCCGGCATTCGCCTTTACGGTCACAGAGATAAAGTTCTCCGCGGCGGCTAACGTAATAGGTCGCATAACCCGACATGACGTTCTCCTTGTTCAAATGGGTTAATCTTTAATAACCAACCAATTTAATCAGGTATGTAGCGAGTCTACCCAACAGACAGAACTTGTCAACAAAAATATCCGACGAAATTACTGAGGTATTAATAATGCGGGGGCGGCGGTTCGTCCGCCGGATTTGCCGGAACCCTCTCGTCAATGGCCGAAACCTTGTCGGACAGATGCTTTAGTTTCTTACTCAGGGTTTCAATCAGCTGCCAGTGTTCAAACAGCGCCTTGTTCAACTCTTCAATCTGATTTTCCTGATAGGCGACGCGGATCTCCAGCTCCTCAAGACGGTCCCCATGCTTTGCACTGTCAGACATTAAACTCTCCTCACACCATCGTGACTGAACTTGAGCGGCATAAACCGGCGATTGGCCTTATCAATATAGAAACCGGGCGCGGCAATCACGCCTTATTAACGATACGGTGCGGAGAGAACATGCTTTTTCGTTTCAAGAAGAAATCCGATATCCCCTCCTCGGAGATCACGCCCTATAGGGTCTACCAACAGCGCCGGGAATTTTTGAAGACGGCGGCCTTTGCCGGCGCCATCGCCGCGACGGCGCCGTCCCTATTGCTGCCCCGTTCCGCCCAAGCCTCGGCGTTCGGCCCGAACCTGACCCGGGGGAAATTTGCGACCGACGAAGAACCAACCCCTTACGACGCGGTCACCAGTTACAACAATTTTTATGAACTGGGCACCGGCAAGGACGATCCCGCCGAAAACGCCGATAAATTGATTACCCGTCCCTGGACCGTGACGGTCGACGGCGAGGTCCATAACCCCAAACAATACGACATCAACGATATTCTCAAACGCTTTCCCATGGAGGAACGCATCTATCGGCTGCGCTGCGTCGAGGCCTGGTCGATGGTCGTCCCCTGGATCGGGTTTGAGTTGGGAGCCCTGTTGAAGGAAGTGGAACCGACGGGCAAAGCCAAGTACGTGGCGTTCGAAACACTGTTCGATCCCGAGCGCATGCCCGGCCAGACGAGAAACGTTCTTCAATGGCCGTACCGCGAGGGCCTGCGCCTCGATGAAGCCATGCATCCCCTGACCATCCTTTCCGTCGGCCTCTACGACAAAATGCTGCCCGGTCAAAACGGCGCGCCGATCCGCCTGGTCGCGCCCTGGAAATATGGGTTTAAGTCGATCAAGTCGATCGTTCGGATAACGCTGACCGAAACCATGCCGCAAACGTCATGGAACATGGCCAATGCCGGTGAATACGGGTTCTACTCCAACGTCAATCCGACCGTCGATCATCCCCGTTGGAGCCAAAGCAAGGAACGCCGGATCGGCGACTTCTTGAAACGCGAGACTTTGATGTTCAACGGTTACGACGACGAAGTGAGCCAGCTCTATGCCGGGATGGATCTGAAGAAAAACTATTAAGCGCCGCGCGCCCGGTTTCAAAACATGGCCTACCGCTTGAGGAATTGAACGCGTTCATCTAAATTGGACTGCCGGTTTGGAGGAACGAGATGACAAAAGTTCAGAAAAGGGCGCGCAGCCCGAAAGAACAGGCGGCGCTGAAACGCAAAATCGTCGAGGTTGCGCGCCAGATGTTCAGCGAGGAGGGCCTTGCCAACGTCTCCATGCGCAAGCTCGCCACCCGTCTCGGTTATTCTCCGGGCACCCTCTA
>Ga0209475_10001919_pt1 | contig 23285 bp, 15 predicted proteins | sample tdDd471_FD_187128 | JGI IMG/M metagenome (GOLD analysis project Ga0209475, IMG submission 187128) | Marine sediment microbial communities from the Atlantic coast under amendment with organic carbon and nitrate - tdDd47.1 (SPAdes)... | ecosystem: Environmental > Aquatic > Marine > Coastal >... | reverse complement strand
GTCGAACACGTACAGCTCACCGGTCACGGTGGCCGGCCGGCTCGTTCGCTTTTGCCAGGGGGCGGCGCCGTCGCCGCTCAGCAGGCGCCACTGCCGTCCGGGTTCCAGGGCGAGGGTGGGGCCCAGGACCACCTGCCAGGTCGGGGCGCCGTCGGCCGGCACAAAGGTGGCGCTGGCGGGTAATTCGGCCGCCGGAAGAATGAGGCTGCCCCGGTCCCGGCCGTGGGCCAGGGTGACGGCGGACCCGGCCAGATCCAGGGTCCCGGCCGGAAGGGGGTGCCGGTCGGCGGTTTGCCAGGTCACCGCGAGGGTGTTGGGGGCGTCCCCGTCGGACATGGTACTCAGGTAGAGGGTGCGGCCGGTATCGCGCAGGAGGGTGGTTTGGCGCAGGGGGGTGGCCCGGCCGCGCAGGTTGCGGCCCATGACCTCGAAGACGGTCTGCCCGGGCACCGGTCCGGAGGCCGCCCAGTGCAGGGTGGTTCCGTCCTGGGAGAGGGCGTAGGGCACCGGGGTGCCGTCCTGCAGAAGGACGAAACTGCCCGGATCCGGGGCCGGCCCCCCCTCGCCGGGCTGGAAGGTCCAGTGCAGGGCGGGGACGGGCTCCCTGGCCGGATAGATCAGGGTGTCCCGGGCCGCGCCGGCCCAGGCCGGGGTGCCGGCACTGAAGTGGTCCAGCAGGCCCAGAAAGTAGGCCTGGGCTTCCAGGTTGTGGCTGGCGGCCAGGCTCAGGCGGCCTTCCATGACCGGGTTGGAGATCATGGCCGGTTCCCCCAGAACGGCAGGGACCGTGGCGTTGCGCAGAACGTGGAAGTTGCCCGGCAGCAGGCGGGCCGGCCGGATGTCCAGGTTCAGGGCCAGGTGCCGGTGGATGCTGCGCGCCAGGTCGAGGGAGGCCCCGTCATGGCCCACCGGATAGTAGGTTTGGGTCTCGTTGATGGCGGGGTCTTTAGCCGCGGTGCTGTTGTGGTGAATCGAAAGAAAGACATCGGGTTGCAGGGAATCGCTTATGGAGACCCTGAAGGCCAGGTCGGCGCTCAGGGTGCTGTCCGCCGGGGTCAGGAAGTCGTAGTCGGCGGTGCGCGTGAGGTGCACCTCGGCGCCCGCCCATTCCAGCAGGCCCCGCAGGTACAGGCTGACGCCCAGGTTGACCTCGGCCTCGGTGAGGCCTTCCGGTCCGGTGGCTCCCCGGAAAAAGCCCCCGTGGCCCGGGTCGATGACCAGGCGTCGCCCCTTGAGCGGGGTGAAATCCCGGTCGCCGAATTCCTCCCGCAGGGCCTCGTACCCGGGCACCGGGGGCGGGTCCACCTGGGGTGCGGGCCGGGACCCGGAGCACCCGCTGAGAATCAGGATCGGCAGGATCAGGAGGAATGGGGTCTGGCATGGGGCCAGGGGGCGACAGGACATGGTTTGGCACTCGCTTCCGTTCGGGCCTGGATTTGCCCCCATTCTACCTCAAGTTCCGGGCGGTGCAAACCCACAGTGAATCTGGACATTTCGATGGTCTTCTGATAAATTCTCTCAACTCGGGCAGTCGGCCTGGATCCTCGTCAGGCGTGAATTCAGCCCGGCTATTGCCGTTCCATTTAGATGACCAAAGGTATCGCCTCCATGTCGGGTTTACAGAACCGTTTACGGGAAATTCCGCAGGTAAGCGCCATTCTGGACGACCCCCGGATCGCTCCGCTCATGGCGGGGCGGCAGGGGCCGTGGATGACGCAGCTGATCCAGACACGTCTGGCCGCCCTGCGCGAAGGCCTGAAAACGGCCGACGGCCCCGTGGTTTCCCGGGAAGATCTGCAGGCGCGCCTGGTGGGGGATATCCTGGCCCGGCGGGCGGAATTGACCGGTCCCGGCTGGACCCGGGTGCTCAACGGCACCGGCGTGGTGGTCCACACCAACCTGGGACGCTCCAATCTGCCGCAGGCCGCGGCCGATGCCGCCCGCGAAGTGGCCCTGCACAACTCGGATCTGGAGTACGATCTCGCGGCCGGCACCCGGGGGCATCGCGGACGGCGGGTGGAAGCGAAGGCGGCCCTGCTGGCCGGGGCCGAGGACGCCCTGGTGGTGAACAACAACGCGGCGGCCGTATGGCTGGCCGTGCGCCACGCGAGCAACGGCGGGCCGGTGATTCTGTCCCGCGGCGAGGTGGTGGCCATCGGCGGGTCCTTTCGCATGCACGAAATCCTGGCCGAAACCGGTTGCCAGCTCATCGAGGTGGGCACTACCAATCGCACCGGTCTGGCGGATTACGCCGAGGCCCTGTCTCCCGGCGCCACCCTGCTCAAGGTGCACCGCAGCAACTTCGTGGTGGAAGGCTTCACCGAAGAGGTGGACCTGCCCGACCTGGCGGCCCTGGCCCGGGAAAACGACTGCACGCTGGTCTATGACGCCGGCAGCGGCGCCCTCTATCCCTATGGTCTGCTGGGCCTGCCCGAAGAGGACGAGCGCCTCCTGGCCGAGGACATGGCCACCGGCGCGGACCTGGTCACCTGCAGCGGCGACAAGCTGCTGGGGGGCTGTCAGGCCGGAATCATCTTCGGCTCCCGGGAGGAGATCACGCGTCTGCGCAAGCATCCCATGCGGCGGGCCTTCCGGGTGGACAAGACCACCCTGGCCGCCCTGGATGCGGTACTGAACCTCTACCTGGCGGCCGAGGGCCGGCCCGCCATTCCCACCCTCGACCAGCTGGCCCTGACCGTGGACCAGTTGCAGGTCAGGGCGGAAGACCTTCTGTCCCGCCTGGTGGACAAGGCTCCGGCCGGTTGGGGCGGGCAGGTCTGTGCCGGTCGCTCCAGCGTGGGCGGGGGCAGTTTTTCCGACACCCAGCTCGAATCCCGCCTGGTGTTGTGGACGGGACCCAAGGAAGATCTCGAAGCCTGCCATCAAGGGTTGCGGACGGGCACGCCCGCCCTGGTGGGCCGCATGAATCAGGACGGCCTGGCGGTGGACGTGCGAACGCTGTCGGACGAGGACCTGCCCCTGGTGGTGGAGGCTTTCGCCTCGGCCTGGGCGCGGCTGGACCGGAAGAGGGGAGAAACCTAGGATGAACCTGAACGCGGACACCCCCGGCGGGCTGCCGGAATTTGCCCTGGATCTGGATCCCGCCCGTCTGGACTTTTCCGGCAACGGCGACTTTTGGGCCCGAGTTCAGGCCCTGGTGGCCGACGGGGATCTCGGCACACATCTGGACGCCTGCCTCTCGGGCCACAGCGCTCCCCGGGTGTGGACGTTTCTTTTCGATGAAGGTCAGGCCGGCCTGGCCCTGACCGCCGCCTTCAGTATGGCCGCGGCCCTGGGCGAACGGGATCAGTCGGTACTGGTTCTCGACGGGGACGATCACCAGAGCCTCCTGACGCGCCTGTCCGGCCGTCACGAAAGCCACGGCTGGATCGACATGGCCCGATACGGGGCCTCCATTCTCACCTGTGGCGATGACCTGCCGTTCGAGGGTCGGCGCGGACACCTGCTGGGTGTGGGGTCCTTTGCGCCCACGGACATTTCCGCCGAGGAAGTGGCCGATCTGTTGACCCGCCTGCGACGGCAGGCCGACGACATCCTGATCCTGGCCCCGCTGGACCCCACGGGCCGTCTGTGGAACGAGGCGGCCGACATCCGCCTTCTGTGCCGGGACCGGGCCCGCATGGGACAGGACCGCCTGACCCAGCTGGTGGACGGCCTGGGCACGGAGTCCCTGGTGGGCCTGGTGACCACCGGGACCGTCGTCGATACGGCCCCCGTGACCGAAGCTGCGGCCGGGGTGGTCGATCCGCCCCCTGAAAGCCCTGCCCCGGACAGGGCCGTCCCCGAACAGGCCGAGGTGTCTGACCCGCCGGACGAGATCCCCGAGGTGCCCGCGGAGCCCGAGGCTGTGCCGCTGGAGCCGGTGGCCAGCAACATGGCCGCCATCCTGGCCGCCGCCGAAGCCGATGAGGCGTCTGGAGAGGCGCCGCCACCCATCCCGGGCGAGGGTCAGCGGACGTCCCGCATTTTCTGGGGGGCCGCCGTGGTTTCGGTGGTGATCATTCTGGCTGTGTCCGTTTACTGGCTGAAATTTCTGCGGGTTCCGGAAGAGGGTTATTTCGAGAGTGTGGTCCCCGGCCGGTCCCTGAGCGATGTGGGCACGGAGGGCGGGGCCACGGAGAATCTGACCGTTGACGCGGACCTCCCGCCGACCACCGAAACCGCTCTGGCCGGACCGGATACCGCCGCGGCCGACACCACCGGTGCGGTGCAGACCGCCGCCGCCGAGGTGGATACCCAGCCCGCGCCGCCCCCGCCGGTGGAGATCCCGGTGGAGACGACTGTCACCGCCGACCCCGTCACCCCGGAGACGGACCCTGAACCCGCCGGGGCGGGCCCCGTCTTTTCCATGACGCCCTATGAAGTGCCTGTGGGAACCGAACCCTGGGCCATTCATGTCTATAGCCTGCCGGATTCCGCTGCGGCGGACAAGGAGATCGCCCGCCTGGAGCGGCGCGGCTTCACCACCGGCCTGAAAATCGTGGAGGTGCCCGACAAGGGCCGCTGGTACCGCCTGTACCTCGGGAGTTTTCCCGACAAGGCGGCCGCCCGCGAGGCCATGCCCCTCCTGCTCGAAAAACTGGGGGAAACCTGGGCGCAGGTTCGACCCTATACCGACACCCGATAGCTGATGCAGCGAAAGGTCTACGCGTGAAACTGAAAATGATCGAGATCCAGGGCTTTAAAAGCTTCGTGGATCGCACCCGGCTTGAATTCGACGAGGGAATCACCGCCATCCTCGGGCCCAACGGCTGCGGCAAATCCAATGTGGTGGACGCCATCCGCTGGGTGCTGGGCGAACAGTCGGCCAAGTCGCTTCGCGGCGGCAAGATGGACGACGTCATTTTCAAGGGCACGACCAAGCGGCGTCCCGTGGGGATGGCCAGCGTGACCCTGGTCTTCAACAACGAGGATCATGCTCTGCCCATCGAGTTCGACGAGGTGGCCATCCAGCGCAAGGTGACCCGCGACGGGGGCAGCGACTACTTCCTGAACGGGTCTCCCTGCCGCCTGAAGGATCTGAAGGATCTCTTCTACGACGCCGGGGTGAACAACGCCTCCTATTCCATCATCGAGGAATCGATGATCAAGCAGATCCTCAATGAGAACAACACCGAGCTGCGCCGACTGCTGGAAGAGGGCTCGGGCATCACCAAGTACAAGGCCCGCCGCAAGGAGACCCAGCGCAAACTGGACCGCACCCAGAACGATCTGGTGCGCCTGTACGACATCATCGAGGAGATCGGGCGCGAAGTGCGATCCCTCCAGCGCCAGGTGGGCAAGGCCCGCCGTCACCAGACCCTGTTCAAGGAGATCCGCAACCTGGATCTGCTGCTGGCCGGACGCCGTCACGCCCTGATGGACAATCAGGAGGCCGAAGCCCGGGAGAATCTGGAAACCTTCCGCGCCCAGGCCGAGGCCGGGGTTGGCGAACTGGCGGAACTGCAGGCGCGCATCGAGGCGGCCCGGCCCACCATCGACGAGCGGGAGTCCGAGCGGCGCCACCTGCAGGAGGCCCTGCTGGCCTTCGAGGAGGAACTGCAGGAGACCGAGCGCAAGGTGCTGGTCATGCAGCACCGGGTGGAGGAGCACCAGCGGCGCATCGACGAGAACGGCCTGACCATCCGCGACGCCGAGGTGCGCCAGCAGGAGCTGGAGGGCCAGATCGAGCGGATGACGGTGCATCTGAAAACCATCGAAGAGGAACTGGAATCCTCGGGTCTGTTGCTGGACGAGAAGTCGGAAACCCTGTCCATCCTGGAGGACCGGCTGGCCACCGACCGCACCAGCTTCGACAACGCCACCAAGCAAAACCTGGAATTCATCGAGAGCGACGCCACCCAGCGCAGCGAATTGCGGGAGCTGCAGATCAAGCAGGACAACCGCCGCGAGCGCATCACCATCCTGGTGGAGGACCGGGCGGCCATCCTGACAGAGGGCGCTGCCGCCGACACCCGTCTGGCCGAAGTGGCCGAGGAAAAGCAGGGCGTCAGCGGACGCCGCAGCGAACTCCTGGCCGAACTGGCGGACACCGAACGCAAGGGCACCGACCTGGAAGCGGACGGACAGGCGCTGCAGGAAGAGGTCTCCGCCTGCGCCGCCCGCCGTCAGGCGGCCCACAGCACGGTGGACCTGCTGCAGAAACTCCACGACGACTACGAAGGCTACGGCCAGGGGCCGCGCGAGATGCTGCAGCGGCACGGCGGCGAGGGTCGGGTCACCGGCGGACTGGCCGACCTGATCCAGGTGGACTCCGCGGACACCCAGGCCCTGTCCATCCTTTTGGATGAACTTTTGGACGCGGTGGTGGTGGACCAGATGCCGTCGGCCCTGGACATGGTCCGGGAACTGCGCGACGAGGATCTGGGCGAAGTGCGGTTCATCTGCAGCGAGGGCTTCAATGCCTCCGGCGCGGTGGATTTCCAGAGCCTGGGCGGCCGACCGGCCCGCGACGCGGTGACCGGCGCCGGCGCCGACCTGCCGGCCCTGAAGGGTCTGCTGGAACGTGCGGCCATTTTCGCCACCGACGACGAAGCCGTGGCGGCGGCCCGGACCTACACCGGTCCCGGGCTGGCTCTGTGTGTGAGCCGCGAGGGACTGCTGGTGGGCAGTGACGGGACGGTGCGCGGCGGTCGGGAAACCGAGGCCGACAGCGGCATCCTGGGCCGTCAGGAAAAACTGAAGGAATTGCGCTCGGAGCTTGAGGACCTGGAAGACCGCCTGGTGCGGGCCCAGGAACAGGTGGCCGCCAACCGCAGTGCGCAGCAGGACCTGCGCCAGGCTTTGCAGGCCGGCCGCGCCCGTCTGACCGAACTGGACGACGCGTTGGGCCGTCTGCAGGTCGAGGCCGCCCAGTTGGAGCACACCCGGGCCACCAGCGGTGCCCGCGCCGCCGAAATGGAAGCCGAAAGCGTGCGTCTTGAGGCCGAGGTGGCCGCCCTGGCCAACAAGGAGGAAGAGCTCACGGACCTGTTGAAGGAGAGCGGCCGTCGGCGTGAAAACAGCACCCTGCACCGGGACGAACTGCGGACCCGGATGGAAGAGGCCGAACTGGCCCGTGACGAGGCCCGGGGGGAAGTCGAGGAACTGCGCCTGACCCACCAGCGGCGCGAGAGCCAGAAACGGGAAACGGAAACGGCCCTGTCCCATCTGCGGGAGAACGTGGCCGAGCAGTTCGCGCGCCGGGAACGCCTGGCCCAGGAGATCGAGGTCTCCCGGGAATCCATGGGGGCCATGGGTGAGGAACTGGTGGACCTGCGCGAGATCCTGGGCAAGGGCATGGAGGAACGCGAACGTCGCCGCCAGGTGGTGCAGGCGTCCGCCGAGGGGATCCAGCGTCTCCACGAGGAAACGGCCGAGTGGCACGAACGTGTCCAGATCATCGAGAAGCAGCGGGGCGGCTTCCGGGACCAGGCCCACGAAATGGAAACCCTGCTGGCCACCCTCGACGTCAAGCGCAACAACCTGGAAGAGCGCGTGGAGGAACAGTACAAGGGCAGTTACCAGGACCTCATCGCCACGGTGAACGAGGCGGAGCTGCCCAAGGAACTGGAGCGCGAAGGCGATGTGATCAATCTGGACCAGGCCACCCAGTTGCTGGAGGACAAGCGCGGCCGAATCGGCGGGCTGGGCCCCATCAACCACCTGGCCCTGGAGGAGTACGACACCAAGAAGGAGCGCCTGGAATTCCTGGAGGGGCAGCGCGACGACGTGGAGAAGGCCCGGGACGATCTGGTCAAGGCCATCACCGAGATCAACCGCACCGCCAAGAAGCGATTCGTGGCCACCTTCGAGGAAGTGCGGCGCAACTACATCGCCGTGTTCAAGACCCTGTTCAAGGGGGGGCGTGCCGATCTGGAAATGGTCAAGACCGACGACCCCCTGGAGAGCCACCTGCACATCACCGCCCAGCCCACGGGCAAGGTCATCGACACGGTGAGTCTGCTGTCCGGTGGGGAACGGTGCCTGACGGCCCTGTCGCTGCTGTTCGCGGTGTACCTGGTGAAGCCGTCGCCCTTCTGCGTGCTGGATGAGGCCGACGCCCCCCTGGACGACGCCAACATCGGCCGCTTCGTGAACATGCTGCGGGAGTTCAGCCGCAACACGCAGTTCCTGGTCATCACGCACAACAAGCTGACCATGGAAACGGCCAACCACCTGTACGGCGTGACCATGATGGAGCCGGGCTGCTCCAACATCGTGTCGGTGAGCTTCAACGACGTGGCCGAAAGCCAGAGCGACCGCGACCTGAGCAACGCCATCGCCAGACGCCGTCAGGAAGTCGACAGTAAGGAAGGTCCGCGGGTGAGCCTGGAGGACGAGCACTCCGGTCAGGAGAGCATGGACCTGGGCGATGTCCGGGTGGAAGTGGACCATGAGATCTTGGCGGACGAGGATATGGGGGCTGAGGCGCCTGAATCGGATCCCGCTGAGACCGAGTCCGAGACCGACGACCGGATGGAGGCCAGCCAGTGATCAAGGGCGCCTTCGGGCGATTTCGCGACGGGTTGCGCAAGACCCGCGACGGCATGGTGGGCCGGCTGCAGAAGCTGTTCGGCAACCGGGTCAGGCTGGATGAAGACACCCTCGACCAGATCGAGGAACTGCTGGTCAGTGCGGACATGGGCGTCAAGAGCGCCGTGGCCATCACCGCCAACATCGAAAAGCGGCTGAAGGAGGAGGGCGGCGAGGCCAACATCTCCTCGGTGCTCGAGGTGATCCGGCACGACACCAAGGAAATCCTGGTCAACGCCACGCCCAAGGTGCGGCCGCTGACCTGGGACGGCGAGGTGGACAAGCCGCCCAAGAAGAAAAAGAAGAAGGGCAAGGGGGCTGAGGTGCCCGCCGTCGAAACCGAGGCCGCCGCGCAGGTGAACGGACCCCACGTGATCTTCGTGGTGGGCGTCAACGGCACCGGCAAGACCACCAGCATCGCCAAGCTGGCCCTCCTGCTCAAGAACGAGGGTAAACAGGTCCTGCTGGCCGCCGGCGACACCTTTCGCGCCGCCGCGGTGGAGCAATTGGAGATCTGGGCCGAACGCATCGGAGTGGACTGCGTGCGCCAGGGCACCGGCGCCGACCCTGCGGCGGTGGTTTTCGATGCGTTGTCGGCCGCCGAGTCACGCGGCATGGATGTGGTCATCGTGGACACCGCCGGCCGTCTGCACACCAAGACCAACCTCATGGACGAACTGGGCAAGGTGGCCCGGGTCATTCGCCGCAAGACCGGCCGCGACCCCGAGACCCTGTTGGTCATCGACGGCAACACCGGCCAGAACGGCCTGTCCCAGGCCAAGGTCTTCGCCGAGACCATCCCCGTGCAGGGGCTGATCCTCACCAAGCTCGACGGCACCGCCAAGGGCGGCATCGTGGTGGCCATCGCCGAGGGTCTGGGCCTGCCGGTGCGCTACGTGGGCATGGGGGAGAAGGCCGAGGATCTGGCCGTCTTCGATCCCGATCATTTCGTGAACGCGCTTTTCGCCGACTGGTCCAGCGAAGACCCCGGCGCCGAGGACTGACCGCCGGCCGCACCGGCCAGGAGGGGATGACTTGCGCCGTAAACGCTTTGGAAAACGCCGGCCCGCCCGCCGGGTGGACGACCTGTTGAACCAGGTCTCCAAGCGACGGGACGTACGCAAGGACCAGCGCCCGGACAAGAGCTGGCTGGGCTACAAGACCCTGGACGTGCGCCGCGACGCGGAACTGTTCGACGGCCTGGTCACCCTCGACTTCGATTTCCTCATGGGCCAGAATTTCGCCGCCCCGCCCCGCATCCTGGCCGACCTGCTGGCCCAGTCGGTACAGGGCCGGGCCCAGAACGGACACGGCTGGTTCACCGACGAGTTCGGCACCAGCCTGCGATTTCCCGACGCCACCTTCGACCGCATCTGTTCGGTTCTCGAGCGGTCCGATCCCAACCTCAAGGCCAACCTGGTGCGCAAACGCCGCGGCGACATGCTGCAGCGGTTCGGCCAGTGGCTCCTGGAGCGGTCCGAGCAGCCGGACCTGCAACTGGTCATCGACGGGGCTCCCGTGTTCGGCGTGGACTTCGTGGCCGACACCCCGGTGGACACCCGCGCCTTCCTCACCGGCCTGGTGCTGGCCGGCTTCATGGACGACTGGTCCTACCGTGAAACCGCCATGTACCAGTTCAAGCAGGATTTTGCCGGCCGCCCGTTCCTGATCGGCGGCGGTGAGATTCTCATCGTGGACCGCGCCAACTTCCAGATGTGCGGCCTGGGGGACACCGGCGCCACCGTTTTCCTGGACGACGAACTGCGTACGCTGCGCGACATCGGCGTCATCTGCCGCGACCGCCACGCGGCCTACGCCTATCCCCTGCACGACCAGGCCTTCTTCCGGCGGCGCATGGGCGCGGGGGTGTGCGACGACCTGGCCTTGATCTGGGTCGGAGCCAAATACGGCTACAGCGCCATGTTGGGAGCCTTCCTCATGGATGCCATCGACACCTACGACAAGTACCTGCTGGACATGACCTGGGGCGGCTACGACACCGCCCTGGCGGGGCAGGTCCAGAAGCAGTTCAGCCGTCGGGAGGGCCAACCCCTGGTGTGCGACAGCGAGATCTGCGAACTCATCCATTTCGCCGCCAAGCAGAACGATCCGCCGGTTAACCTGAGTTCCTCCCACCGTCGGTTCATCCAGGTGGAAAAAGGATCGGCCGTGCCCACCCTGATCAATCATTGGCGGTTTCTGCAGGGGGAGCCGGTCTACGATATAAAGCTGGGCTACAGCCAACTGCCCGCCCGGGAGTTCTACCCGGCAGCCTGGCGACGCCTGAAAACCGCCGGGTATCCGGTGGCAGAACCGACCTATATCAAGAAACCCGGCCCGAACAAGTAAAAGCAGGGCCCGTTAAGCCAAAAACAGCAAAAAATCACGACAGTGACAAAAAATTACTAAATTTAAGTTTAACTCAGGCGATTTTTAGGTTATAATCTTCCTTGCAGTCAATCTATCGACATTGTTTCCCCAGCCAAGTGAGTCGAAACCATGGATCCCATCCGGACCTCTCTGCGTGAATTCCTGGAAATTCCCTACGAACAGTTGGAAGAGCTGAACCTGGCCTCCAAGGGATACCAGGATCAATGGGTGCCCATGGATGAGGTGGAGGCCCTGCGCCGGGAGTACCTGGAGAGCGAGAAGCGGATCAAGGCCGTGACCGTGGCCTTCACCGACCTCGAGGGCCGGCTGCACATGCTGGATTACGACAAGAAATACCTCCTGGCCGCCAGCGAGCTGACTTTCGACGGGTCCTCCATCCGCGGTTTCACCAAGATCGCCGAAAGCGACCTGGTGCTGGACATCGACTGGCGCGCCTTCTACTGGATGCCGGCCGACGTCTTCGGACCCGGCAAGGTGCTGGTCTTCGGCCACGTGATGGGGCGGGACGGTCAGCCCTACGAGTCCGACTTCCGCGGACGCCTGCTGGCCTATACCCGCGACCTGTACCGCAACGAGGGCATCGTGGCCAACGTGGCCTCGGAGATCGAGGGCTTCCTCTTCAAGGGCCGCGACGCCGAGCGCACCTATTACCGGACGGGTGAGTTCGGTCTCATTTCCACCGGCGGCTATTTCAACAGCCTGCCCCAGGACCCCCTGCGCCAGTTCATCGACTCGGCGGCGGAAGTGCAGCGGGCCATGGGCTTCGAGAACGAGAAGGACCACCCGGAAGTGGGGCCGTCCCAGTTCGAGATGAATTTCAAATACGCGCCGGCCCTCATCGCGGCCGATCGCATCCAGCTTTATAAGCTGCTGTGCCGCCAGGTGGCTCAGAGCATGGACTATACCGCCAGTTTCCTGCCCAAGCCCATCACCGGCATCAACGGCAGCGGCATGCACACCAATATCAGTATCGCCAAGGACGGGGAGAACCTCTTCTACGACGCCGACGGTGAGCACAACATGTCGACCTATGGGGACCAGTTCACCAAGCGCCTGCTGCATAGCGCCGAGGATTTGTGCCTGATCCTCAACGCCAGCGTGAACGCGTATCGCCGGCTGGACCCCAACTACGAGGCCCCCAACGAGATCGCCGCCAGCAGCGTGGATCGCAGCTCCATGATCCGCATTCCCTTTTCGGGCAAGGCGGGCCAGCGGCTGGAAGTGCGGTCGGTAGGTCCGGATTCCAACCCCTACCTGCTGATCTACAGCCTGCTGCGCACCGGCCTCGAAGGGCCTGAGCCCGACGCCAACGCCCCCAAGCCCAAGCGCATCCGCAAGCGGCTGCTGCCCGGGAACATCTACGACGCCATGGGCGACCATCGGCGCAGTGCCTGGATCAAGGAGGTCATGGGAGAGGGCAGCCACCAGAAGTACCTGGAACTGAAGGAAATGTGCGCCCACCGCTGCCCCCGTGAACTGGGAGACCGGATCAAGCGTGCGGAAATCATGTTCCACCACGAGGTGACCAACCAGATGTTGTGGAGCCGCTTCTAAATCCGTCCACGGGAATGGGTCCGGCCGGGCGCCGGACCCTCCCGCATCTTGACGGACGCCTTTCGATAGGCTAGTTTTCCCCTGACAACCCAATCGCCCGGCCGCCTTGCCGGGCAACCTCAACTTCGGGGCGGGGTGCAATTCCCCACCGGCGGTCAAAGCCCGCGAGCTTCTGTCAACAGCATGACCCTTGGGTCATCGACGGCGGCTGACCCGGTGAAATTCCGGGGCCGACAGTGAAAGTCTGGATGGTAGAAGTTGGCGGTTCCGAGGCCACGCGTGCGCGGTTTTTTCCGCGGCTTCCGCGTGCCGTCTCCGTTCCCCCTTTTGCCATCATCCATGGGCCCCGCCGGTGCGACGCGTGACGTCCGACTGCGGCAATCTCCACCTGCAGGACCAGGCCGCCCTGGACCGCTGCTACATGGACCAGGCCCTGGCCCTGGCCCGCGGCGTGTCCGGACGCACCTGGCCCAATCCCCCGGTGGGGGCGGTGCTGGTGCGGGACGGGAACGTTGTCGGCCGGGGCGCCCACGCCGGCGCCGGTCAGCCCCACGCCGAGCCCTTGGCTTTGGCGGACGCCGGCGACCTGGCCCGCGGCGCCACCCTGTACGTCACCCTCGAGCCCTGCAATCACACCGGGCGCACCGGCCCCTGCGCGCCCGCTGTTTTCGCCGCGGGCGTGAAACGGGTGGTGGTGGGGGTGCGCGATCCCAATCCCGAGGTCACCGGCAACGGCTGCCGCTGGCTGCGGGACCGGGGTGTGGAGGTTGTTTGCGGTGTGCGCGGCGAAGCCTGCCTGGATTTGATCTGGCCCTTCCTCTGCACCGATATCTTCTACCACGTATTCGTGGAGCTGAAGACGGCCGTCAGCCTGGACGGATTCTTCGCCCCGGATCCGTTTACGCGGGCGGATCAGGCCCCGGTCTATCTCACTGGTCCGGTGGCCCGGGCCGATGTCCATCGCCGCCGTCGTCGGTACGACCTCGTGCTGGTGGGGGAGGGCACCGTGCGGGCGGATCACCCCCGGTTGGACGGCCGCTTGGCCGAGGGGGATCCCGACGTGCCCCGGATCGATCCGGCCGCGGGATATGTGGATACCGATCTCAGCTACGCCGGCGGGTTCAATCGCGAGGCCTACCTGGTTTTTGCGGGCCGGAGCGCCCGGGGCGCGGCCAATGCGGCGGTCATCGCTGCCGACGGGGGCGAGGTCATCTACTGCGCCGAACGGAACGGCAAGGTCGATCCGGCGGCCATCCTGAAAGCCTGCGCCGAGCGCGGCCTGCTGACGGTGATGGTGGAAGGCGGCCCGCGTCTGGCGTCGGCTTTCCTGGCGGCCGACCTGGTGGACCGCTGGGTCCAGTACCAGGCGCCGGTGGTTCTGGGTCGGGGCGTGTCCTGGCCGGGGATGCAGGCGCCGCCGGGGGCGTCCTTTTCCCTGACCGACGCCCAGCGGCTGGGACCGGACCTGCGCGTCATCCTGGACCGCCGGGATTTCGACGCCCAACTCGAAATGAGCACTCTGTGAGCGGAGGCCCAACATGTTTACCGGTCTGATCAGGGAAATCGGCCGCTTGCGCACTGTCCGTCCGGCGGGCGGCGTGCTGGCGGTGGACATCGAGGCGGCGCAACTGGCCGCCACCGCCACGGTGGGCGACAGCATTGCCGTCAACGGGATCTGCCTCACGGTGACCCGTCTGGCCGGGTCCGTCTTCACCGTGGAGGCCGCGGCCGAAACCCGGCGCCTGACCACCCTGGGCGCGTGGCGCCGCGGACAGAAACTGCATCTGGAAGGCGCCCTGCGCGCCGGCGATGCCCTGGACGGCCACTTTGTTCAGGGCCACGTGGACGGCGTGGGCGAGGTGCTGAAAGTCCGGCAGGTGAGTCGCGACTGGCTGGTGACCATCGGCCTGCCCGGCGACCTGGCCCGGTTCCTCATTCCCAAGGGGTCGGTGGCTGTGGACGGCGTGAGCCTGACGGTGGATGCGGGGCCCCACACCGACCGCTTCACCGTGAACCTGATACCCCACTCCCTGGACGGCACGAATTTTCGCGCCCTGCGCACCGGCCAAAACGTGAATCTGGAAATGGACGTGCTGGTGAAGGCCGTCCGCACCGGTCAGCCCCTGGCCGGCCTGGGCGAGGCGATCCCGCGCGCAACAACCGAGAAAAAATCACCCGGACGCACTCTGGAACAACTGCTGGCCAAGGGCTTTGGACGCCCGCGGCCGCGAGGTGGAAAATGAGCGACACGCCCAGCACCCTCAACACCATCGACGAAGCCCTGGTCGCCCTGCGCGCAGGGCAGATCATCATCGTGGTCGACGACGAGGACCGGGAGAACGAGGGCGATTTCATCATCGCCGCCGAAAAGGTGACACCCGCGGCGGTGAACTTCATCGCCAAGCACGGCCGGGGGCTGATCTGCCTGTCGGCCACCGGTGAGCGCCTGAACGAACTGGACATCCAGCCCATGGTGGCGCGCAACACCGCCAGCCTGGGCACCAACTTCACCGTGAGCATCGATGCGGCCACCGGCGTGTCCACCGGCATCTCGGCCGCAGACCGGGCCCGCACCGTGGATGTGTTCATCGACCCGAAATCCCGTCCCCACGATCTGGTGCGTCCCGGCCACATCTTTCCCCTGGAATCGCAGGCCGGCGGCGTGCTCAAGCGGGCCGGCCATACGGAGGCCGTGGTGGATCTGTGCGAGGCGGCGGGCCTCTATCCGGCGGGTCTGCTCTGCGAGATCATGGACGACGACGGCGAGATGGCCCGCGTGCCGCGCCTCAAGGAAATGGCGGCCGAATTCGACCTGAAGCTGATCAGCATCGCCGACCTCATCGCCTGGCGCCGCAAGCATGAAAAACTGGTGCATCGGGAGGCGGTGGTGCCCCTGCCCACCGAGTTCGGTGAATTCAGCATGACGGCCTACAGCACCAGCGTGGACGGCGCCACCCACGTGGCCCTGAGCAAGGGCGATATCGATCCGGAAACGCCCACCCTGGTGCGCGTGCACAGCGAGTGCATGACCGGGGACCTCTTCCACAGCCTGCGCTGCGACTGCGGGCAGCAGATGGAGGCGGCCCTGCAGCAGATCGAAGCCGAGGGCGCCGGCGTGTTCCTGTACATGCGCCAGGAGGGGCGGGGCATAGGCCTGGTCAACAAGATGAAGGCCTATCGGCTGCAGGATGAGGGCGCGGACACGGTGGAGGCCAACCGCCAGTTGGGCTTTCCGGACGACCTGCGCGAGTACGGACTGGGCGCCCAGATCCTGCGCGACCTGGGCGTGCGCCGCATGCGCCTGATGACCAACAACCCCCGCAAGATCGTGGGGCTGGAAAGCTACGGCCTGGAGATCACCGACCGGGTGCCCCTCCAGATCGAACCGAATCTGAAGAACGCCAAATACCTGGCGACGAAAAAGGCCCGCATGGGCCACATCTTGGACCACCTGTAAACGAGGAGACGACCCATGGGACGGAATTTCGAGGGCAAGTTCGACGCACGGGAAGCGAGAATCGCCATCGTGGGCAGCCGCTTCAACGATTTCTTCACCAGTGAGCTCATGGACGGGGCCATCGACTGCCTCAAGCGCCACGGCGTGGCCGACGAGCATATCGACACGGCGTGGGTGCCCGGCGGATTCGAGATTCCGATCGCCGCCAAGCGCTTCGTGCAGACCGGCCGTTACGCCGCGGTGATCTGCGTGGGCTGCATCATCCAGGGCGATACGCCCCACTTCCACTACGTGTCCAGCGAGGTGACCAAGGGTATCGCCATGGTCTCCCTGGACAGCAATATCCCGGTGATCTACGGCATCGTCACCGCCGAGACCCTGGACCAGGCCATCGAGCGCAGCGGGACCAAGGCCGGGAACAAGGGTTTCGACGCGGCCCTGACCGCCCTGGAGATGATCGATCTGTGCGCCGTCATTGACGAAGGCTGATTTGGCCGTCGGTGTTGCAAATCGTGACGGAATCGGTTAAACTTGTTGGAAGTAAAGACGTTGAGCTTTGCTTTCAATACGAAATTCCGGCCCGCTCCAGAGCGGGCCATATGTTGTTTTGATTGCTCTTTGACAAGGGAATAGAACGTGGGAAAGCGCAGAAAAGGTCGGGAAGTCGTCCTGCAGTCCAGTTACGCCGCCATGATCAGCGGGGCCAAGCCCGGCGAAGTCCTGGAAGACCAGCTGGGGCGGCGGGAGTCGGCGCCCGATACGGCGGCCTTCGCCCGCAGTCTGATGGACAAGGTCGCGGGCAATCGTCCGGAACTCGACACCTGGATGAAGGGGCTCATTTCGGAGAAATGGTCGCCCGAACGGCTGGGTGTGCTGGAAAAGGCCATCCTGGTCATCGGTCTCGCGGAACTCAAGTTCTGTCCCGATGTTCCGGTGAAGGTCGTCATCAACGAGGCCCTGGAACTGACCCGCCGCTATTGCGATGAAAACGCGGTGGGCTTCGTCAACGGGGTGCTCGACAAGGCCGCCGGGCAGCTTTATCCCGACGGTATCCCCGCCGCCCCGGCGGCCGGCCCACAGGGGGAGCCCGCGTGAGAGCGTCCACACCTGAACACTGGCAGAAATTCTGGGAAGAGGCCGACCATCTCCAGCTGGACGACGTGTACGGCACGGACGGCCGGCTGGTGCGCGAGATCACGGCCCTGTACGATCTGGAGGCCATGGGCGACCTGTCCGGCATTCGCATCCTCGAGGTGGGGGCGGGCACCGGTCGCGACGCGGTGACCCTGGCCCGCACCGGGGCCGAGGTCCTTACCCTGGACTACGTGGCCGGATCCCTGGATCTCACGGCCCAGGCCGCGGCCGAGGCCGGCGTGAACGTGGCCACCGTCTGCGGTGACGCCCTGGATTCCCCATTCCCCGACAATTCCTTCGACGTGGTTTTCCACCAGGGTCTGCTGGAACACTTCCGCGATCCCATGCCTCTTCTCCGGGACAACATCCGCATCCTCAAGCCGGGCGGTTTCCTGGTGGTGGACGTGCCCCAGACCTTCCACTATTACACGGTCGGCAAAGCGTTCCTCATCGCCATCAACAAGTGGTTCGCCGGTTGGGAAACCCAGTTCACCGTGAGCCAGCTGGAAGGGCTCATGGGGGGTGAAGGGCTGACCATCACCCGCAGCTACGGCGACTGGATGGTGCCCGGCCTGTGGTACCGCGCCCTGCGCAAAATACTCATGACGCGGACGGGCCTGCGCCTGCCCATGTTCCCCGAACCCATCCCGCCGCTGGCCCGCCTGGGCGAGCGGTGGCGGGCCTGGTTCGCCACCCAACGCCTCAGCCTCTATACGACGCCCACCATCGGCGTCATCGGACGCAAGGGCGCCGACGGGGGGATCGCGTCCTGAGGATCCTGGCGGTCAATTGGCGGGACATCAACGATCCGCTCGGCGGCGGCGCCGAACTCCACCTGCACCACATCCTGAGCGGGGCGGTCCAGGCCGGTCACCGGGTGGACCTGGTGTGTGCCGGTTATGACGGCGCCCCGTCCACCGAGGTCATCGACGGCCTCCACATCCACCGCCACGGCCACTGGACGGTGGCCAACTTCGTGCTGCCCCCGGTGGTGCGGCGTATGCTGCGCGCCCAGCGCTACGACCTGCTGGTGGAGGACATCAACAAGATTCCCTTCTACACGCCCCTGTACCGGGGCGACACCCCGCTGGTGGCCATCGTGCCCCACCTGTTCGGGACCACCGTCTACCGGGAGGCCAACCCGCTGACGGCCACCTACGTGTACGGCGCCGAAAGCCTCATCCCGCGCGTTTACCGGGACGTGGATTTCGAGGTCATCAGCGCGTCCACCCGCGACGACCTCATGGCCCGCGGTCTGGACGGCGACCGCATCCGCACCATCCACTGCGGCCTGGACCACCCCCGCTTTACCCTGGACGATCCGCCGCCCCGCAGTGAGACACCCCTGGTGGTGTCGTGGAGCCGACTGCGGAAATACAAGAGCCTGGACGTGGCCATCCGCGCCTTCGCCCGCATTCGTACCGAACTGCCCGACGCCCGCCTGCTCATCATGGGCCGCGGTCCGGACGAGGCGCGTCTGCGTCAACTGGTGACCCGGCTGGACCTGGATCGCAGCGTGGATTTCCAGGGCTTCCTGCCCTGGGACGAGTTGGTGCGCACCCTGCATCGCTGTCATGTCTTCCTGAATCCGAGTCCCAAGGAGGGCTGGGGTTTGACCGTGGTGGAAGCCAACCAGTGCGGCCTGCCGGTGGTGGCCAGCGACCGGCCCGGGCTCAAGGATTCTGTGCGGCACGGCGAGACCGGCAGTCTGGTGCCCTACGGGGACGACGCGGCCTTTGCCCGCGAAGCGCTGGCCCTGTTGACCCAGCCTGATCTCTGGCAGGCGCGCAGCGACGCGGCCCGCCGGTGGGCCGGCACCTTCAGCTGGCGGACCTGTGTGGAGGAGAGTCTGGCCCTGTTCACGGAAGTGGCCCAGCGCGGCGCGGTCGAAAGCGGGCACCCATGAGCCGGGCGGGCAACCTGCGCCGGGGACTCATCACCCTGGGAAAGGTCCTCGTCAGCGGGGGCCTGATCGCCTTCGTGCTGTCGCGCATTTCCCTGACCGAGATCCGGGACGCCATGGTCAGCCCCCACTGGGAATGGTTGGGACTGGCCCTGCTGGTCTACGGGCTGTCCGCCGTGGGCGGCGCCTTCCAGTGGGCCTGGATTCTCCGGGCCGCGGGGATCCGTGCGCCGGGCCGGGAAATCCGGCGCCTCTACTTCATCGGCCTGTTTTTCAACAATTTCCTCCCGGCCAACGTGGGAGGGGACGTGTACAAGATCGTAGACCTGGGCCGCCGGGAAAAACGGTCCCTGGGCGTGTTGAGCGCCACCATTCTGGACCGCCTCATCGGCCTGGGCGCCCTGAGCTGCCTGGCGGTGGTGGCGCTGTCCGCAGCGGCGGCCACGGGAATCCCCCTGCCGGCCATCGCCCTGGTCATGGTCCCGATAACCCTGGTGATCGCCGCGGTGCTGGCTCTTTTGATTTCCCGTCGGTTGGGGCGGCTGCTGCCCGGAGTTTTCCAACGCCTGGGGTGGGCGTCCATGGCGAGGCGCATGGAGGAGCTGGCCGGGGAATTCGCGCGGTTTCGCACCCAGATCCCCTGGCTGAACAGGGTCTTTCTGTTCAGCCTGCTGGTCCAGTTCCTCCGCCTGATGACCCACCTGCTGGTGGCCCGCGGGCTGGGCCTGGTTTTGGACACGACCCAGATGGTCCAGCTGATGGTGTTGATTCCAATGCTTGCGGTGAGCCTGACCCTGCCGGTGACCATCAACGGCATCGGCCTGCGCGAATCGGTCTCGGTGAACCTGCTGACCTGGGCCGGCCTGGCGGCCACCCAGGCCGTGGCCATGGAGCTGGGGGCCTACCTCGTGCAGGTCGTCTTCAGCCTGCAGGGCGGCCTGCTGCTCTGGATGGGCCGCTGGGGTCGAAAAAACGAGGATTCACAGGCGCTCGACGCCTGACGGAACTGTTGCTGCCGGATGTTGTTGGCATCATTCCGGTGTGTTAGATTCGGCCCGGATCGCCCAACCTGCGGCGGCCCGGTCCTGACGGCCCAACCAGGCTGCCACCAACCCTTGGAAATGGGGACGTTTTGCTGAACAAATGGTACCAGAGGCCTCAGGTGATCATCAGCCTGTCGGTCTTTCTGCTGACGCTCGGGGTCTATACGGCCACCCTGGGTCCCACCACCGATTTCTGGGATTGCGGCGAATACATCACCACCAGCCATATCGTGGGCGTCCCGCATCAGCCGGGCACCCCGCTGTACGTGCTGGTGGGCCGTGTTTTCGACGTGGTGCTGGGGGACGCGGACATCACCGTCCCCGCCTACCGCACGGCCTGGGCCATCAACTTCATGTCGGCCTTCTTCAGCAGCCTCGCGGTCATGCTGGTCTACCTGGTGATCTGGGAACTGGCCCGGCGGGCCAACCCCGACAGCGGCCTGTACGCCCACGTGGGGGGCGTGGTCGGGGCGCTCTTCCTGGCTTTCTCGGAAACCTTCTGGAACAACGCGGTGGAGGCGGAGGTGTACGGCCTGTCGGCCTTCATGCTCATCCTTCTGACCTGGCTGTCCCTCAAGTGGTATGACCATCGCCAACACCCCGGCAGCAACCTCCTGGTCCTGCTGATGATCTACCTGCTGGGCCTGGGCGTGGGCTTTCACCTGGGCGCGGTGCTGGTGTACCCGGGCATCTTCCTGGTCATGGTCTTCGCCAGTCGACGGCAGTTGCCGCTCGTGGATATCCTGCTGCTCAGTTCGGGGCTGGGGGTCTTCCTGTTGTCCACCATGTGGCGCAACAACGACGGCATCATGCTTCTGCTTCTGGTCTACGCCGCGGTGGTGATCCTGCGCGCGGTCACCGGCCACCGCTTTGCCCTCTGGGGCAGCCTGCTGTTCGGCTTCGCCCTGACGGTCCACTACATGATGATGATTCGGGCCGGCGCCAACCCCGAGCCCTACATCAACCAGACCGATCCCGAAACCTTCGACGTGCTCATGTCGGTGATTCGCCGCGAGCAGTATCCGCCGCTGAGCGAGGGCGGGCGCAAGGCGCCCATCCTGTGGCAGTACGGCTACTACTACAAGTTCCTGCTCAAGCAGTTCTATTTCCTGGGCAACGGCACCGGCATGGTGTCCCTGGCCGCCACCGTGCTGGGCCCCTTCTTCCTGGCCTTCCTGGGCCTGGTCCAGGGCTTCCGCCGGCTCAAGCTGCTGATCCTGCTGCCGGTGGTGAACTATCTCATCAACGGGGAAATCCTGACCCTGGTGCTGAACTTCAGCGACCACGAAGTGCGCGATCGCGACTACTTTTATTTCGCGGCTTTCCTCTTTTTCGCGGTGTTCATCGGGCTGGGCGCCGCGGCCCTGTTGCGTTTCTCCGCGGGCCCGGAAGGCAAGACCGCCCGGGAACTGATCCGCAAGGGACAGGCCTGGCGCACGGGCATCACTCCGGTCAAGGCCGGTGCCATGACCAAGGTCACCGCCGTGGTGCTGATGGTGCTGGTCCTGCTGCCCATGTGGCCCGGACACACCAAGTTCGTGGAGCACGACCGCAGCGATAACCGCATCGCCTACGAATACGCCTGGAACATCCTGGCCGGGGTGGACGAAAACGCCATCATCTTCACCAACGGCGACAACGACACCTTCCCCATCTGGTACCTGCAGGCGGTGGAGCACTTCCGCAAGGACGTGTCGGTGGTGAACCTGTCGCTGGTGAACCTGCCCTGGTACATCAAGCAGCTGCGCACCCTGGACCATCCCGTGGAGATGAAGCGCACGGACCCGCAGATCGACCAACTGCGCCACCGCCGCATGCGGGATGCCGAAACGGGTGAGGAAACCATCCTGATGATCAAGGACTATGTCCTGCACGACATCATCACCACCAATCACGAGCGGGCCGGCCGACCGGTCTTCTTCGCGGTGACCATCCCGCAGGAGAACATGGCGCGGTACTACCCCATGCTCCAGATGGAGGGGATGACCTACCGTCTCATGGAGACGGCCTCCGAGGACAAGATGCCCACCATCGAACCCCAGAAGGTGCTCGACAACATGCTGGGCCGCTACAAGCTGTCGTCGGTGATGACCGGACAGGACGACCGCCGCCAGTCCCGGTTCGCCGAGCAGGCCGGCCTGTTGTCCGATACCGGGACCCTGACCCTGGGCCAGGAGGGGGACAGGCTCAGCCCCGTGGCCATGGATACCCTGGCTCAACTACTGGGCAGCCAGCGCCGCGACGTGTACCGCAACCAGAACGCCAACCACCTGCTGGGCAACTACCCGGCCGCCCTGAACCGGGCCGGCTACGAATTCTACAACCGGGCCGACCGGGCCGCCCGGGTGGACAGCGTGGAGTACAAGCGCAACCTGAAGAGCGCCATCGTGGCCTTCGAGACCAGCCTGGCCATCGAGCCGTACAACGAGATGGCCATGGAGTTCTATCCCCTGCTGCTGGTCATGGATTATCGGGACGAAACCGCCAAGGACTTCCTCAGCTCCCTGGCCGACAACGTGTCGCCCGCCCTGGAGGAGCGCATCGTCTTCAACAGCCTGAGCGGGTTCGTACGCGGCGGCGTGACCGAGCTGGCGCTGGACTGGGTGGCCGGCCAGGTGGCCGCCTACCCGGACCGTCACTTCTACTATCAGGTGCAGTTCAGTCTCCACCAGGCGCTCAACCAGGTCAGCGAGGCCGAAGCGGTGCTCGAGGCCTGGCGGCAGCAGAACGGTCAGGTTGATCCCGAGATGGAGAGCGCCCTGACCGTCATGCGCCAGAACCAGCTGAAGGCCGAACAGGATCGCATCAACAACGCGGTGGGAGATCCCGATGGACAGTAATGAACTGAAGGACATCACCGCCACCCTGCCGGATGCGGTGCGGGCGGTTCTCAAGCCGGGCGCGCCCGTGGTGGTCACCGGTTGCGCCGGCTTCATCGGCAGCACCATTTCCGAGGCCCTGCTGGACCTGGGCTGCGTGGTGACCGGCGTGGACTGCCTGACCGACTACTACGACGTGTCCCTCAAGCACGAAAACCTGTCCGGCTTCCGCGACAACCCGGATTTCACCCTGGTGCAGGAGGACCTGCAGACCCTGGATCCGGTGGCCCTGCTGAAAGGGAAAACCGCGTGTTTCCACCTGGCCGCCCAGGCCGGCGTCCGGGCCAGCTGGGGCGACTACTTCAACGAATATCTCGGCCGCAACGTCATGGCCACCCAGCGCCTGCTGGAGGCCTGTCGCCATCCCGAGGTGAAGGACACCCTGGTCC
>Ga0209475_10001916_pt1 | contig 23364 bp, 24 predicted proteins | sample tdDd471_FD_187128 | JGI IMG/M metagenome (GOLD analysis project Ga0209475, IMG submission 187128) | Marine sediment microbial communities from the Atlantic coast under amendment with organic carbon and nitrate - tdDd47.1 (SPAdes)... | ecosystem: Environmental > Aquatic > Marine > Coastal >... | reverse complement strand
CCTGGCCGCCGAGCCGCTGGTGACGGTTCGCCGCGAGGAGGTCGCGGGGCCGATCCCGGCGGACTGGGGCGCGACCATCCTCGCCACCGGGCCGCTGACCTCGCCCGCCCTGGCCGAGACGATACTCGGCCTGACCGGGCTCGACTCGCTGGCCTTCTTCGACGCCATCGCCCCCATACTCTACAAGGACAGTGTCGATTTCGAGATCGCCTGGTTCCAGTCCCGCTACGACAAGGGCGACGGCGCCGATTACATCAACTGCCCCCTGGACGAGGCACAATACGCCGCCTTCATCGACGCGCTGCTCGCCGGCGAGACGGTCGCCTTCCGCGACTGGGAGAAGGATACCCCCTATTTCGAGGGCTGCCTGCCGATCGAGGTGATGGCGGCGCGCGGCCCGGAGACCCTGCGCTTCGGGCCGATGAAGCCGGTCGGGCTGACCGACCCGCGCACCGGGCGCCGCTCCCATGCGGTCGTCCAACTGCGCCAGGACAACGCGCTGGGGACGCTCTACAACATGGTCGGCTTCCAGACCAAGCTGACCCACGGCGCCCAGACGCGCGTCTTCCGCGCCATTCCCGGCCTGGAGAACGCCCGCTTCGCGCGCCTCGGCGGCCTCCACCGCAACACCTTCATCAACAGCCCCCGGCTGCTGGACGGCACCCTGCGCCTGAAGGCGCGGCCCGATCTGCGCTTCGCCGGCCAGATCACCGGCGTCGAGGGCTATGTCGAAAGCGCCGCCATCGGGCTGCTCGCCGGGCGCTTCGCCGCCGCCGAGCGTCTGGGGGTCGCCGCCCCCGCTCCGCCGCCGACGACGGCGCTGGGCGCCTTGCTGGGCCATATCACCGGCGGCGCCGACGCGGCGAGCTTCCAACCCATGAACGTCAATTTCGGCCTGTTCCCGCCCCTGGAGACGGACGGGACGCGCAAGCGTCCGCGCGGGCGCGACCGCAAGGCCCTGATCTGCCGCCGGGCGCTGACCGACCTGGATGCCTGGCGCGCCGCGCCGGGCATTGGTGCCGCCGACGCCGGGGCGATCGCCGCCGGTCAGTAGCCGCCGCGCAAGACCCGCCACAACAGCCGCGTCCGGCCCGCCGGCCGCCCGTCGGCGAAGGACCGGTGCCAGGGATCGTGCCCGGCCCGACGCAGGCGGGCGAGATAGGCGTCCGCCAGAACGGCCGGCAGAAGCGCCGGGCGGGCGGCGGCGGGCAGATCGGCCGCGACCGTTCGCGCCTCGGCCAGATGAGCGCCGGCCCGGGCCGCGATTTGGCCGGCGATCCGGACCAGGCCACCCGGCCGCGGCCGGGCGCGGACCTCGTCCGCCGTCAGCCCCGCCGCCGCCAAGAGGTCGGCCGGGAAGGCGACCCGCCCCCGAGCCGCGTCATGGGCCGCCGCCCGCAACAGGCCGGTCAGGCCCCAGGCGATCCCTACATGGCGAGCCGCCGCCCGCGCGGGGACCGTGTCGGCCTCCAGGACCCGGAGGGCGAGCAAGGTCGGCGGCGCCGCGCTTTCCTCGGCATGGGCGGCCAGCGCCTCCAGGTCCGGCGGCGTCCATTCCTCCAGGTCCCGCCAGCGCGCCGCGACCATCCGCTCGAATTGCGCCAGGTCCAGCCCGTGGCGGCCGATCGCCCCGGCCAGCGCCTGCGCCACCGGATGGGCGGGCGGGCGGCCGTTGGAACAGGCGCCGAGGCTCTCGCGCCACCATTGCAGGCGCATCCGCCCCAATTGGGGCTCGCTGACCGTTTCGCGGACTTTCGCCAGTTCGTGATTGAAGGCATAAAGGGCGTACAGGTCCTCGCGCCGGTCCGCCGGCGCGAACAGGGCGCAGACGAAGCGGTCGCGGTCGAACCGGCGCGCCTGTTCGGCGCAAAAGCTGAGACGCTTGGGCCTATCCATGCCGTCGGTCGCAAATGGCGGCGGGCGGCGGCGGGGCCGCCGCGACGCGCCGCGCGGGAATCCAGGGGAGACTATAAGCCGTTGACGGCGGGGGGCCAAAATACGGTGGCGCGGGCGCGGCGGGAGAACTTTCCCGTCGCCTCGCGGCTGATTCCGGCGGAGCTACGCCCGCTCGTCCTGGCTTTCTACGCCTTCGCCCGCGCCGCCGACGACATCGCGGATACGCCCGGCGGCGATCCGGAGGACGGGCGGCGCGCCCTGGCGGCCCTGGACGCGATCCTGGCCGGCGATCCGGCGCCGGCGGACGCCGCCCCGCCCGCCGCCCGCGCCGCCGCCGAGGCCCTGCGCGACGGCCTGACGGCGCGCGGCGTCTCGGTCCAGCATGCCCGGCACCTGCTGCAAGCCTTCCAGCGGGACCTGCGCAAGAACCGCACCGACAGCTGGAGCGACCTCCTCACCTATTGCCGCTATTCGGCGGCGCCGGTCGGGCGGTTTCTGCTGGAGCTGCATGGCGAGGATCGGTCGGTCTGGGGCGCCGCCGACGCGCTGTGCGCGGCCTTGCAGATCCTGAACCATCTTCAGGACTGCCAGGCGGATTATCGGCGCCTCGACCGGGTTTATATCCCGGCGAACTGGCTGCGCGACGCCGGCCTGACGGCCGACGCCCTGGCCGCGCCACGGTCGGACCCGGCCCTGCGCGGCGTCTTCGACCTCACCCTGGAGGGTGTCGACCGGCTGCTCGCCGCCGCCGCGCCGCTGCCCGCCGCCATCCGCCATCGCCGGCTACGCCTGGAAGCGTCGGTGATCCTGTCCCTCGCCCAGGCGCTCCGCCGCGCTTTGGGGCGGCGCGATCCGCTGGCGGCGCGGGTGCGACTGTCGCCGCCGGCGCGGCTGTGGGCGGGGCTGATCGGGCTGGCGCGGGGCTTGCGGTCATGACGGAAAGCCCGGCAGCGGACCGCCGGGCCGTCGAGCGTCTCGTGCGCCGGTCGCGGTCCAGCTTCGCCTGGCCCATGCGAATGCTGGGGCGCGAGCGGCGCGCGGGGCTGCACGCCGTCTATGCCTGCTGCCGCGCCCTGGACGACATCGCCGACGGCGCCGCACCCTTGGCGGACCGCCGCGCCCGCCTCGCCGACTGGGCGGCGGAGATCGACGCCGCCTTCGCTGGAACGCCCCGAACGCCGGAGGGCCGGGCGCTGGCGGCGGCGGCGGAGCGATTCGCGCTCGATCCCGCCGACATGCGCGACGTCCTGCGCGGCATGGAGATGGACCTGGAGGAGCGCATGCGCGCGCCCTCCCTGGAAGAGCTGACCCTCTATTGCCGCCGGGTAGCGGGCGCGGTGGGGCTGCTGACCGTCGCGATTCTCGACCGCCGCGACCCGGAGACGCGCGCCTTCGCCCTGGCGCTGGGCGAGGCGATGCAGCTCACCAACATCCTCCGCGACCTGGAGGAGGACGCGGCGCGCGGGCGGCTGTACCTGCCGCGCGAGTATCTGGCCGCGGCCGGCATCGCCGCCCGCGATCCGGCCCTGGTCCTGACCGACCCCGCCCTGCCCGTCGCCTGCGCCCGCCTGGCCGACCTGGCGCGGCGAAAATATGACGAGGCGACGGACCGCCTCGCCGCCGGCGGCCGAAGGCGGCTGCGCCTCCCGATCGCGCTGATGACGCTCTATCGACGCCTGCTCGACCGGCTCGCCGCCCAGGGCTGGCGCCCGCCCCGCCGACGGACCCGCCTCGGCCCGGCCGACTTTCTCGGCGCCATCCTCGGCAGCTTTCTTCCGGGTGGGGCCCGTGGGCGCCGCTAGGCCCGTCCATATCGTCGGGGCCGGGCTCGCCGGCCTGTCGGCGGCGGCGGCGCTGGCCGAATCGGGACATCGGGTGACGGTCCACGAGGCCGCGGGCTTCGCCGGCGGGCGCTGCCGGTCCTGGCACGACCGGCGGCTGGACACCGTCCTCGACAATGGCAGCCATCTGCTGCTGGGGGTCAACCGGCATGCCCTCGGCTGGCTGGCCGAGATGGGCACCGACGGCGCCCGCGTCGAGCGCCGACCCGCCGCCTTTCCCTTCCTAGATCTCGGGGACGGCGCGCGCTGGCACCTGCGTCCCAATCGGGGGCCGCTGCCCTGGTGGCCGCTGGTTCCCGGCCGCCGGGTCCCGGGCACGCACGCCGGCGCCTACGCCCGCGACTTGGCCGCCCTGTTGGGCGCCGACAGGGCCGCGACGGTCGGGGCCTGTGTCGATCTCGCCACGCCCCTGGGGCACCGCCTGTGGGGACCGCTGGCGACCGCCGTCCTCAACACGCCGCCGGAGCACGCGGCGGCGTGGTTGTTGCGCCCGCTCCTGCGGCCCCTGATCTACCGGGGCGAACGCGCCTGGCGGCCGTCGCTGCTGACGGTCGGCCTGTCCGAGGCCTTCGTCGACCCGGCGCTGGCGCGGCTACGGGCGGCGGGCGTCGATCTCCGCTTCCATCGCCGGCTCGCGGCCCTGGAGCGCGACGCCGGCGCCGTGACCGCCCTGCGGTTCGCCGACGGCGCGCGGTTGGAGACCGCCGGCGCGGCCGTCCTCCTCGCCCTGCCGGCGAAGACGGTCGCAGCGCTGGCGCCGGCGCTGGACCCGCCCCGGCGAACCGCCGCCGTCATCAACGGCCATTTCCGCCCGACGCCGGATGTTTGCCCCCCCGGCCCCGGCTTTCTGGGCGTCGTCGGCGGCACCGCACAGTGGCTGTTCTGGCGCGACGGCATAGTCTCGGCGACGATCAGCGCCGCCGACCCGTTCCTCGACCGGTCGACGGACGCCCTCGCGGCGGCGCTGTGGGCCGACGCGGCGCGCGCTCTCGGCCTGCCCGCCGCGCCCCTGCCGCCCTGGCGGGTATTGAAGGAGCGCGGCGCGACCATCGCCCAGACCCCCGATTGCCTTTCCCGCCGGCGCGGCGCCGCGACCGACGCCGCCAACCTGTTCCTGGCCGGCGACTGGACCGACCCCGACTTGCCGGCGACCGTCGAGGCGGCGCTCGCCTCGGGCCGCCGCGCCGCCCGACGGATCGCCGCCGAAAATCCCTAGAATATTTACAAGATTGTGTGGGGCACGGGTTTGCGCCTACAATATTTTGTGGGTATAATGAGGCGTTATTGTTGCCACCGCGCCGCAATCAACGCGTCCTAACACTGAAACGGGGGCCCCTGACATGAAGAATCCTCTCGAATCCCTGCCGAGTACCATCGTGATGGGCGTCGTCCTCACGGTGATCATGGTCGTCGTCGTCAACGCCGTCGGCTAGGCGTCGAAGAAGAAGGAGAAAACAAATGGAATTCGATGCTGGATATTGGACCTTTTTCTTCCGCTGGCTGCATGTGCTGAGCGGCGTCATGTGGATCGGCCTGCTCTGGTACTTCAATTTCGTCCAGATCCCCTCGATGCCGAAGATCCCGGACGACCAGAAGCCCGCCGTGACCAAGGTCATCGCGCCGGAAGCCCTGTTCTGGTTCCGCTGGGGCGCCATGGCGACCATCGTCACCGGCCTGATCCTGGCCTTCAACAACGGCTATATCGTCGACGCCATCGCGCTGGGCATCACCGACGGCGTGGCCAAGCACACCGCGATCGGCATCGGCATGTGGCTGGGCGCGATCATGTGGTTCAACGTCTGGTTCGTCATCTGGCCGAACCAGAAGAAGGCGCTGGGAATGATCGAGGTCGAGGCCGACGAGAAGGCCAAGGCCGGCCGCACGGCGATGCTGTTCTCGCGCACCAACACCATGCTGTCGATCCCGATGCTCTACGCCATGGTCTCGGCGCAGAACCTCTACTGATCGAGCGGGGACTGTCCGGCGCCGGCCGAATCGGCGCCAAGGAAGCGGGGCCTTCGGGCCCCGCTTTTCTTTTGCCTAGTCCACGGCGATCAGGGCGGCGGCGACGGGGCGGTTTTCGCCGGCGAGGATATTGTAGGTCCGACAGGCGGCGCCGGTATCCATGACCTCGAGAACGATCCCGACCGCACTCAGGGCATCGCGCAGGCCGGGCGCGACCGCCGCCGGCGCCGACCCGCAGCCGAGAAGAAGCAGGGAAATCTCGCCCGCCGCGTCCAGCACCGGGGCCAGGTTGTCGGCGCTTGCCCGGTCCGCCGCCGTCACCGGCCAGGCGCGGGTCTCCCGGGCGAGGATCAGGATCGAGCCGCGATGATCGGTGCCGGAGACCCGGAACCCGCCGTCGCCGTAGGCCTGGATTGCCGGCCGCCCGCCGTCGGGAAGGAGGTTGACCTCCATCGGCAGGCCGCCGAGGCGCGCCGGCGGCTCAGGCGGCGTCGCCGGCCGGCGCGTCGGCCGCCCCGGCGTCGCCGCCGCGCTTGAGATTGGTGACCAGCAACAGCGGCACGGCGATGCAGATCGAGGAATAGGTGCCGATCACCACGCCCCAGATCATCGCGAAGCTGAAGCCGCGGATCACCTCGCCGCCGAAGAAATAGAGAGCGAGCAGGGCAAGCAGCGTCGTCAGGCTGGTCATGACGGTCCGCGACAGGGTCTCGTTGACGCTCAGATTGAGCAGCTCCGGCAGGGCCGTGCGCTTGTATTTGCGCAGATTCTCCCGCACCCGGTCATAGACCACCACCGTGTCGTTGATCGAATAGCCGGCGATGGTCAGGATCGCCGCCACCGTCGACAGGTTGAACTCGATCTGGAGAAGGGCGAAGACGCCGATGGTGGTGATCACGTCATGCAGCAGCGCCACCACCGCGCCGACGCCGAACTGCCATTCGAACCGGAACCAGACATAGACCATGATCGCCAGGATCGCGAGGACCACCGCCGTGACGCCGGCCTCGATCAGCTCGGCGCCGACCTTGGGCCCGACGAACTCGGTTCGCCGGTACTCGACGCCGTCGCCCAGCGCCGCCTTGACCTTCTCGACCGCGGCGATCTGCGCCTTCTCGCCGCCTTCCTGCTTCTGGACGCGGATGAGAACGTCGGTAGGCTGGCCGAATTCCTGCAGGGCCACCTCGCCCAGCCCGAGGCCGGACAGGGTGCGCCGCAGGCCGCCGATATCGGCGGCCTGCGGCGTGCGCAGCTCGATCAGGATGCCGCCCTTGAAATCGATGCCGAAATTCAGCCCCGCGATCCCGTAGAGCAGGATCGAGGCAAGCATCAAGACGCCGGAAAAGGCGAAGAACAGCCGCCGCCGGGGCAGAAAGGCCAGGTTCGGCTTGACGGGAATCAGGCGGATCGGTTTCAGCATCTTCCGGCCCTTACAGCGGCAAGGCTTGCTGCCGGCGGCGGCGCAGCCAGGTCACCACCATCAGCCGGGTCACCATGATCGCCGTGAACATCGAGGTCATCAGGCCGATCGCCAGGGTCACGGCGAAGCCCTTCACCGGGCCGGATCCGAAGATGAACAGCAGCATGGCGGCGATCAGGGTGGTGATGTTGGAATCGATGATCGTCGTCAGCGCCCGCTGATAGCCCGAATCGACCGCCGACACGGCGCCGCGTCCGTTCGCCACCTCCTCGCGGATGCGCTCGAAGATCAGGACGTTGGCGTCCACCGCCATGCCGATGGTGAGCACGATCCCGGCGATGCCGGGCAGGGTCAGGGTCGCCTGCAGGATCGACAGAAGAGCGATGATCAGCGCTATGTTGAACAGCAGGGCCAGATTGGCCATCAAGCCGAACAGGCCGTAGATCGCCGCCATCGAGACCAGGACCAGGACGAACCCCAGGATGCTGGCGATCTTGCCGGCGCGGATCGAATCGGCGCCCAGCCCCGGCCCCACCGTCCGCTCCTCCAGGATCGTCAGCGGCGCGGGCAGCGCGCCGGCGCGCAACAGAAGCGACAGATCGTTGGCCGACTGGACGGTGAAATTGCCCGAGATGATACCGTTGCCGCCCAGGATCGGCTCGCGGATGACCGGGGCGCTGATCACCTGGCCGTCGAGGACGATGGCGAAGGGTTTCTGCACGTTCTGCCGGGTCACCTCGCCGAACCGGCGGGCGCCGAGGGCATCGAAGCGGAAGCTGACCACCGGCTGGCCGTCCTGGAAGGTAGGCTGGCTGTCGATCAGGTTCTCGCCGCTGACCATCACCCGCTTGCGCACCACATAGACCTCGGGCCCGCCGCCGGTGCGTTCCGACTCGACGGCCGGCAGCAGCATCGAGCCGGGCGGCAAGCGGCCGGCGCGAGCCTGGGCGAGGCTGGTCCGAAGGTCCACCAGATGGAAGGTCAGCCGCGCGGTCCGCCCCAGCAGACGCTTGATCCGCTCCGGATCGTCGACGCCGGGAAGCTGGACCAGGATGCGGTCGGTGCCCTGGCGCTGGATATTGGGCTCGGAGGTACCGGTTTCGTCGACCCGGCGGCGCACGATCTCGATGGATTGCTCGACCACCCGCTGGGTGCGTTCGCGGACGCCGGCCTCGGTGAAGGCGATGCGCACCAGGCCGGTCTCGGCGGTTTCGACCCGGGTCTCGGGCTCCAGGGCGGCGACCAGGCGGCGCGCCTCGTCAAGCCGGGCGAGGTCGCGCAGCCGGAAGGCCACCGAATCGCCCTCGACGCCGAGGCCGACATAGCCGATCCCGGCGCCGCGCAGGGCCGACCGCGCGCCGTCCACCATGTTGTTCAGCCGCTCGCGCAGCACCGAGGCCACGTCGACCTCCAGCAACAGATGCGAGCCCCCTTGCAGGTCGAGGCCGAGATTGATCTTCTTGTGGGGGACGTAGAAGGGCATCCCCTCGGGCTCGCGGTCGAACAGCAGGTTCGGCGCGGCGAAAATCACGCCGAGGGCGCACACCGCCAGCACCAGCACGATCTTCCATTTCGCGAAATAGACCATCCGGATATCCGCGCCCGACCCGCCGAGACCCCGGCACCCGCCGGGATCGGGTCAGTCGGCCTTGTCCCCGCCCTTGTCGTTCTTCTTGAAGCCCAGCATCTTGCCGATGCCGCTCGCGGCGCTGGGCGCCGCTTCCTTGGCCTCGCCCTCGGCGGGCGCGGTCTTGGACAGGACGTTGGCGACGGTCCCGCGCATGACCTGGATGCGGACGTCCTTGGCGATCTCGACCGTCAGCTCGTCGTCGGCGACCTTGGACACCGTGCCGATGATGCCACCGCCGGTGACCACCTTGTCACCGCGGCGAATGGCGCCCAGCATCTCCTTATGCTGTTTCGCCCGCTTCTGCTGCGGCCGGATGAGCAGGAAGTAGAAGACGGCGAAGATCAGGACGAGCGGCAGCAAGGCCTGGATGTCGAAACCGCCGCCGCCCGCGGCCTGGGCATAAGCCGGTGAGATGAGCATCTATATTCCCCTGGTCGTAAAGGTTCGGCGCGCGAACCATACCGACGCGCCCGCCGCCTGCCAACGAGGCCGCCCGTGGCCGCCCCGCCCCCGATTGAATCGCGGGATCAATGTGATAGGGTCTCCGACCGCCGCGGTCAACGCTTGACCGCCCCAGCCCCCCGGCGAAACCGATCCGGTCGACGCCCATGTCCGATACCGCCCTTCCGCCCCTGCTGCGCCGGATCGCCGACGCGTTGGACCGCCTGGCCCCGACCCGCGCGGCCGGCATCGATCTGGCGGCCGCCGACGCCTTCGTCTGGGATGCCGAGCGCGGCCGCCTGACGCCGGTCGCGGCCGTCAACCGGGTCGAGATCGACCTCCTGCACGGGATCGACCGGGCCCGCGACACCCTGCTGGACAACACAAGGCGCTTCGCCGACGGGCTGCCCGCCAACAACGCCCTGCTGTGGGGCGCGCGCGGCATGGGCAAGAGCTCGCTGGTCAAGGCCGCGCACGCCGCCGTCGCCGGCGAGCGCCCGGGCAGCCTGGTCCTGATCGAGATCCACCGCGAGGATCTGGCCGGCCTGCCGCGGCTCCTGGACGCGCTGCGCGGGCAGGCGCGGCGCTGCATCCTGTTCTGCGACGACCTGTCCTTCGACGAGGCCGACACCAGCTACAAGTCCTTGAAGGCGGTGCTGGAAGGCGGGATCGAGGGCCGGCCGGCCAACGTCCTGTTCTACGCCACCTCGAACCGGCGCCATCTGATGCCGCGCGACATGATCGAGAACGAACGCGCGACCGCGATCCATGGCGGCGAATCGGTCGAGGAAAAGGTCTCGCTGTCGGACCGGTTCGGCCTGTGGCTGGGTTTTCACGCCTGCGACCAGGACACCTATTTCGCGATGATCGACGCCTATGCCCGCCATTTCGGCATCGATCTGGCGCCCGAGGCGCTGCATGCCGAGGCCAACGAATGGTCGGTCACCCGCGGGGCGCGGTCCGGCCGCGTCGCCTGGCAGTTCATCCAGGACCTGGCCGGGCGCCGGGGGGTTCGGATCGAATCCTAGCCGCTAGAGCAGGAACGCGGCGGCGAGGCCGAGGAAGGCGAAGAAGCCGACCACGTCGGTGATCGTCGTCAGGAAGACCGAGGACGCGACCGCCGGATCGATCCCGCGCCGCGCCAGGCCGATCGGGATCGCGGTGCCGGCCAGCCCGGCGACGACCATATTGATGATCATCGCCGCCGCGATCACCAGCCCGATCGCCAGCTCGCCGAACCAGGCCCAGGCGACGGCGCCGGCCAGCGCCGCGAACATAACGCCGTTGAAGGCCCCCACCAGCAGCTCCTTGCCGACGACGCGGAGCGCGTTGGCCGAGGTCAGGTCCTTCATCGCCAAGGAGCGCACGGCGACGGTCAGGGTCTGGGTGCCGGCATTGCCGCCCATCGAGGCGACGATGGGCATGAGGATCGCCAGCGCCACGATCTGCTCGATGGTGGCGTCGAACAGGGCGATGACCCCTGACGCGACGACGGCGGTGACCAGATTGACCAGGAGCCAGGCGAAGCGCGCGCGCGTCGTGTCGATAGCCGCCCGATAGAGGTCCACCTCGCGCACGCCGGCCAGGCGCATCAGGTCCTCCTCGGCCTCCTCGTCGATCACGTCGACGATATCGTCGATGGTGATCGCGCCGATCAGCCGCCCGACATCGTCGACCACCGGCGCCGAGACCAGATCCTGGTCGCGGAACAGCATCGCCACGTCTTCCTGGTCGGTGACGGCGGGCACGGTGACGATCCCTGCTTCCATGATGTCGCCGACGACGACCAGCCGCTTGGCCCGCAACAGCCGGTTCAGCGCGAGCTTGCCGATCGGGCGGTGCCGGGGATCGACGACGAACAGATCGTAGAAACCCTCGGGCAGATCGTCGGTCTCACGCATGAAGTCGATGACCTCGCCGACGCTCCAGAACGCGGGCACGGCGACCAGATCGCGCTGCATCAGGCGGCCCGCCGAATCCTCGGGATAGGCGAGCCCCTCCTCCATCTGGGCGCGCAGCGCCGCCGGTATGGCGTGCAGGACGGCGCGCTGGGTCGGCTCGTCCAGGGCCTCGATCAGATGCAGGGCGTCGTCGGTCTCCAGCCGGGCGATGGCGCGGGCGAGCCCGGCTACGCCGATGCCGTCAGCGACCTCGCGGCGCACCGTTTCGTCCAGCTCGACGAGGATCGCGGGATCGAAACCGGGGCGCAGGACCGCGAGAAGGTCGTTGCGGCGATCCGGCGCCAGATGCTCGACCAGGTCGGCCTTTTCGGCAACGTGAAGGGTATCGACCAGGGCCAGGACGTCGGCCTCGCGCCCGTCCTGCAAGGCATCGAGGACGGCGCGCTCGAATTCGGAGGTCAGCGCCGTCAGTTCCTCGCCCTCCGCGGCGGGCACGGGCGCGGGACCGCCGCCGGTCTCGGCCTGGCGGCGCGAGGGATCGAACTCGGGTGGTGTCGCACCCCGCATGCCTCGGCTCCGATTAATGGTCGCCGGCGCCGCAGATCGGCGGGCGCGGCGTTTCAGGCCGACGAGGGACCGTCGCCTTTCCGCGAGAGATTTGGGGCTTGCGCGATCACGCGGCAAGCCCCGAAAAATGGTGCGGTCGAGAAGACTCGAACTTCCACGGGATTATCTCCCACAGCGACCTCAACGCTGCGCGTCTACCAATTCCGCCACGACCGCATCATTATTCGCTAATCTGTTCAGGCATGCAGTGCACGCTGCCGGGACATAGCAAATCGGGCTCCGGTCCGCAAGCGACGAGGCGAGGGACAGGCCCTTGAAAAGCACCGAGATTCGGCCCGCATCCGCCGCACCCGCGACGGCCGCGGCGGACGGTGCCGACATGGAATGGGTCGCCGCGCCGGCGCCCGTCGACTATCCCGACGCGGTCGCCGCCATGGAAGCGCGGATCGCCGCGATCCGGGACGGAACGGCCGCCGAGCGGGTCTGGCTGCTGGAGCATCCGCCCCTCTACACGGCGGGGACCAGCGCCCGCCCGGCGGATCTGCTCGACCCCGGCCGGTTCCCGGTCCACGCCACCGGGCGCGGCGGCCAATACACCTATCACGGCCCCGGCCAGCGGGTCGCCTATGTCATGCTCGATCTGAAGCGGCGGCGGAGCGATCTGCGCGCCTATGTCTGCGACCTGGAGGCCTGGATCATCGATGCCCTCGCCCGCTTCGGGATCGTGGGCGAGCGGCGCGCCGGCCGGGTCGGGATCTGGGTGCCGACGCCCGGCGGCGAGGCCAAGATCGCCGCCATCGGCGTTCGGGTGCGGCGCTGGGTCAGCTATCACGGGATCGCCGTCAACCTGGACCCGGACCTGTCCCATTTCGACGGTATCGTGCCCTGCGGCATCGCCGAGCATGGGGTCACCTCGATCGCGGCCCTGGGGCATCGGGCGACCATGGCCGACCTGGACGCGGCCCTGCGGGCGAGCTTCGAAACGGTGTTCGACCGGCGCACCCACGCCCCCGGCGGCTGACGCGGGGCGACCGCCCGCCTTGCGGTCGCGGTCGGATCGGCTACACTCCCGCCGGCACCGCGCAAGAGCGGCGAAATGACCAGGAGATCGAGGCGTGAACGGCACCGGCGAGGAAATCGTCAACGAAATCGCGACCCTTCTCGCGACCTATGGGCTGGACGTGATCGGGGCAATCGCGATCCTGATCGCGGGCTGGATCGGCGCCCGCTGGGCGGCCGCCGCCATCGACCGGGCCTTGAGCCGGGTCGGCAAGCTGGACGACACGCTCCGCCATTTTTTCGGCAGCCTGGTCCGCTACGTGGTTCTCGCGGTCACGATCCTCGCCGTCCTCGCCCAATTCGGCATCCAGACCGCCAGCCTGCTGGCGGTGTTCGGCGCCGCCGGCCTGGCCGTCGGCCTGGCCTTGCAAGGGACGCTCAGCAATGTCGCCGCCGGGGTCATGCTGCTGATCTTCCGCCCCTTCAAGATCGGCGATTTTGTCGAGGTGGCCGGCCTGGCCGGCACGGTCAAGTCGGTGGGGCTGTTCGTGACCGAGTTGGCGACCCCCGACAATGTTCAGATCGTCACGCCCAACGGCCAGATCTGGGGCTCGGCGGTCCGCAATTTCAGCTTCCACCCCACCCGCCGCGTCGATTTCCTTCTGGGGATCGGCTATGGCGACGATATCGGCAACGCGATGGCCGCCATCGACGCGGTGATTGCCGCCGAGCCCCGCATCCTGCAAGACCCCGAACCGATGAAGGCGGTGTCGAACCTGGGCGACAGCTCGGTCGATCTGGTGGTCCGCGTCTGGGTGCAGTCGGCGGACTATTGGGGGGTGAAGTTCGACCTGACCCGCGCCTTCAAGGAACGGTTCGACGCCGACGGGATCGAGATTCCGTTCCCGCAGCGGACCCTGCACGTCGTCAAGGAAGGCTGACGGTCGACCGCTAGACGGTCGCTTCCTGACGAAAGCCCCGGGACCCGTCATCCTCGGCGGGCGCGTCCTCGACCGAGGCGACCCGCGCCGCCGGCGGCCCCCGGCGGCAAAGTTCGGCCATCGTTTCCAGCGCCGTCTCGGGCCCGATCACCAGCGCCTCGACCGTGCCGTCGCGGCAGTTGCGCACCCAGCCGCGCAAGCCCAGCCGCGCCGCCTCGCCGACCATCCAGGCCCGGTACCAGACCCCCTGGACCCGGCCGGCGATCCGCAAGCGCCGCGCCCGTTCCTCGCTCAACGGCGCCCTATTCGAACTCGATGATCGGCTGATCGACGACCAGGCTGGCGCCGGCCTCGGCATGGACCGCGGCGATGACCCCGTCGCGCTCGGCGCGCAGCACGTTCTCCATCTTCATCGCCTCGACGACCGCCAGCTCCTCGCCGGCCTTGATCTCCTGGCCGACGACGCCATTGACCCGCAGCAACAGGCCCGGCATGGGCGAAAGCAGGAACTGCGACATGTCCGGCGGCGCCTTCTCCGGCATCAGCGCCAGCATCGCCGCGGCGCGCGGGCTCAGAACCTGGACGTCGGTCTCGACCCCGCCATGGAACAGGCGGTAGCCGAGGGTCAGGCGCCGGACCTGGACGATCACGGCGCGCCCGTCGATCTTCCCGTCGAACAGCGGCGCGCCGGGCAGCCAGTCACTGGTCACCGCGAAGGTCTTGCGCCCGACCCGAATGTCGTAGCCGCCCGCGATGGGCGCGACCTGCGCCTCCATCTCCTTGCCGGCGATCCGCACCGTCCAGTCGCCGCGCGGCACCCGCGCGCCGTCGCGCATCTGGCCGGAAGTTCCCGCCTCGCGCTCGCTCTGGCGCCGTTGCAGGAAGGCGGCGACGGCGGCCATCTCCTGGATATCGACGGCGCTGAAATCGCCGCCCTTGAAGCCGTCGGGGAACTCCTCGTCGATGAAGTCGGTGGTCAGCTTTCCCTTGCGGAAGCGCGGATGGGCCATGACCGCGGCGAGGAAGGCGATGTTGTGATCGACGCCGCGCACATAGAAGGCGTCCATCGCCGCGCCCATGCGGCGGATCGCTTCCGGCCGGCTGCGCCCATAGGTCACCAGCTTGGCGATCATGGGGTCGTAGAACATGCTGATCTCGCTGCCCTCGGCGACACCGCTGTCGACGCGGACATGCTTGTCCTCGACCGGCGCCCGGTAGCGGCTCAGCCGCCCGATCGAGGGCAGGAAGTTGCGCGCCGGGTCCTCGGCATAGATCCGCGCCTCGATGGCCCAGCCCTTCAGCGACACGTCCTTCTGCTTCAGGCGCAGCTTCTCGCCGGCGGCGACGCGGATCATCTCCTCGACCAGATCCAGACCGGTCACCATCTCGGTCACCGGATGCTCGACCTGCAGTCGGGTGTTCATCTCCAGGAAGTAGAAGTTCTTCTTGGCGTCGACGATGAACTCGACGGTGCCCGCCGACTTGTAGTCCACCGCCTTGGCCAGCTTCACCGCCTGGCGGCCCATGGCGGCGCGCATCTTGGCGTCGACGAAGGGCGACGGCGCCTCCTCGATCACCTTCTGGTGGCGGCGCTGAATCGAGCATTCGCGCTCGCCCAGATGGATGACGTTGCCATGGGCGTCGGCCAGGATCTGGATCTCGATATGGCGCGGCTCCTCGATGAATTTCTCGATGAAGACCCGGTCGTCGGCGAAGCTGGACTTGGCTTCGGACTTGGCCGAGCGGAAGCCGTCGCGGACCTCGTCGTCGCCGCGCGCGATCCGCATGCCCTTGCCGCCGCCGCCGGCGGAGGCCTTGATCATCACCGGATAGCCGATATCGCGGGCGATCCGCACCGCCTCGTCGTCGTCGTCGATGATCCCGATATGGCCGGGCACCGTGTTGACGCCCGCCGCCGCGGCGATCTTCTTCGATTCGATCTTGTCGCCCATGGCGGCGATCGCCTTGGTGCCGGGACCGATGAAGGCGACGCCGGCCTCGGCCAGCGCCTCGGCGAAGGCGGCGTTCTCGGACAGGAAGCCGTAGCCCGGATGGACGGCGTCGGCGCCGGTCTTCTTGATGGCACCGAGGATCTTCTTCGCCACCAGATAGCTCTGGGCCGAGGGCGCCGGACCGATCGGCACCGCTTCGTCCGCCTCCTGCACATGCAGGGCGTCCTCGTCGGCCTCCGAATAGACCGCCACCGTGGCGATCCCCAGACGCTTCGCCGTCCGCATGACCCGGCAGGCGATTTCCCCCCGATTGGCGATCAGAATCTTCTTGAACATGCTTTCTTTCCTACTCGGCCGTCCCCGACGGCCCATCAAACTGGCCTACTCGGCCGTCCCCGACGGCCCCATCAACCTGGCCTACTCGGCCGTCCCCGACGGCCCATCAACCTGGCCTACTCGGCCGTCCGGCCCGTCCTTGCGCCCTTCCTCACAGCGGAATGTTGCTGTGCTTCTTCCAAGGCAGTTCCGCCTTCTTGTTGCGCAGCATCGCCAGTGCCCGGCAGATCCGGTGGCGGGTGTTGTGCGGCATGATGACGTCGTCGATGAAGCCCCGGTTGCCGGCGATGAAGGGGTTGGTGAACTTGTCGGCATAGTCCTGGGCGTGCTTCTCGATCTTCTTCGGATCCCCCAGATCGCCGCGGAAGATGATCTCGACCGCGCCCTTGGCGCCCATCACCGCGATTTCGGCCGTCGGCCAGGCATAGTTGACGTCGCCGCGCAAATGCTTGGAGCTCATGACGTCGTAGGCCCCGCCATAGGCCTTGCGGGTGATCACCGTGACCTTCGGCACCGTCGCCTCGGTGAAGGCGAACAGCATCTTGGCGCCATGCTTGATGATCCCCGCATATTCCTGCGAGGTGCCGGGCAGGAAGCCGGGCACGTCGACGAAGGTGATGATCGGGATATTGAAGCAGTCGCAGAAGCGGACGAACCGCGCGCCCTTGCGCGACGAATCGATGTCCAGGCAGCCGGCCAGCACCATCGGCTGGTTGGCGACGACGCCCACCGTCGCCCCGTCCATGCGCGCGAAACCGACGATCAGATTGGCCGCGAAGTCGGGCTGGATCTCGAAGAAATCATGGTCGTCGACCACCTTCAGGATCAACTCGCGCATATCGTAGGGCTTGTTGGGATTGGCCGGGATCAGCGTGTCCAGCGCCTCCTCGACCCGGTCGACGGGATCGGCGGTCGGGCGGACCGGCGGCTTTTCCTTGTTGTTGGCCGGCAGGAAGTCGATGAAACGCCGCGTCTGCAGCAGCGCCTCGACATCGTTCTCGAAGGCCAGGTCGGCGACCCCCGATTTGGTGGTATGGGTGATGGCGCCGCCCAGCTCCTCGTGGGTCACGGTCTCGTGGGTGACCGTCTTCACCACGTCGGGGCCGGTCACGTACATGTTGGACGTGTCCTTGACCATCAGGATGAAGTCGGTCATCGCCGGCGAATAGACCGCGCCGCCGGCGCAGGGCCCCATGATCAGCGACAGCTGCGGGATGACGCCCGAGGCGTCGACGTTGCGCAGGAACACCTCCGCGTAGCCGGCCAGCGAATCGATCCCTTCCTGGATGCGGGCGCCGCCGGAATCGTTGAGGCCGATGACCGGCGCCCCGACCTTCATGGCGAAGTCCATGATCTTGCTGATCTTCTCCGCATGCATGTAGCTGAGCGAGCCGCCGAAGACGGTGAAATCCTGGCTGAAGACGAAGACCAGCCGGCCGTTGACCGTGCCATGGCCAGTGACCACGCCGTCGCCGGGGACCTTCTGCTGATCCATGCCGAAATCGCTGCAGCGATGTTCGACGAACATGTCGTATTCCTCGAACGAGCCTTCGTCGAGCAACAGGTCGATGCGTTCGCGGGCGGTCAGCTTGCCCCGCTTGTGCTGGGCGTCGATCCGCTTCTGGCCGCCACCGGCCCGCGCGGCGGCGCGCTTTTCCTCCAACTGACGCAGGATTTCCTTCATGAACGATCCCCTGACGGCGCCGAGCCAGCGCCATGATATTGCTCGCGAATTGCCCCTCGGCGGAGCCCAAAGGAGGTACCATCATCGCGCCGGGCGCGCCACAAGAATGTCACAAATCGGCCCGTTCCCGCCCGCGAGGCCGGTGCGAGACCGCTTCACAGACGGGGCCGGGACCGATATCAATGGATGACCCGCGTTCAAGACGGGCGACGAAACGGGAGGACACCCCATGATCGAGGACCCACGCCATGGGCGCGGCTGACGACGCGAGCCCGACGGCCGGCTTTCGCGCCGGCCTGCGGGTCGGATTCGGCATCCAGGGCGTGATCATGGTCGGCACCTGCCTCAGCTATGGCGCCCTGGCCCGCGAGACGGGGATGGGGGTCCTCTATTCGGCGGCGACCACCGGGTTCATGTGGGCGCTGCCGGCCCAGATCGTCTTCGCGGAGCTGTTCGCCGGCGGCGCGTCGCTGCTGGCGATCCTCATCGCGGTCGGCGTCACCAACGCCCGCTTCACGCCGATGGCCGTCGCCCTGATGCCGGTGATCCGGGGCTGGGGGCCGCGCAAGCTGGCCTTCCTGGCGGTCCATTTCGTCGCCGTCACCCCCTGGGCGCTGACCATGCGCGACGCGCCGGCGATGCCGGTGCCCCAGCGCATGCCCTTCTGGCTGGGGATCGGCCTGGTCAACTTCATCGGCGGGACGACGGCAACGGCGGCGGGCAACATGATGGCGGTCGCCTTCCCGACCTATGTCAGCCTGGGGCTGGTCTTCCTGGTCATCGCCTATTGGTCGATCCTGTTCACCGACGTTCCCGAACGCTACGCCCAGTTCGCGGTGGGGATCGGGGCGCTTCTGGGGCCGCTGCTCTTCCTCGCGACCCCGGAATGGAGCCTTTTGCTGGGCGGCCTGATCGCGGGCACCGCGGCCTATTTCCTGAACCGGCGGCTGGAGGAACGCGACGCCCGGCGGACGGCGGCGGCCACGACCGTGGGGGGCGGCGAGGATGCTTGACGGGCTGACCGGCGCCGATGCCTGGCCGTGGGTGGTGCTGGTCGCCTGCGCCGGGGTGACCTATTCGGCCCGCTGGCTGGGGGTGATGCTGTCGGGGCGGGTCAATGCCGGCGACGAGATCTTCAAATGGGTCAATTGCGTCGCCTGGGCGATGCTGGGCGCCCTGGTGGCGCGGCTGATCCTGCTGCCGTCCGGGCCGTTGGCGACGGTGCCGCTGTCGACCCGCGTCATCTGCGCGGCGCTCGCCTTCGCCTCCTACCGGCTGATCTGGCGCAACGCCCTGTTCGGCATCGCCGTCGGGGTCGGCGCGATCATGGCCTTCACCGCGACCGGCTTCAAACTGCTCTAACCGGCCGCGACCAGGGACAGGAACCTCAGGGCCGCCTCGATATCGGCGCGCAGCGCGGTTCGGCGCGCCGCCGCTTCCGCGTCCTCGCCCCAGCGTTCGATCTGCCAGTCCTCGTCCAGCTGCGCCGCCCGCCAGAGGGCGTCGGCGTCGATCTCGGCGTCCAACGCCGCCAAGGCGATCACCAGCGAGCCCGTCGCCGCGGTCAGGGCGCGCAGGCCGACGAGGGTCGGATCGTCCCGCTCGGCGAGGGTCGCGCGCAAGGCGGCGAGCGCGGACGGGGGCTGGTCGATGGGCGCGACCCCCGCCGTCACCTCGAGCCGCGCCCCGAACCGGTCCGCCGCCCAATCGAGCAGGGGCTGCCAGATGTCCCGCTGGCGGGCGATCAGTTCCACCGGCTCGGGCGCCCGGTAGCAGAGAAGGTCCGACCCGCCATAGGCGACGATCTCGTCGATGACCGCCGCGCGGCGGGGCGCCACCCGGTCGATGGCGGTGCAGGCGAGACGCAGCAGCGGCATCGTCGCCGGGTCGATCTCCTCCCCCTGGGCCGCCCATTCGCCGGCGATCGCCTCGGCCAGCGCCGCGCCGGGCAACCGCAGGACCGCCTTGGCCGGGCTGCGGACCGGGCGGCCGTCCAGCCGCACCTCCCATCCGCCCGCGCCGCGTTCGACGCCGACATCCTTATAGAACCGCTTCACGAAACAACCCCCCGGCGAGCTAGGCGGCGCGCGGGCCGGCACCCAGCAGCGACAAGACGGCCTCGGCCAGCGCCTCGCAATCCTCGGCCATCCGATGGGCGCCGGCGGCGGTGAGCTCGTCCGCCGGGTGATAGCCCCAGCCGACCCCGACCGCGTAGGCCCCGGCGCCCAGCGCCATCTCGACGTCGAAGCTGGTATCGCCGATCATCACCGTTTCCGACGGCGCCGCGCCGCAGGCGGCCATCGCCCGCTCCAGCATCGCCGGGTGGGGCTTGCCCGGACCGTGATCGGCGGTTTGCAGGGTGACGAACCGGTCGCCCAGCCCGTGCCGCGCCAAGGTCGCCGTCAGGCCGCGCATGGACTTGCCGGTCGCGACCCCCAGCAGATAGCCGGCGCCGGCCAGCCGGTCGAGCGTTTCGACGATGCCGGGAAACAACGGTTCCTCGACACTGTCGTCCTGGCGCATCCCGGCAAAGGCCTCGCGGTAGCGGCGGGTCATTTCCGCATGGCCGTCGGCGTCCGCGTCGGGAAACAGCCGTTCGATTCCTTCCGGCAGGGACAGGCCGACGATTCGCCGCACCCGGTCCGCCGCCGGCGCCGGCACGCCGATCACGGCGCTCGCCGCCGCGATCGAGGCGACGATGCTGTGCTGACTGTCGACGAGGGTCCCGTCGCAGTCGAACACGGCGAGACGCAGGGGCTGGGACGACGGCATGGCGCCAAATTAAGGTTTCCCGGCTCCGGCCACAATGGGCGGCGGCGATTTCCCGCCTAGTCCTCGGGGAAGGGGTCCTCGTCCCGATCCGGGTCGAACCCGAGGAAGGCCCAGCTTTCGCGCATATGGGGCGGCAAGGGCGCCCGCACCCGCAAGAGGCCGCGGCCGCCGGGCCGCGCGATGGCGATCTCGCGGGCATGCAGATGCAGCTTGCGGGCAAGACCCGCATCGGGGAAGGCGTCGCGGCCGCCATATTTGCCGTCGCCCAGGATCGGCGTGCCCAGCGCCGCGCAATGGGCGCGCAATTGATGGGTCCGGCCGGTCAAGGGCCGCAGGGCCAGCCAGGCGATCTTGGTCCCGGCGGCGTCCAGGGTGGCGAAATCGGTGATCGCCCGCTGGCCGGTCTCGGCGGCGGCGACCATCCGCTCGCCGCCCCCGCCGCGCCGCTTCTCCAGGGCCAGGTCGATACGCCCGGCGTCGGGCCGGGGAATGCCCGCGACCAGCGCCCAATAGATCTTGCGGGTCTCGCGGCGGCGGAAAGCGGCGGTCAGCGTGGCGGCGGCGGCGGCGGTGCGGGCCAGCAGCAGCACCCCGCTGGTGTCCTTGTCCAGGCGATGGACCAGGCGCGGCCGCTCGGCGGCGTCGAAGCGCAGCGCGTCCAGCATGGCGTCCAGATGCCGCCGGGTCTTGCTGCCGCCCTGGACCGCCAGGCCCGGCGGCTTGTCCAGGGCGATCACGTCCCGGTCCCGATAGAGGACCGCCGCGCGCAGCGCCGCGGCATCGGCCTCGGCCACCGGCGGCGGCGGCGTCTTGTCGGGCGGCGCGGCCGATGGCGGGTCCAGGGGCGGCACCCGCACCTCGTCGCCGGCGGCGAGCCGCGTGCCGGCCTTGGCCCGCGCGCCGCCGACGCGGATCTGGCCGGTGCGCAGCAGCCGCGCCAGCCGGCCATGGGGCAGGTCCGGGAAATGCCGCTTGAACCACCGGTCGAGGCGCAGCCCCGCTTCGTCGGCCGCGACCCGCCGCTTGCTGACCCCGGCGCCCATCCGTCAGCCCCAGAGCAACAGGGCCGCGGTCGCCAGCGCGATCCCGGCGACGACGGCGATCCGCCAGGGCGAGGCGACGATCCCCGGATGGAAGACGAAATAGACGAATCCGGCCTGGGGCCGTTCGCCCTTGGCGATCAGATCGTCGGCCTCGGCCTCGGTCATGCCGCGTTCCTCGACCAGCCGTCGGCGCAGCTCGGCCCGCTCGCGGGCCAGGTCGGCGGCGTCCTCCGCGCGCATCGGCCTAGGCCAGCAACAGCCGGAACAGGGCCAGCCCGGCGACCAGCCCGGCGACGGCGAGAAACACGGAAGCCGCAATATACAGCGCCACCGCGCCGACCGCGCCGCGCTCGAACAGGGCCACCGCGTCCAGCGAGAAGGCCGAGAAGGTGGTGAAGGCGCCGAGGACACCGACCACCAGGAAGGCGCGCATTTCCTGGCTCGTCGACCAAACCAGTGCCATGATCTCGACCAGCGCCCCGAGAAGGAACGAGCCGGCGACGTTCACCGCCAACGTGCCATAGGGAAAGGACGCGCCCAGCCAATGCCCGACCTGGGACATGACCAGATAGCGGCCGACGGCGCCGACGGCGCCGCCGGCGGCGACGGCGATCAGCATCTGCATGGGCGAATTGTCCCTTCCTGGAGCGCGGGCGGCGCCGATGATAGCCGCGCGCACCGGCCGGGCCAAGCCGGCGGTGCCCGATGACCGTGCCCGACGCCGCCGGCGGCGGCCCCCTCCCCGCCCCGCCGCGCTATCGCCGGGTGGGGCTGGGGCTGGGGGCGGTCCTGTTCGCGGCCCTGCTTGTGCTGCCGCCGCCGGAGGGGCTCCCCCTTCCCGCCTGGCGGACGGCGGCGATGGCGGTCCTGATGGCGGTCTGGTGGGCGAGCGAGGCGCTGCCGGTGGCCGCCACCGCGCTGTTGCCGTTGATCCTGGTGCCGCTGCTGGGGATCGGCGGCATGGACGACGCCGCGGCCCCCTTCGCCAATCCGCTGATCTTCCTGTTCCTGGGCGGGTTCGTCCTGGCGCTGGCCATGCAGCGCTGGAACCTGCACCGGCGGATCGCGCTGGCGGTCGTCGCCCGCTCGGGGCGGCGGCCCGAGGGGCTGATCGCCGGATTCATGGCCGCGACCGCCTTCCTCAGCATGTGGGTCAGCAACACGGCGACGACGATGATGATGCTGGCGATCGCCGTCTCGGTCGTCGGCGTCGTGGCTCGGACGCCGGCGGCGGAGGACATGGAGGACGCGGCGAACGCGGCACGAACGCCGGCGCGCAACTTCGCCACCGCCCTGATGCTGGGAATCGCCTACGCGGCCAGCATCGGCGGCCTCGCGACCCTGATCGGGACCCCGCCGAACGCCCTGCTCGCCGCCTTCGTCGCCGAGCGCACCGGGACCGAGATCGGATTTGCCCGCTGGATGGCGGTCGGCCTGCCGGTCAGCCTGCTGCTGCTGCCGGTCGCCTGGGCGCTGCTGGTCCGCCTGGTCTTTCCCTGCGCCGGCGCCCACACGCCCGAGGTCGCCGCCATCGCCGAGATGCGCCGGGCGATGGGCGGGCCGAGCGCCGCCGAACGGCGGGTGGCGGTCGTTTTCGCCCTCGCCGCGCTGGCCTGGATCGGACGGCCCTTCCTCGCCCTGGTCCCGCCCCTGGATCGCTTGTCGGACCCGACCATCGCCGTTGCCGCGGCGCTGGCCCTGTTCCTGATCCCGTCGGGAACCGTCAAGGGCCAGACGCTGATGAACTGGGACTGGGCGCGGCGCCTGCCCTGGGGCACGCTGATCCTGTTCGGCGGCGGGCTCAGCCTCGCCAACGCGGTCGCCGCGTCGGGGCTCGCCGCCTGGATCGGCGCCGCGCTGGGCGGGCTCGCCGCCTGGCCGTCCCTGCTGCTGGTGGCCGCCGTCGCCGGGATCGTCCTGCTGCTGACCGAACTGACCAGCAACACCGCGACCACGGCCACCTTCCTGCCGGTGAT